>Ga0172375_10009064_pt1 | contig 13207 bp, 21 predicted proteins | sample LakKiv1m_FD_114537 | JGI IMG/M metagenome (GOLD analysis project Ga0172375, IMG submission 114537) | Freshwater microbial communities from Kabuno Bay, South-Kivu, Congo - kab_092012_11.1m | ecosystem: Environmental > Aquatic > Freshwater > Lake | place: Democratic Republic of the Congo...
GCGACATTATACCCGCATAAGAAATGGTACTCCTATCCAGAATCGAACTGGAAATTAGAACTTAGGAGGTTCTCGTGATATCCTTTTCACCATAGAAGCATTGGCGGAGATACGGAGAGTCGAACTCCGGACTCAAGCGTGACAAGCTCGCATTTTACCGCTAAACTATATCTCCAAAATTGGCAAGTAGGTAGGGTTATTGACCTCTTTTCCGCTATCTGTAAATCCGGAAAAATTACAGGTTACGCCTTTACGCTCTACTTATAAAATTGGTACCGGAAAAGGGGTTCGAACCCTCAGTGCTAAAAGCGCTTCCTTATGAGGGAAGTGAGCGGCCAATTGCTCAATTCCGGTATGCTAAAATGGCACGGCGGGAGGGATTTGAACCCCCAATGAGCATTACACTCGCAAGATTTGGAGTCTTGGGCCATACCATTTGACGACCGCCGTATCTAAAAATGGTTGCGGGAGTAAGATTTTGCACCTTACGTCATACAGCTTATGAGACTGTCGCTGGGTCTACTCCAGCTTCATCCCGCAATAAAAACTTTCTTCACTAACATCTTCTTGCACGATAACATTTTTTATGTTAAGATGCAGACTTATGTTACTGCCATCTTCTTGCACACTTTCGTTCTTTGTGGTAGCATGCAATTAATTGGTACGGGTAGAGGGATTCGAACCCCCACTTTCAACTTCCAATTACTCTATACTGGTTCCGAAGACCAGTGAGGTTATACCCGCATAAACACTCATGCCGCTTCGGTGCAAGTTTTCTCAGAGCCGGCAGTTACTTGGCTCTCAGTGAGGATTGCAATTACCTCCGCTTTATGTTCCGATATCTTATTCGAGCGACATAAGGGACGTTATTTCATTTGCCGTATAAAGCATTTAACGCTTCATACGGTGATTACAAAAACAGTGGGCCATGAGCTAAAACTTCTCACGATAGTTCTATTCTCACACCAAATTACGCTATTATACTATGAGAATGTCCAAACCTCATAGCCCACGCAAAACCTATTCAATTTTCAAAGATCTACTAAACCACAAATAAAAAACCCGTTAAACATTTCTTATTCTGCTTAACGGGCACCTTCTTCTTATTTACCTTACGCTTAGAAGACAGAGTAAGGCGAGAGGGTGCCGTTAAGCATCCTATCCCATCTCATATCTCTGCGTATTGAGTTCATTGTTATCTGTCGTACTCCTGTTTTAAAAATCTTTCACAATCTTCATTCTATACATTATACACAAATTCCTTCAAAGTCAATGATTATTTTCAACTATTTTTATTTTCTTTGTTTTGTTCATTTAACCTTTCTTAATCATTGCTTGAAAATACCAGCCATCTTTAAACATTTCTTTTATTGTTTTTGCTAAATCACCTTTAAATTCTGCCTGAACGATTTTATAATCAACGAACTTACTCATGTTTTACTTTCTCCTCTTGATTATCATTTTGACCCAAATTAAGAGCATCTTTTAAAATTTTATACGCGGTTTGTCTATCAGGTGCTTCAAAAGGTTCTACAACTTCTTGAATAAATGGATTATTGAAACAATCTTCAGTATAATCCCTAGGGTCACCAAACCAACGTTTCAATTGTGCTGTGCCATTTTGATGTAAATAACCCCACCACATTATTTTATTTGGATTCATTAATAAGCCTTTCTAATCCTATTTTCATTTCATCAATGTCATCACTTCAACGGCTCTTTCCAGTAGAATTTCATGATCCATATAAAACCTGATATTTTCCGCTGTTTTTCTGCTTTCAAAGTCCATTTCTTTCCATGTAATATTCAGTGGCAGAGAGTGGGAGGATAATATGCCTTCTACTATACAAAAGAATCCTATATCCACTACATTGCCCTCTTTGGATCTTGCGGGATCGCTTCTAAAATCTACCGGTATCAGAGCATCTTTTTTAAGCATTATTCCTGTTTGTTCTTTAATATATCTGACACAGGCGAATTGAATGGTTTCCTGATGTGCTTTTACCATGCCGCCGGGGAACTTATAAATATCGTTTTCTTTAATCAGTACTATTCCGTTATCTATTATTAAAACCGTGGAGACAGTAATATCGAACATGGGCTTTTGATAGACATATAATGGTTGGTTTAATGTTATGCCTAAATCCTTCAAGGTATCAGTCATATACGGAATGCCTCTTATTGATTATTTTACCGTCTTCTATTTCAATTACAGAATAGTGCAGGTCGAATCCTATTTGTCCTCCTTGAATGCAGACAGTATTTCCCTCATTTTGGAACCATCTATGACTGTATTCTGGAGATTCGTGAATGTGTCCGTGTATAGTGAGCAGCGGTTGATGTTTTACGATAAACTCATGAACTGCGTGGCTGCCGACTCTATCTCCTCTTGCGCAAACATCCAGTGCCATATTAGCTGGGGGAGCGTGTATCAGCCAAATACTCTTATGAATATCTTTAACTTGGGCGAGGGTATCCATTAACGAGTCCCAAATGGTTTTTTGATTTTTAAGGTATTCTGGGTAGTTTTTAATGGTTTCAAATGTATTATCTTTGGTTACCATCAAGGGATCGCATAGTTGAACTGGATCTATTCTGAGATTTTCCTTATATTCTCCCCTGCACCAGTATTTATAACCAAAGGGATAGTCGGGAACCCAAGGCATAGTGGCAAATTCATAACCATCTATTTCCACTACTTTTTCAGGGGCGTAATACCATAGTCCTTCTTTGTGTCCTTTTTCCATCTCAGGTATCATATTCTGGTTGTCGTCGTTACCCAAGGCTATTACTATTTTTGCCCCTGTAGTGTTAATTTGTCTGGCATATTTCCTAAGATGTTTAACAAAGGGCATTTGAGCAACGATATATTTGTCTTTGGGAAGCAGATCTCCGGCAATGGCTATAACATCATATTTATTTTTCTGACATTCTTTTACCAGTAGCTTCCATTTAGAAATCATCTGGTGAATATCTGTTGTAGCTAATATCTTCATTGTTTAAAACATATTTGTAGGCTTTATCTTATGTTTATAATTAATTTCTACCCATACAGTAAAGCCCTCTTGCACATTATACTCTTTAACAATCTCCTTATTTTCTTTATCTTCTTTAGCCGCTTTTTGTATTCTCACCCCTATATTAAATGCCTCATAATCAAAATTAGTAATACTGGCACTTCCTTCGTACTGGGTGAATTTTACTAATTTTTCGCCCTCCTGCACTTTTTCCACTATCTTTTTCTGTATCTCATTTTTTTCCTTTTCTGAGGCATTTTCTTTCTGTTTGAATAATTTTTTCAGTTCCTCATCTATGGCTATTGCGGTTTTCTTGTTTTCGGGACTTGGAACAACCTTCTCATAATAAAAAATCATCCTGTTATAAAGCTTTTTCAACTGATCGCCGCAACCCTTGATATAATTAAAGGCTTTTGCGGTTATCTCATCAAGTGTTCTACGGCATTCTGTGGCCTTTTCAAGATCTTTTTCATTATCATCATCGATTGCCCTGTATAGATCCTGAAGTCTTTTAGTTTCTTCCATGCCAACAACATCATCCAGAACCAAATCCAGCTTGAATATTTTGTTCTGGTTATCTATAAAATTTTCAACATTGGCAATAACCCAGTTTAGAACTTCTGTGCCCACTTTCTCATGGTTAATTGTTTTAGCGTCTTCAAGTATATCCCTAATTGGCCGTTTTACAAAAAGAGAGCCTCCGTCTTCTATTTCAAAATTTTTACCCATGTTAATTCACTCCTATTATTTTTATAAACGGGCTGGTTTTCTCTTCTGTACCTGTCTCATTGCAGAACCATACCTTGACACTGAGTTTTGTCTTACAGGATGTGCACTTAATACCTTCGCCGTACTTGCTTATCAGTTCTATAAAATTTTTAAGTTTATGATTACAGGTAGGGCAGTTTTCCGGTATATTGGCGTTTTTAATTGCCGCCTGAATAATATCGCCCTCCACTTTATCCGGTATCATTGCATCGTAAGTCCAGTCGCAGGGGCAGTTTTCACACCACATATGAACCCTGTATCCCACAATCTTTATATTTTCGGCATCAGGTAGACAAATGCATGCATATTTCCTTCCCTGCTTTTTTAATTCTTCCAAGTCTTTTTTAAAGGAATCATTATTGGCAACCTTTGAAGAATTAAGAATGTCATCAATATTACCAAGAGGCCAAGGTGATGTTAAAACAATTCCGCAGTCCTTATGTTTACATTCTTCGTTCTTACAGACAAAATCGCATCCTGTAACCGCCATATTAACCTCCTAACTCCATTATTGAGTTTTTGACTTGTTTCCTTCGCTCTGCCATTTTATTTTCTTCCTCAAGAGTCTTTTCATAAAACAAATAATCATAAAGGGCATTTTCCTGTTCGGTTATATTGTAAGAATTCTGCCACGAAAAATAGGCCAGTTGTTCCCTGACTCTTGCAATGTCTTCTTCGGTAGCGGGATTTTCAAAAACATCTCCGTTGCGATTGGGCTGATTGGTGAGAAATGCGCTGGTGAGAAATGCATTATTAACGGCGGCAGTGGTGGTGGTAGTATAATTAGCATAAGCTCCCTGAGGTAATTCAGCCACCATCAATAATCTACGACCAATTCCCTGATAGTCTAATGCCCTTCTAATAGGCTTAGGCTCAACCATAGAAGTAGCCAGCTCATTTTTTCCCCTGTCAGTATAAAATTCCCGGTAGATATACAGATTTCTTATATATTGCGATTCAAAACGGCCACTTAATTTCGATAACGACCAATAATAAACCAAACATAAAATAGCCCATAATCGTCCGCATATGAAATTATATATATTATCAAACATTTTCATAAAGGTAATCGGTATAATATCTTTGAAGTATATTATACAGATTTGAGGTAAAAATGAGAATATACAAAATAGCCATTGGGACTAATTTTCAGATGGTACCACAGAATCCAGCCGGTCAACCTAATCCGGACGTTCAACTGCAAAATCTTCAGAATTCCCAACAAGCACTGCAAAGTTTACAAAATATGATGGCCACAGTTTCAGCATTAATGGCGAAAGTAGCAGATGTGGATGACGCCTTGGGAACAGATACGGGTTTAAGACAGGCTATAGAACAAAAAACCAGTCAGGCCATCATGCAAACCGACGCTTATCAATTAATGGCAAAGATGGGAGTAATTGCAGATGTTTCTATTTTAAAGGATCCTAACAAAATGTCTCAAATGCAGGTTCAAATACAAAGAAATATTACCGACTACACAAGCAGACTTAATCAATCACAAAACGCAACTCAAAATGCGACACAAGAAATGAGCTATTAATAACGGCGTTGGTTCTAAGTAGCCGGAATCCGGTTTTTCAACCAACATTCATCTGAGCACCAACCATCTCATCATCGACCTGCTCACCATCTAGAGAAATTTGGCTTGCACCTCAGAAGTACTAACGACATCAGCAAGCGGTTATTACATTGATTTTAGATTTGTTTTGGAAACATTTCATCAATCAAACAGATATTTTTTTGGGCAGGTTGGATTTGCAGTCTCTCAACGGCCTCTGACGGTTTTGCTTGCGTTAACCGAGAACCACTTTTTAGCCTCCTTCCTCGAGCAGAGGTGTTCCGAGCTTCCTCCGTTATTAATTCACCCAACTCTAATTACCCGAATTTTTCTTTGCCTGCGATGCTAATATTGCAGCGTTTCTAGCGGCGATTCTAAGTCCCCTCAATCTTATTTTCTCGGCTCTTGGCATTGGAGGCGGTCTTTGAGATTGAGCAGACGATGAAGCCGGCGGTTTAACCAGATTTGTGAATGCCCGTCTAGCTTTACCACAATTACACCCCATTATTCCTTACCTCTTGTATTTTTTGATATCATTAATTCCTGTTTTTTAGATTTTTTGATATCATTAATCTTCTTCGCTAATCTCTTTTTCACCTCTTTATGAGAGATGAATTTTGCGGTTCCATTTTTTATAGCCCTTTTAGTTTCTTTGGCGGCTTTAACAATATTACGAAGTTTTTCATTTCTTTCCTTAATATTACCGAAAAAAGACAGTTCCCATAAAATCGCATGCAAAAGCTCAATCAGGGTTATAGACGGCGTTAAATCAACCTCATAATTAATATCGGGGCATTTTCCTTCTCTCTTAACCGCCCATTTAGTAAAAACATCATGATCCGCAATATATAATTTATCGCCAATCTTAATGGGATAATCAGTCAATTTATACATGGGACTGAGTTCAATGGCATAACTACATCTATAATTTTTCATTTGCTCTTTTGTTAATTTACCATATTTTTTAACATCTTTCGGAACATAACCCTTCTTGCCAACACCATTAAAACACCATCGGAAACCACCATGTCTTTCCCCTTCATAAGTACTCTTTTCTCCATTCCAACAAACACATAAATATTCAATATTATCGCTTTTAGACGGCCTAAACTTCCTGCTTTCTGCCTCATCATAATAATCCAGAATATAATTACATCTTAAAATCTGGCAGAGCAAATCTATAGGTATTTTAGAAGAGCAACATGACCGCAAAACATCCCTGAGAGTGAATGGGCAAGATTGATCAACGGTTTTCATTAGATCGGAATAGCCAAACTCAAGATCCTTAGTTATTTTAATTTTATCGTCCATGAAGTTCTCCCTGATATATATTTCCGCCACAATATTTTCCCTTATAAGGAGTCTCAATAAGATCTTTCCGATCTAACACCTCTCTATCCGGATCTTCAAACATTGCCGCCATACGATCCAACACATCTTCCGGCAATCTTTCTCCATCCGGGCTCTTTGCATTTCTCTTTTTACATTCTTTTAAAGATGTTTTAACCCATGCTATTCTTATTTTTGCCTTATAATCAGCAGCAATATCATACCATATTTTTCTAGTCGCATAATTAATATTAGTAGCATCTATCAATACATTCTTGCCCTGCTCTAATATAAGTTTGACCATACCTTTAGCTACCGCCCATACAAAATCTTCCGAATCCTTATGAAACTGGTGACCAAAAATAAGTTTGCGGATTCTATCGGGACAGACAACAACTGAGTCCTTGGCGTATTTTTTAACATATGTAGACTTGCCCGATCTTGCGATACCCACCATCAGCGTCAGGATTAATTTATTCTTCATTTCTTCTGCCCAGCCTTTCTGTTGCTTCTCTCTTGAATTCCATTGTCTCCCAAGGAAAAATTGTCCATATATTTTCTTTAACCACTTCCGCATAATAATTGGGCTTTTTAATGGCGTTTTCTCTCCATAATAAGGTAGCGGTAACGATATCTTTCCCCTCAAAATGATCCATTACTGCTTTCATTGTCATACCGCTATCCCATATATCATCAATAACCAGAATCTTTTTACCTTCAACATCCTTCCGCTTAAAAGTATATCTGATTATCGGTTCTTCCTTCCTTACCCCAATCTTGTCATACATCTTAACATCTAATGCAAAAAAGTCAAGAACAATTCCAAAATAATCTGCAAGTATTCTAGAGGGCACAACACCGCCTCTCAATAGCCCGATTATAGCAGAAGGAGCATAATTATCCTTGAGCATTTGAGAGTAAAGATTAAGGCACAGCTCATCTATGTCGTGCCAGCTTAAGAAATTGTACTGCCTATCGATTGTCTCCGGATCCATGGAGTTTGTCTCTTTCTTTGCGGCTAAAAAGTTTATCAATGTTTGTTTTGGCCACATCATCCAGTTCGATTCCTAATTCCGTACTGAGAGCGGCCAAGTACCATATCACATCGCCCATTTCTTTTTTCAACAACTCTTTCTTTTCCTGAGATACAACGCCATTATCATCCCTCATAATTTTCTTAATCTTCTCACAAACTTCTCCCGTTTCTCCAGCCAAACCCAGAGCAGGATAATAGATGTTCTTGCCCTTATTGGGGTATATTGCTGTTGACCATGCTTTTTCCTGATACTCTTTAAATTCCATAATTATCCCATGATCAAGATATAATTTTTCTTGCCATTGTCTTCGGTAATATTATAAACAAACTTAGATCTGCTCAAACCACTTACCATTTTCTTGTCCCGTTTTTCGCTCTCTTCTATGACAAAAAACGGACAATGCATTTTTTTAAAGGGAGGCATATGAAGTTCTAACCCATATTTTTTTCCCAGTTTATCCAATGTATCTATTCTTTTTTGCGATAATTTTACGGTTTTCATTTTTTCTCCTTTATTCCTTCACGTTGCATCTACATCGCCGTTTTGTTCAATGGCCTCGTTTTCCCTTGTATCTAAAAATCTTCGTCTGAATTCATCTCCGCAATGATGAGCCGCATAAGACGTATCATGTAGGGTGCTGTATCGCCATTCTTTATTCACCATATATTTTTTCATGAGTTTGAAGATACAGTATTCCAATTCGCCCTTAACCTTTATTTCTGGAAGTCGCTCTAATACTACATCAAACTTTATGCGATCTTGTGGCTTTATGTACGGCATTTTAGTTCTCCTTATTCTGCATTTCTGAGACCATTAATATCATATATATAAACATCAATATCTTTTTCGCACAGATTTTTAACAATAAGTTTTTCTATTTCGTTCCAATCTCCTCCTGCCAATCCCGCGCCCATCAAATAGGGCAAATGTACCGATGCCTTGTATTTTAACGCCAGCTCAGCAACTTTCTTAAGGCACTCATCAACAGCACCATAGCGAATAGGAGGAATACCATTATGAGGCCTAATATCGTGCTGTCCAATCATATTAGCCACAACTATGTCTTTTTCCACCTTAACAAACTGAACCTGCCCTAATTTGAAAGGCTTGTAGTCTAATTTGCCTTGAGCCCATTTCCGATATTCTGCTTCGGGTTGTTTCCATTTTCTCGACAGGGACAATACAAAACCGCGTCCCCAACCGCCCACGGAATTACAAATATGCACAATGAACTTATTACCTTCTGCTATCGGATTAGTAGCATCGCCCTTAAGATATGTAATATTTTTCATAAAATTATTATACAAAAATTAAGTTTAGTTAGACCTTTACTTTTGACCGGCTTCGAGATTTACCCTTAGACATGGATTTGCCTCTCACAAACTTTGCCATTGATTCACTCTTGGGCTCATCAATTTCATCAAGTTCGTCGGTTGTGTCTTTTCTCGCAACAGATTTCTTCTTTTTCTTTCCTTCTGGATTATCAGGATCAATAACCACATACTTTGCAATAGCCCTTTCCATAATGGCCATAGGAGTGAAATCTTCTCCGCCCAAAATAGCTTTAAGCAAAGAGGGGCTAAAACCACTAACCAATCCAACATCTTTGTGATTCTTAGTAGACGGAGAACCAGCGTAACCAGAAGTGTTCCAGTAGACTATCTTGGGGCGAGTATATCCAGCCTTTTCCCAAGCAGCAAGACCGGCCTCTACAGAAGTCATGCCATCAGTAGTTCCCTGATCGAACTGCATATCGCTAAGAATCAATAAACAATTCGGAAGCTGATTATTTTTAGCCTTATACATCTGAGCTGCCTGAAGAATTTGATCTAACGCAGCTCTAATATTAGTGGATCCGCACCATCCATCATTGTGAGCCTGAGCCGCAACGCTGAATGTTTCGTCTTTCCAACTTACCAAACGACTAGTATCTGAAAAAGGAATAAACTGCCTGTAGAAAGGATTGTCTTTTCCCAACCTGTCAGAGCAATACAAACCAAGTCCCATAGATACATCAATAGCCCTTATAATCCCGCTTACCTCAGTTCCCATAGAGCCACTGAAGTCACAAATAGGCATAATACGCATGTCTGTTTTTCCCATGTAGTCAGGAAGAGCGGCAAACTGAGCATTAGCCAATTTACTATCCTTAAAATTATAATCAGAACCTCTCTCAAAAGATGTAAAGTCATAATATCCGCCCTCACTGTCACTTAAATCTGCGTAAAGAGTCCTAAGACAATCATGAGGAAAAAGAACTGATGCATTAACCTTGACCTCATTACCATTTTCGTCTACACCTTTCTCTAATGCATTTTTCCACTGTTCATATCTGGCGGGATCATGCTTCTTAAAGGCATTATTATAACGGGCGGCAGCAATAGAAGGAACCTTGCTGAAATCAATATCCTGCCACTCCTGCTGACACATAATGGTTTCTACAACATTAGTATTCTTAACTAAAAATTTACGCCATTCTTTAGGATTCATCTTGGCAATTTTGCGCATCTTGCTGAAAATTTCCTTATTCTTATCCTCTCGAGGTGCCCATTTAGCAGCCAACTGATGCTCATCCTGAATAGCCCTAACCCAGAACTCCAAGGCGCTTTTCTCACAGGAAGTATTAACCAAGGATTCCAAGTCATCCCAACGTCCAACCTCAGGAATCAAGTGCATATTAGCTTCAATCCATCTAGAATCTTCTTTAGCAAGCCAAGCAATAATATCTCGGAATCCGCTTCTATTCCCCGATCCGCCTCTGGGATCCCTCAACCACATGGCCAGTTTCATAGCCCTATAATTATCAGTAACCCAAGCAGACTTAAAGAGATCAATGGCCTTTGCTTCTCCACCATAGAAAGAACCCTTCTTCTTAAAAAGAGATCCTGCCTTGCTGAAAAATTCCAAAAGAGCATTCCCGGTACTGTCATAAGCATAGTCATTATTATGTGTTCTCATATTACTACTCCTTTAATCCTCGTTTAATCCTCGTTTAATGTTCCTAACGATAAAATTGAGTTATTGGGTCTTTTTTTCTCAACATTTTCCTCTTTCTTGATTTTCTTTTCTTTCCTATCTTTTGTTATTTTTGTAAAACCATTTTCTTCCATATTTACACGATTTTCCCTTGGCAGTCTAACATTAATGGTTCCAACATTATCTTCAATAAAACCAAAAACTCTCCGTGCCTCTTCTGTTAAGCCATATCTAACAATATTTTCTCTGGTGTCTTCTACCGCAGAATGTCCCCCTTCCTGACACCCCCATCCAGTATAGTCACACCATGCTTCCAAATAAAAATATCTCCCGTCTCTAAGCTTGCCATACGTTCTCCAAGGATCGCCATCGTTTTCCCCTTCTATGAAACCATGAATTTCGACCACATCTTCCCTGTCAAAACCATTAGCATATTTAAAGGCTTCTTCCCAGTCGCCATTATCTAATTCATGCAACATATCTTCTCCCAAAACAAAAAGGCCGACTACTTTTGGTAATCAGCCTGAACAAATCAAACATAGATTTGAACAGGTTGATTCAATTTTTTATACTGGTTTTTTTCCAGATGTCCAATTTTATTTTTTGCTGGACTCAACCTTTATCAAACTTATAAAAATATATTATACAAAAGCCTCCTAAAAAGCAATAGTTATTTTAATTTATTTTTTCCCACTGTTTTTTGAAAATATTAAAATTCATAACAAACTCAGGAAGCATTGCACTAATAACCCCATCCTGCGCCGAATAATAGGCCTGTAATTCATCATTAATAACGTCATTATGATATCCCATGTCCATTAAAACTTTCTTGGCGCTCTTATATCGCTTTTTAGAAATATTCTTAAGCAAATCATCACAACTTTTTTTGTATTCGGGATAAAGATAATAAAGAGCATGGGCGGTTTCGTGTCTGATGGCATCTTTCATTGTTTCTCGGCCATCTTCTTTATTCACGGCTATTATATAATATTTTTCATTATCCCTTACACAACCGTATTCCTTCATTAACAAACCGCCGATATTTTCCAAGACAATTTCCTCTCTCGGCCTCACATCTTGAAATATTTTTGTCCATTTTTGAAATATCTCACTGGGCATATTAAAGCCGTTCCAAACAGAAGTATATGTAAATGAACCCTTGCCATGTTTGAGAGACCAATAATCTATGAATTCTTCCAATGTAAAATATCTGCCTTTGAACTCAGGGCTCTCATAAAATTCCTGCATACGGACAAAAGACATACAAAGCTCATATCTTGTTTTAAATGTCAGAAGATATATGTGAGGCAGAATTATTTTGGATTCGATCTGCATATTTTACTTCTTATATCCAGAAAGTTTCTCTGCTTTCGATTTATCCATTACAAGCCATTTCTTAGGCCTTAGATCCGATGAATTAGAAAAGCAATCAAATTCCCTGTCGTTAAAGCAATAACCAGCAGCCTCAAACATAGGATTAGCAACCACACAAATTAATGCCTTATCTTCAGGAATATCGGCAAAAGCTTCGGGTTGAGGAATAATTTTGCCATCGTATTCAGAAACAATAAACGCTGCTTTACCCGTAGTTGGACCTTGTATATAAAAACCCATGTTAACCTCCTTGTTTTAAAAACTTCTTGCAATAGCTACACTAAAAACAGGTGGCATCTCTCTTTTGTGATTTGTGCTGGCCATTCTTTCTAAAAGTTTTCGCCCCTTATCTCCATATGCATTAGGAACATCAGTGAACGGATAAAGTCCTGAACGCAATATCTCATCCATTTCCGCATAAGTCATCCCAATCTCGCCCTCATCCGTCTGACCAACCCACAACTCGGCAGACGGCTTCTTGGTAACAATAGATTCGGGTACTTCAAGAACCTTAGCCACCTCAAATATCTCGGTCTTGTAAATGTCTCCAATGGGTTCTATATCACAACCACCATCGCCGTACTTAGTAAAATAGCCAAGCATAATCTCTGTCTTATTGCTGGTACCTACAACAATTCCGTTCCTCATTCCGGCATAAGCATATAGTAAGGTCATACGAGTTCTTGCCCGAATATTGCCATTAACTAATCTGGCGTTTTCGACATTAGGATGCATAGAAGGACTACTAATCGGAAAAGACTGAACAATGTGTTTTATGTTATAAGTAAGGGACTCAAGTTCAAGATGCTTAACTAATTTATCGCCATCTTCCGTAGACTGTTCCCCATATGGCATCTGAATACCAATAACATTTTCCTTGCCCAAAGCCCTTACACACAAACTAGCAACTACTGCCGAATCAATACCGCCAGAAATGCCGATAACAGCTTTTCGATGGCCAATATAACTCTTAATCTGCGACTCTATGGATTTAATCGCTTCTGTAATATTTAATTTGTCCATAATATACCCCTTTGTTTGTAATCAATATATCTGAATTAGGAAAATAATCAAGAAGATAATAATTATTTTTTGCGGAGATGTTTTTCTTTCTTTTCCCGTTCTCTTGCCATCTTTTTATACAA
>Ga0172375_10009065_pt1 | contig 13206 bp, 7 predicted proteins | sample LakKiv1m_FD_114537 | JGI IMG/M metagenome (GOLD analysis project Ga0172375, IMG submission 114537) | Freshwater microbial communities from Kabuno Bay, South-Kivu, Congo - kab_092012_11.1m | ecosystem: Environmental > Aquatic > Freshwater > Lake | place: Democratic Republic of the Congo...
CAGGCGGCGACTTCGAGAACATCCGTAGAGACATGCCATCCCCGCAAACCCCGCATAGCGGGGCAAACGGGGCCATGGCATGTCTCTACCTCAAACCCGTTTTTCAATATCTGCCTTACAAAGCGCTGCTTGGCGGGGGAGAGTGAGTTCTTCCCGCACAAATAAACCCCGTATCATTTCGATACGTTCCGCCCCCCGCCGCCATTACATTTTTGAATAATTAACAATTAACAATTATGCATCAGGCGGCGACTTCGAGAACATCCGTAGAGACATGCCATCCCCGCAAACCCCGCATAGCGGGGCAAACGGGGCAAGGGCATGTCTCTACCTCAAACCCGTTTTCCCATGTTTGCCATGCAAAGCGCTACTTGGCAGGGCAGGCAGGCCCTTCGGGGTTTGTGTCATTGTATTAAATCGTTTTCTAAAATAATGTCACTCCTTCGGAGTTTATAACAATTTCACAACACACACAGCCTTTCTTCAATAGCTGAATAGCAAGGGCATATTTGCCGAAAAACCGTATTTCGAAGATTGATCCTAGCTGCGTAACAGCGATATGTTTGTAGCATATGATAAAACGACCAATCAAAAGCTCCGTAGGAGTGGCATGTAAATTCTCGGAATGTCTGAGGGCTGCCCGGCGGCTGAGGCTCCCTAAGCCCGGGCACGAAGAAGATGCGCCTGAGAAAATCATGCTAATCATTTAATCATATGAATCATGGTTCAGACAATTATTCCTGCAAAGCAGGGCTCTCCGATCCGCATAATATTATCTTCCGGTTCAATTAACATTCAGGCAGGTTTTATCTGAGCATGTATTGCTATTTGGTATATTTTATTTATTATTATTATATTTTTCGTTTGTCAATTTAGGATAGCATGACTTCGTTCCTTATTCTGATCGTAATTCTGGCGCTGGGTTACCTTAGCGCAGAATTTATCTTCAAAAAACTCCAATCAAGGTTTTATGCCCCATCCGGAATTGAATATATTCTGCTGGGCATCCTTGTCGGACCTTCATTCGCAAACTGGATTTCAGGATTGGGCTGGATCAGTTTCCAGCCGCTCATAAGCAAAGATATTCTCAGACAGATCAATCCCGGTATTTCCGCTGCAATCGGCGTGACTGGCTTTGTATATGGTCTGAATTTCCGATTTGCCGATCTCCGCGGTTCACGACCAGAATACTGGCGGCTCACATTCTTTATACTTCTCGCCGCCGCTCTCATTCTGGGCGGTATATCTTATCTGATATTCAGTTTTTCAGGACTATTTGACGTCAGCCCGGGTGTAGCATTAGCATCTTCTTACGCACTCGCTATCGCCGGAGCTGTAACCTCAAATTTTCTCATCAGATCAGTTATCAGCGGCAATCATGCCGAGGGTCCCGTAACGGATACGCTGAATAAAACATCTCTGCTTTTAATCAGCATTTCAATTCTTACATTCGGGCTACTCTTTTCGATTGTGCACCTCGGCGAAAAACGCGGTCTTAATTTATCACCCACCGAGTGGATTGTGCTAAGCGTTCTGCTCTCTGTTTTTATCGGATTTCTGTTCTTTGTTTTTGTTGCAAGGGAAACTGATTCGAATAAATTATTCGTTGCAGTTCTTGGCATTGTGCTTTTCAGTGCAGGTGCGGCATATTATCTTAACTTCTCACCGCTTTTTGCCAACTTTATTCTTGGAATGGTACTCACCAATCTTTCACGTTTCAGCGATAAACTCCGAAAGTCTTTTGAAACTCTGCTGCATCCTCTCGGAATACTTATTGTTATTGCAGCAGGATTTTATTGGGTTCCTGCGCCAATACTCACATTTATACCCGCAGTATTGTTATATATAGGTCTCCGTTATCTTGCAATTTACTGGGGCGGGAAAATCGCATATTTCACAGCCTACGATAAAATCCATTTTGCCCCGGCAATTGGGAAAGGATTGCTTTCAAGCGATATTATTGTCTGCGCTATCGTCCTCGATTATATATATGTATATAATAACACCCTCACTCCCGTTGTTATTAGCGCTATTCTTTCATCAATGATTTATTTTGGAATAACAGGATTTTCGGAAACGAAAAAGCTGCTTATCGATTCCGGAGAAATTAAAGGAGACCTTTTATGATTGGCGTGATCAGAAGACTCCTTATAATTTCCCTGCTCTTTTCAATTATTCTGCTTATTCAGTCGATTTCGGTTCATAATATATCAGATGCCGAACCAAGGCTGCTCGTTGCGCTTGGTTTCTCAATACTTGCATCCTTCACTCTCGGCGAAATTCTTGCAATTATCGGGCTTCCCCGCGTAATCGGTTATCTTTTGATCGGTATAATATTTGGTCCATATTCAGCCGAACTGCTCGGCATTGATCTCCTGACAGTTTTTAATAAACGCCTGATAACAGAATTATCATTGATCAATATTATTACTGTCAGCCTTATTGCGATCTCAGCGGGTATGGAATTAAAGATCAAAAACCTCAGAAATTCCATCAAGTTTATCTCAGTGGTGCTGCTCCTTAAAACTGTAATTATTTTTGCTTTTGTTACGGGTACTGTTATTCTGCTCTCACACTTTATTCCATTCCTTTCCGGAGCTTCATTTAATACTATACTTGCCGCCGGTCTGCTTATTTCTGTGATATCTATGGGCACCTCTATCGAACTTACGATGGTGGTTGCCGGTGAGAGTGATTCAAAAGGACATTTTATTGATACAATACTCGGCACGGCAATTGTTAAGGATATTCTTGTAATTCTTCTTTTTGCCGTTGTCCTTTCCGTCTCAATAGGAATGCTTAATCCTTCTGCTTCCGGGAATGAAAACGTGATGGCAGCCCTGGCTCTCGAATTACTTTTTTCTGTTATTGCCGGAGCCATTCTCGGTTTTCTTGTTGTATTATATCTTAAACACGTCCGTAAAGAACTGCTGCTTTTTATACTTGGATTTGTTGTTATCGGGGCGGAACTTTCCTCAGTCCTGCACCTGGAAACTCTTATCGTATTTGTCGTAGCGGGATTTATTGTTCAGAATTTCTCTCCCCATGAATCAGAGTTCCATCATCAGCTTCAGAAACTTTCGCTCCCGATATTTATCGTTTTCTTCACTCTTGCAGGAGCCGCAATAAATATTACCACAGTTATTTCAGCAGCCATTATCGGAGTGATAATATTTGCTGTAAGGGGACTGGCGCTTTATCTATCCGTCAAAAATGCCTCGAAACTGACAGGTGAAAAATCACCGATAAAGGATTACGGCTGGCTCGGCTTCTTTTCTATCGGCGGACTGATGCTCGAATTTGCGATTGTTATCGAAGCCAAACTCCCCGGATTTGGCGCCGATCTGAAAACGATAATTACTTCACTGGTGGCTCTTAATATATTTATTGGTCCTGTTCTTCTGAAATTTGCGCTTGCAAAATCAGCCGCAGCCTCAGAAATCAGGCCAACTCCCAAAGAACCTGAAGCCGCCAAAGTACAGGAACCGATAAAGCCTTTAAGATCAGCCGCATTTCACACTCCCGGGAATGAAGATGACGTTCTTCGCCGTTCAATGTTCGACATACTCCTAAAACTCAATGATATTATTTCCGATTTCAAACGAAAATTTATCGTGAGAAGAACCGAGGAATCACTTGAACTTATTATCAGTATTACCGAATACTATGTTGATAATCATATAAAATTAAAATCCGGTGCGGTTTCAGCAAAAACTCCACGGGAATTAATGAATAATCTGCTTCAGACGAAAAAGGAATTCTCGGATGTTTTTCTGAACCTTTGCAAAGAACGAAAAATAACCGAAAAGCAGATACTCGAACTTGAACCGCTTATCAAAGACTTGTTTTATTCACTCAACGATCTGAGCGATGAACTGCCTCGTGAATTTAAGGTTAAACTCGAAAAGAAATTCTACGAGCTTTCACATCAGGATAGCTATCTGATCAAGATGCGCAAACTGGTTTTAAGGTCTAAACTTACAATCCGCGGACTGCTCAAGAAGGAGAAAGTACTCTACCGGAAGATTGAGTACAGAAACCTTGCGAAATACTACCTGGTTGGGGAATCTTCAGGTGAACTGCTCGAAACCGTCAGCCTTGTGGGTGCGGAAAGACTTTCAACTTTCCGGCAGATTCGTAAACTTTTTAATGATTATAACGAAAATCTCGATAAAATATTCCTTTTTCTCTCCGAGAATAAAAATCCTGAAACACTTTTCAGTGATTATACAAAAATGATCGAGGATCTTCATTCTGAATTCACAGGTGAATTGCAGGCTCTTCAGAATTCAATTGCTGTTACAACCGATGAATTGAATAACAGATTGCAGTATGCACTTGCAGTGCCTTTTAATCAGCTTCTCGATAAACTCGATACTGCCGGCACATATATGTCAGTGAATGTATCGTCAGGTTATTCTTCAATTTTTACGAAAAGTGAAAAAGCAAGAGAAGAAACTCTCTCAACAATCCGTTACTGGCTGAATTATTATCTCGGATTTCTCGGCATCCTTTCCAAGGAGGTAATTTTCCGGCAGATTAAAACTGAACTTTATCTCAAAATTTCTTTATCTCTGCTTACTCATTCCGATAATATCCATAAAAAGATTGAACAGGCAAAAGAAAGCATCCATGATGGGATTGAAACCTTTATCAATGGACTTGTTAAAACCGGAGATAACGATGCCGCCGCACTCGAAGTTTATTATTCCGATTCACTGAATGAATGTTTCCTCAAAAGAATAAACATTTACGCTAACGAACTTGAGGAATACGAAAGGCTGATAATCAGCTCCTCAGCGCTTGAAAATCTGCTCTCGAAAATTGTTTCGATGCTGAAAGAACAGCCTGAATCAATCGAGCTTATAGAAGAATCCCAGATGCAGCTCAAAAACAGGCTCCCTGTATATCTGCCTCTGAAAAGCATAAATCTCCGAAAAACACTCGCTTCTTTCTTCGAACATAAATTACCCAGAGAGATTGCCGAATCGCATCAAATGATTACAGATAATCTTTCTTCTGCAGTAAGCGAACTCAAAAACCTTACTGTAATTGTCAGTTATCATTTCCGAGCAGCGCAGAAAGAACTCGATTCCACTCATGCAGGCATAGCCCAATCACTTAATATTGCCGGCGGACTTGCCGATAAGATCAGATTCAGGGCAGAACAGATGGAAACTCAGAGCGATATGCTCGTGAAAACAATTCAGCTAAGGATAAGAGATAATCTCGGTAACATTGTTAACCAGATTAATGAACTGATCGTTTTAAGTTCGGTCAGGAAAAGCGATTTTCTTACCGAGGCTGATGAAGGCAAGCGAAAAGCCCTTGAAATTGTTCACGATACCTATTTCCTCCTTTTTGGTAAAATAAGATCGGGACTTTCGGCTGTGAACTCTTTCTATCAAAAGTATTTCAGGTCACTCTTAAATGATTCGCTGATTCGTTACGGACTTATTGTGCCGCCGAAGTCAAAGGAAGGCAAAAAGTCTCTTTTCTCCAACAGTGATGTTCTGGAAACACTTCCGGTCGTTTATAAAAGACTTTTTGATGCCTCTCCTATTGAGACTACTGATATTCTTACTCATTCTAAAAGCTTTGAACCTTTTATTGAGGAGGTTTACGCTGAATTTCAGAAAGGCGAGCCTATCGCTGCTGTTTTTATCGGTGAACCGGGAAGCGGAAAGCAGTCACTTATCCGCTCGCTCAAAACTAATCTTTCAGCAAAATCCGAAATTCTCTATCTTGAGATTACTCAGACGATTACCGATAATGATTCACTTTCCTCATTTCTTTCTTCTTCTTTCGGGTTCGAAAGAGTTATGAGTATTGAAGAACTAACTATTCTTCTCAAAGAGGATTTTCATTCAAAGGTTTGTATTGTAGATAATATCTCTAAACTTTTCCTGAAAAAAGTTGGAAAATATCAGGCTCTGCAATCAATGCTTAATATTATTTCTGAAACTTCATCAAATATTCTATGGATTTTCTCTGCGAACAGACATGTGTGGACTTTCCTCAATTCATATTTCGATATTTCGAGGGTTTTCCAGAAACAATTTTATTCTACGAAAATACTTGAACATGAAATCCGGCACATAGCGCTTAACCGCCACAATGCCACCGGGAATAATCTTGTTTTTTTACCTGATGAGTTTTCAGTAATTAAAAGTAAGATACTCAGAACAAAATCAGTTAAGGATTTCGAGATTGAGAATAAGGAGAATTTTTTCCACCACCTCGAAAAATTTGCTGGTGGAAATATCTCAGCCGGAATATTTTACTGGCTGATTTCAATTGTGAAAGCTGAAAATAATACCATATATCTCAAACCAAAGCTTAATAACAGGTTCGAACTAATTGCCGAACTCGAAGATATATATCTGCTTTCGCTCGTTGAAATACTAATTCACGATAATCTTAGCATTCATGAACTCAGCCTCGTATTCGGCACTCACCCGGCACGCTGCCGCGAAATTATCCGCATGCTCATGTCGCTCGGTCTTATCACCAAAAAAGCCGGCACTATCGGCGAAGAGAGATTCACGATTAATAAATTATTCTATAAGCCTGTTTTTCTTGAATTGAACAGAAGGAATTTCCTGAGTTGAAAAAATTATTTATAATATTGCTTTGTATCCTATCCGGCTCCCGAATAATTCCCGGGCAGGAAGAGGCTGACCGGATTGATTCAGTTTCGGCTGCCAGGGACAGCGCCATAAGCCTGCCGGCGCCTGTCATTACAAAACCATTGCCGGTTCTTGATTCAGTCATTTCTAAAACTGCGAAAGCTCAGCAGGATACGATAATCTCAGTTACAAAAACAGAACCGGAGATTCTCCCGCAGGAGTACTCAGGATTACTGGATAAATTCACAAAACTGAACATCATTGCGCTCGCTGAGATATTTTTCCTTTTTCTGCTTGGTGTTTTCCTTGTCAAACTTATCGATTTTATTACAAATAAGTTTTTCGGAAAACTTACTGTCAGTTTTATCCGGACTTCATCGGCACTCCTGAAAATATCGCTATGGATAATTATTATTTATATTGTTATCAAGCAGTCTGTGATATATCCTGAATATTTTCTGCTATACATAATTCTGCTTTCAATACTTGTGTTTTCAATTGCGGCAATCCCGTTCCTCAAGAGTATTGTCGGGGGGTATTATCTTACAGTGAACATGCCTTTCCGTAAAGGGGACCTGATATCTGCCGGAGAATTCAGCGGCGAAGTTTCAGAATCGAATATGAGGATAACTGTCCTGAAAACCGAAAGCGGTAACGTCATCTCTATCCCGAACTCATTTTTCCTTTCTAATCCTGTTAAAAACATCAACAGAAACGAAAAGGAATTTCTCGTGGATTATCAGTTTGAGATACCGGTCGATTTCGATCCGGAAGAAATTATTTCCCTGATTTTTCAGACTGCAATTTCGGCGCCTTACACTTTCGTCCACTCAAAACCCTCAGTCACTCTGATGAAAAGTGATTATTCCCGCGGACTCAGAATTTATGAGATTTCGGTTTATATTACTGATTCAAGCTATGACCGCGAAATGAGGTCGTATCTGAACAAAGAGATAGATTCTGCAATCCAGAAATTAAAATCCGGAAATAGTTTATGAGAAGCGGTGATAAAAAAGAATTTATCGCAAAATTATCGCTTATCTCGAAGATAATTATTGCAATAACTGCTATTGTTGGTCTCGCTTCAGTTATACTCGAATATGGTTTCAGGCTGGATCGTGAGGAAATTGTAATTCTGCATTACATCTCCATAACAGTTGTTTTTGTTTTCGTTGCCTATGTAACTTTCCAGTTTATTATCGCTCCACAAAAATCGGCTTTCCTCAGGTCTCACTTTATCGAATCGATATTCGTTTTATTGATGTTTATTGAATTTGTTTTCTATCTTACAGATTATAGCCTTGTCGAACAGATTGGAAATATCCTCCGTTTCAAAAACATAGCTTATTTATATGTTGTTTTTTCACAGATAATAGTAGTAATCGGACTGCTATCAGGCTTATTCCGATATAATAAAAATATTCTGATGCTCAGGATAGACCCTTCCCGGCTTCTTGTTCTCAGTTTTCTTATTACAATAGTAATCGGCACTTTGCTGCTGATGCTGCCCGCTGCAACAATCAGCGGCACAAATAACTGGCTCGATGCTTTTTTCACTTCAACAAGCGCCGTATGCGTTACCGGTCTTATCTCGGTTGATACTGCTACTTATTATTCCACATTCGGTCAGGTCATTATTCTGGGGCTTTTCCAGATCGGCGGTTTAGGTCTGATGAGTTTCACAACTTTCTTCGCGCTGTTTTTTGCCGGCGGTCTCGGCATCAAGGAAAGGATTATGATTCACGACCTTCTGGAGGAAGAGAATATCGGAGAAGTTGCGAAAATACTTACATTCCTTCTTATTGCCACTTTTCTTATTGAATTGGCTGGCGCAGCCTTACTCTTTTGGTCAATAAAAGATTCTGTTCCCGATATAGGAACAGCATTCTATATCTCAGTTTTTCATTCCATTTCTGCATTCTGTAATGCGGGGTTCTCAATCTTTACTCTTAACCTTATGGACCCGCTTGTGCAGTCGAATTATCTTTTCACTACCACAATAAGTATTCTCATTATCCTCGGTGGAATTGGTTTCCCGACAATCCTGAGTTTCTGGAAGGCGGGTTCTTCAGCTCTTACTTTCAGACCCTCATCGCGCCGTTTCCCGCTTCAGGCAAAAATAGTTATTTACGTGACAGTGTTCCTTGTCATTCTCGGCGGCTTCGCAATATTTTTTACCGAATATCATAGCTCCATGAAATCTCTCGATACCTTCGGTAAGATCCACGCTGCATATTTTCAGTCAGTAACAGCAAGAACAGCAGGCTTTAATACTATCGATTTCGCACAGTTCACACTCCCTACAGTAATTATTTTCTTTGTGCTTATGTTCATTGGTGCTTCCCCCGGCGGCACCGGAGGCGGAATTAAAACGACAGCAATAACGCTGTTGTTTTACGGAACGTATTCGATAGTCAGAGATCAGAAAAATGTTACTATAGGAAACCGGACAATACCGCGGGATGTGGTTCTCAGGGCTCTGCTTAAATCCTTTCTGAGTATTGCGTTTATTTCCCTTGGGATTTTCCTCCTTGCGCTGACTGAATCCCACAGCCTGACCGATATCTCTTTTGAAGCTTTCAGTGCATTCGGTACCGTGGGGCTTTCAAGAGGAATTACAGGCGCACTTTCCGGATGGGGGAAAATTATTATTATTGCGCTGATGTTTATTGGGCGTGTTGGCGCTCTTGCATTTATTTTCAGCATTCTCAAAGGCGGAGAAAGTTCTCAGGTAGAATTCCCCTCAGAGAATATTTCAATTTTATAGGAGTTTAAATGGCTAATAAATTTGCTGTTATCGGTTTAGATGCGTTTGGAATGAATATCGCTGTTAATCTTGCGCGCAGAGGCGCGGAAGTTATTGCCGTTGATGAAAACATGGAATTAATTGAGGATATTAAGGATAAAGTAACATATGCTGCAAAACTCGATCCGACCGATTCAAAAGCCCTTAAAAGTGCAGGGATAGATAAAGTTGATGCGGTTGTTATCTCTATCGGGAGCGATTTCGAAAAAACAATGCTTACTGCAATGATGCTCCGGCAGATTGGAATCGTTCGAATTGTGGCAAGGGCAAGAACACAGATTCAGGAATCAATCCTTGAAAGAATCGGTGTTCATCAGGTTGTTAACCCCGATCTCGAGATATCATCCAAAATAGCTTCCAATCTTATAAATAAAGATGTGCTTGATTATATACAGATCGGCGGTGAATACAATATAATTCAGGTAAAAGCGCCGAGAAATATGATCGGGAAATCCCTTCAGGAGCTCGACCTCAGGATCAGATATAATCTCAACCTGATCACTTTAAAAAGGCAGTATGAAATAATGGATGAAATCACAAATCAAAAGATATCAAAAGAGCGGATATACGGTGTACCCACCGCAGGAACAGTAATACAGGAAAACGATATCCTTATTATTCTCGGAAGAGATAAAGACCTCATGAAACTCGTCGAATAATAGACAAGCATTAATCGTTGTCCGCATGAACCCGGGGGGTGGTTTGTGCGGGATAACTCACCCCTGCCTGCTCCGCCAAGCGGAGTTTGCGGGGATGGCATGTCTCTACAGAGTTTCTCGAAGTCGCCTGCCGAATAATTATTAATTATTAATTATTAATTGTTAATTGTTAATGGTGAATGGTTAATTCTACAAACATTCGATACCCTCAGCATCGGCGAAGCGGACAACCAGACTTATCACAAGTGATTGTATTAATTGCGGCTTGCTTTATCAATCAGCTATGACTTAAGTGAGAATATGCTTATTAAGCTGAGTCTGCTTTTATTTCAGTAAAACAAACTTTTTTGTTTCGGCAAATTTACCGGCTGTTAATCTGTAGTAGTAAACTCCGCTCGAAAGGTTACCAGCATCAAACAGAACTTCATAATCTCCTGCGGAATGCTGCGAATTTACCAAAGTTGCAGTTTCGTTCCCGAGAATATCATAAACCTTTAATGTGACATTCTGCTGTAATGACAGGGCGTTTCCTGTCATTACATTCGGAACTGAATATTTAATTGTTGTTACCGGATTAAAGGGATTCGGGTAATTCTGCTCCAGAGAAAACCCTGAAGGAGAACTGTTCTCCCCATTTTCCCCGACGGAAGTTGTTGTGTCGTTATCCCTAACCATCCTGACATAATTAAATATTCTTATAACATCTCCCTGCGGACCATGACCGTAGGGGAAATTGGCAGGATCGCCGGCTTTCGGATCGCTCCTCTGTGCCCCGGCTCCATGCACGTCCATGAGGACATAATTGCCTGAGAACGGCGGTATTTCCATCCAGCCCAGAGCCTCACCGAATGCAACATAACTTGCATTCAGTCCGTTCACCATATTCTCATGGGTGGTTCCGCTCCAGTACATGGGGAAATTGTTTACTCCGCCTTCATCGGTAATTTCTGTGCATTCAAAAACAGGATCGATTGCAGCGCTGCCTGTTGTTGCCGGTGATCTTGTGTATTCAACTATGCTTTGTAATTCCTTAACATTCGGAAGTCTCCAGTCGTTGTAGCCAAGGTAATTTTCGGTATTTTTCTGACTGACCCATTCGAGCGCTGCTTTCCAGTTAAGAGCCGCTCCGTTATCGTCTTTCTGCCACATCAGTCCTGTCGCATAATCGCTGATAGTGCCATCACCGTTATCTGAAAAATAGTTGACCCCGTAAGCCGGATTTCCGCGGACATATTTTATGTAATATTGTTTATCCACAGAACTTCCCGGCATCGGTCCTGTCGGATATCCCTTGATCCTTCCGTCAGCAAAGTTAACCCCGAAAATAGTTTCTTCATTATTCATCGTTGTGCTTACGTACATTGTTGATGAAGCATACTGTGCATCAATTATTCTTTCACCGGATGAAACATCGCCGAAGCCGAATTCAAAATAATTGTCGTCAATAAACGGTGTGAGCAGATCGGTATTTGTCCCGTTCCAGCCGCTTGGATCAATTCCGGTAAATAGTATGAGTGAATAGAGTTCCTTTATTGTCGGCATCCGCCAGTCGTTATATCCGGCGAGTGAAAAAGTGTCTGCTGCCGCCATTGCTTCGGAATATGACATTTTATCAGAGTAGTTTATCAGCCCGTCTCCGTTAAAATCGCCTGATTTCTGCCACATTAATCCGGTTACATTATCTGTGATGGTACCATCGCCATTATCAGTATATGACGGCTGAAAACCATTGAACTGGGCATCCTGTCCATAGTAATTATCATTTATGGAAGGAGCGGCAATAACAAGACTATCCCCGAAGAATTTCTCCTGCCCTGTATCAACAATCGGGTAGGATTGTGCGAACATCAGCGTATTGACAATAAAAAATAAAACAGGCATCTTAAATGTCCGGGGAAAAATTTTGTTTATATTCATTTATCACCTCAAATTGTTAAAATTTTACATCAATCCGAACAAGGAAAAATTATTAGTTCCATCATGAAGGAACCGTAATTTCACCTCTCAGTTATTAAGACGACAACTCAGAAAAAAACTTGCGGTCGCGCTATCAGAATGAAAGACATATTGATAATGCTCAAGATTTGGTGAGAAGTTGAATTAGGACAATGCGGCTGAAGTCTTAGAAAAGGCTGAACAGAAAACAGGGAATTATCCATTGCAAAATATTGGTGAGAATTTCAGGCTTTTCAATGTGTACCCGAAAGAAAGATAAATCTGAATCAAGCGCATTCACTCAGTAAAATGATTTATCCTTGGAGAGATATTTTAGGATACAGGGGATTGAAATGGTATTCTCTTAAGTGCATCATCCCCCCGGGGGATACATTTTACCCTGGGCTGCCCGGTTTTGGGATAAAAAGTCTGTGGAAGATTCGCCGTAATTTGGTCTGCTGCTCAGGGCTGCATATTTTTTTCAGTTCGAGGAAGTGTTTGAAAGTGAGCCGTTCAACCTGATTCTGTTTACTCTGGGACAAAGTAAGAAGCGAGTCGGAAATTTTCGGCTCCGATACATCAGCCAGCACTTCATCAAACATCTCTTTTTTGAGCCTTCTGATCTCCCTGTTCAGTTGTGATACTTGTTCGGAATGGGCTGCGCGTAATTCAAAATAGTCCCGGATTTGTTCTTCGCTGAAATCGAGCTCCATTTTAAGCAAACCGGCAATCATTCTATTTTCATCGTGGGGTCTTTCATTTCCGGGATGGGCTGGCGGAAATTCCGGTCTTCCAAGAAGCAGTAATGTAATTGTTCCAATGTTCAATATTACGAGGAGAATTATCAGAATTGACGAAAACCTTTTCTCTGTAAATATGTTCATCTGCTGTTCTCCTTTTTCAGGAAAGGATATTCATTTTCAGTACTTATTAGATCACCCGCCAAATATCTGATTAATTGAGTTTCGATATTCGTCTGGGCAGTATTCCCGGAACCGGAAAAGTACCATAGAGCAGTTCCGATATTAACCATAAGCAGAACTCCTGCCAGCGCAGGTTTTACCCAGCCGGAAACAGAAAATTTTGCTTTCTCTGCTGATTTAATTCTGGCTTCGAGTTTTGATAAAAAGTATGGATCGGGCTTCATCTCATCCAATTCATCAAGCAATTTCATTGC
>Ga0172375_10009068_pt1 | contig 13200 bp, 12 predicted proteins | sample LakKiv1m_FD_114537 | JGI IMG/M metagenome (GOLD analysis project Ga0172375, IMG submission 114537) | Freshwater microbial communities from Kabuno Bay, South-Kivu, Congo - kab_092012_11.1m | ecosystem: Environmental > Aquatic > Freshwater > Lake | place: Democratic Republic of the Congo...
AATGTTTATCCCAACTATTATTGTTGGATTTACAGATTCCGGCTCTGGTTTTGCTGCTGCTTTTACTAGATATACTAGTTTTTGGTATAATTTTGTATTTGGATTATTAATAATAGTGTTCACTTATTTTTATACAGCTATTATTATGAATCCGGTTCAAATGGCCGATGATATGAAAAAAAACGGTGGCTTTATACCTGGAGTTAAACCCGGTAAAAAAACATCAGAATTTATCGACTCCATAATGTCTAAAATCACATTGCCCGGCTCTATATTCCTTGCATTTATTGCAATAATGCCTGCATTTGCTGGACTAACCGGAGTTAATAATCAATTTGCACAATTTTATGGAGGTACTTCACTACTAATTTTAGTAGGAGTAGTTTTAGATACACTACAACAAATTGAAAGTCACTTATTAATGCGTCATTATGACGGTTTGATGAAGTCCGGAAGAATTAAAGGACGTGCATCTGGAGCGGCTGCAATGTAGTTTTAAAAGGTTCTTTGATGATTTATTACAAAACTGACGAAGAAATTGAGCTTATCAAATTAAGTTGTCAGCTATTGTCAAAAACATTTGGTTATGTAAAACAATTTATATTGCCTGGTGTAAAAACAATTGAAATTGACAAAAAAGCTGAAGAATTTATTATACAAAATGGTGCCAAACCTTCGTTTAAAGGATATCACAACTACCCGAATACACTTTGTATTTCGGTAAACGACCAGATAGTTCACGGTATTCCTTCAAATTACGAGTTAAAAGAAGGCGACATTGTTTCGGTTGATGGAGGTTTAATTTTAAATGGTTTTCATAGCGATTCGGCATATACTTTTAGCGTTGGAAATGTTTCGATAGAGAAACAAAAGCTAATGAATGTTACAAAAGAATCGTTGTACAAAGGAATAGCGATGGCAGTAGAAGGCAATAGAATAGGTGATATTTCAAATTCAATTCAAACTCATGCCGAATGTAATGGGTATTCAGTTGTTAGAGAGCTTATTGGTCATGGAATCGGAAGAAGTTTACACGAAGATCCCGAAGTACCAAATTATGGTAAAAAAGGTAGAGGTTTATTAATTCGTCAGGGATTGGTTATAGCAATTGAACCAATGATAAATATGGGCAGAAAAGATATAAAACAATGGAAAGATGGTTGGACAGTTTCAACAAAAGATGGATTACCTTCTGCACACTTCGAACATACAATTGCTATTAGAAAAAATAAAACAGAAATATTAACATCGTTTAATAATATTGAAAGTTAATTTATATGGCTAAACAGCCCTCGATAGAGCAAGACGGAACAATAATTGAAGCATTATCAAATGCAATGTTTCGTGTACAGTTACAAAACGGACACGTTATAACTGCACACATATCAGGCAAAATGAGAATGCATTATATTAAAATATTGCCCGGCGATAAAGTAAGGGTAGAAATGTCGCCTTATGATTTAACAAAAGGAAGAATAAGTTTTCGTTATAAATAAATATTTAGTAAAATGAAAGTTCGAACATCAGTAAAAAAACGTAGTCCCGAATGTAAAATCGTTCGCAGAAAAGGACGTTTGTATGTAATAAACAAAAAAAATCCTAAATTTAAACAACGTCAAGGATAATTTATTAACTTTGTAACCTTTTTATAAAAAAAATAATATATGGCACGTATTGCAGGAGTAGATATTCCAGACAAGAAAAGAGGCGAAATAGCACTAACTTATATTTTTGGAATAGGTCGTAGCACTGCTCGAAAAATTCTTAATAAAGCAGGCATAGACTTTAATACAAATGTTGAAAAATGGAACGACGACCAAGTTTCAAAAATCAGAAGTATAATTTCAGAAAGTTATAAGATTGAAGGAGAACTTCGTTCCGATACACAAATGAGTATTAAAAGACTTATGGACATTGGATGTTATAGAGGTATTCGCCACAGAGCTGGTTTGCCAGTTAGAGGACAACGTACCCGTACCAATGCTCGTACTCGTAGAGGAAAGAAAAAAACAGTAGCAAATAAGAAAAAAGCCACCAAATAATAAATAATTAATTATGGCAAAAAAAACAACAAAAGTAGTTCGTAAAAGAAATGTAAAAGTTGAAGCTGTTGGACAAGCTCATGTTCATTCTTCGTTTAACAACATTATTATAACCATTACAAATGCCGAAGGCGAAGTTATATCGTGGTCGTCTGCCGGTAGAAAAGGATTCAGAGGTTCTAAAAAGAATACTCCTTATGCTGCACAAGTAGCCGCTGCTGAATGTGCACAAGTAGCATTTGACTTAGGTTTAAGAAAAGTTAAAGCTTATGTAAAAGGACCGGGCGCAGGACGTGAATCGGCAATTCGTTCAATTTCAACAGTAGGAATAGAAGTTACAGAAATAGTAGATGTTACTCCATTACCACACAATGGATGCCGTCCACCTAAAAGAAGAAGAGTATAATAATTATTAATATAAATTAAAAATGGCAAGATACAGAGGAGCTAAAACCCGTATTGCAAGAAAGTTTGGTGAACAAATTTATGGTCCCGATAAAGTTTTCGAAAGAAAAAGTTATCTGCCAGGAATTCACGGTGTTAATAAAAGACACAAAACATCTGAATATGGTACACAATTAAAAGAAAAACAAAAAGCAAAATATACTTATGGCGTTTTAGAAAGACAATTTCGTAAATATTTTGAACATGCCCAAAGTAAAAAAGGTATTACCGGTGAAGTATTACTTCAATTCCTTGAATCAAGACTAGATAATGTAGTTTATAGACTTGGTATAGCACCAACAAGAGACGCTGCACGTCAGTTAGTTTCACACCGTCACATTACTGTTAACGAAAAGGTTACAAGTATCCCTTCATTTCAGGTTAAGCCGGGCGACAGCATTTCTATTCGTGAAAAATCAAAATCGCTCGAAGTTATTACAAATTCACTTGCCGGTACTAAAAATAGTAAATTCCCATGGCTCGAATGGTACAGCGACACACTTACAGGTAAATTTGTTACATTACCCGAAAGAGCCGATATACCCGAAAATATTAAAGAACAATTAATCGTTGAGTTATATTCTAAATAATAAAAATTAGTTTAAAAAAAATAATATATGGCAATTTTAGCTTTCCAAAAACCCGATAAAGTTGTAATGCTCGAATCAAATGAAACCTATGGTAAATTTGAATTTCGACCACTTGAACCAGGGTATGGTTTAACAGTTGGTAATGCATTACGCAGAGTTCTGCTATCATCTCTTGAAGGTTTTGCAATTAACTATATTAAAATTGATAATGTTGATCACGAATTTTCTGCTATTAAAGGTGTTGTTGAAGATGTAACTGAAATTGTATTAAACTTAAAACAAGTACGTTTTAAAAGAGAATTAAATGAAGTTGAAAACGAAAAAGTTACAATAACAATTACCGGACAAGATACATTTAAAGCTGGCGATATTAGCAGGTTTATAACCGGATTCAAGATTTTGAACCCAGAGCAGATTATTTGCCACATGGAAACAAATGTTAAACTACATATTGTAATAAATATTAACAAAGGTAGAGGTTACGTTCCTGCCGAAGAAAATAAACTTGCAGATATGGAGATTGGTATTATACCGGTAAGTTCAATATTTACTCCTATTAAAAATGTTAAATTCGCTATCGAAAATATTCGTGTTGAGCAAAAAACTGACTTTGAAAAACTTATTATTGAAATATTTACCGACGGCTCTATTGCTCCTATTGATGCACTAAAAGAAGCCGCTAAAATATTAATTTATCATTTTATGTTGTTTTCTGACGAAAAAATCACTTTCGATGCTGAAGAAAAACCAGAAAACGAAGAATTTGATGAAGAAATATTACACATGCGTCAATTACTAAAAAATAAATTAGTTGACTTAGATTTATCAGTAAGAGCTTTAAATTGCTTAAAAGCAGCCGATGTTGAAACTCTTGGAGAACTTGTTGTTTTTAATCGCAACGACCTACTTAAATTTCGTAACTTCGGAAAAAAATCGTTAACCGAATTAGATGAATTATTAAATAATATGAATTTAAATTTCGGTATGGATATAACAAAATATAAATTAGATAAGGAATAATATACAATGAGACACAGAAAGAAATTTAATCATTTAAGCAGAACAAGCTCTCACCGTAAAGCTCTTCTTGCAAATATGGCATCATCTTTAATTCTTAAAAAAGGTATAATTACAACTGTTGCAAAGGCAAAAGAATTAAAAACATTTGTTGAACCTTTAATAACATGTTCAAAAGAAGATTCAACACATAACCGCCGACTTGTGTTTAGTTATATTAGTAGTAAAGAAGCTGTTTCTGAGCTTTTTAGAGAAGTGTCTGTTAAAGTTGCACAACGTCCGGGTGGATATACCAGAATATTAAGAATTGCCAATAGAAAGGGCGATAATGCTGAGTTATGCCGTTTGGAATTAGTTGATTATAACGAAAATATGCTAGCAGCAAAAACAGATAAAAAAGAAAAAGCTACAAAAACACGTCGTGGTGCTACTAAAAAGAAAACAACTGACGAAACTGCAGAAAAAACAGTTACCCCAAAAGTTCCAAAAACTCCTAAGGCAAAGAAATCAGAAACTACCGAAAAAAATACTGATGTTGAAAAATCAGAATAATTTTTTTAAAAATATTTGTAAAAAAAGGGTAACATTTGTTACCCTTTTTTATTAAAAATAATTATTTTTAGAAAAAAAATAATGAGTGTAATTTCAAAAATAATAGCACGCCAAATATTAGACTCTAAAGGATTTCCTACTGTTGAAGCAGATGTTATTACTTCAAATGGAATAATTGGTAGGGCTAGTGTGCCTTCCGGAACAACAACCGGAAAATATGAAGCACAAGAACTAAGAGATAAAGATAAAGGCAGATATGTTGGTAAAGGAGTTTTAAAAGCGGTTTACAACATTAACAAAACAATTAATGACGAATTAAATGGTTTACATATTGCTAACCAGTCAGTTATTGACCAAGTAATGATTAATATTGATGGTACTGCGAATAAATCAAAAATTGGTGCTAACGCAATACTTTCTGTTTCGATCGCTGCTGCTAAAGCTGCTGCTATTTCTACTGGTCAATCACTATATCGTTATATAGGAGGTGTTTTTGCCTCAACAATGCCAATTCCACTAATAAATATTGTTAATGGTGGTATAAATTCTGAGAATGATATTGATTTTTTAGAGTTTATGATAATGCCAATAAATGCCGATACTTTTTCAGATGCCTTTAGAATGGGAACTGAAGTTTATATTCATTTTAAAGAATTACTTAAACAAAACGGGCATTCAATAAATGTTTGCGATGAAGCAGGTTTTACTCCAGATTTAAAAACAAATGAAAAAACTTTAGAATTTTTAATAAAATCTATCGAAAAAGCCGGTTATAAAGCCGGCAAAGATATTTATATAGCTATAGACGCTGCTGCAAGCCAGCTTTATAAAACAAGCGATAGCAAATATTACTTTAAAAAAGGGAAAAAAATTCTTACTACTGACGAACTAATTAATTACTGGATTAAGCTACTTAACAAATACCCGATTGTTTCGGTTGAAGACCCGCTCGACCAAGATGATTGGGAAGGTTGGAAAAAATTAAATAAAATTATTGGTAATAATGTTCAGGTTGCAGGCGACGATATTTTTGCAACTAACACAAGTCGTTTGGCAAAAGGCATACTTGAGCAAGCAGCAAATTGTATAATTGTAAAACCTAACCAAATTGGAACATTAACCGAAACAATAAATACAGTTCAATTAGCAGCAAAATGGGGTTTTAACGCAATTATCAGTCACCGTGCCGGCGAAACAGAAGATACCTATTTAGCCGAATTAGCCGTTGCGTTAAACACAGGATTAATTAAATTTGGCTCTCCTTGTCATTCAGAACATACTGCAAAATATAATCAACTAATTCGAATTGAAGAAGAATTGGGACCATCTGCCAGATATTATGGCAGAGAGTTTAAATATTTAAGATAGTCGAATTATGGCATATAATGGATTGTTAGAATTTATTAAACACCTCGAAAGTAACAACCAACTTATTCGTATTAAACAATTTGTAAATCCTGAGTTAGAAATTACCGAAATTACCGACCGTATTTCAAAAAGTAAGCAACAAAATAAAGCTTTACTCTTCGAAAATAATGGAACAAATTTTCCACTATTAATAAATGCTTTAGGGAATAAAGAAAGGATTTGTAGTGCGTTAAATATTTCTGATTTTGAACAAGTTGAAAATGATATAACAAATTACATTAAACTATTTACAAGTAATCAGGAAAGCATTTCAGGAAAATTTAAAACATTAATGACGCTAAAAAAGTTATCGAATGTTTTTCCAAAAATAGTAAACAAAAAAGCTGAATGTCAACAAAATATAATTAAAAATCCCGATTTGTCTGTTTTGCCTATTTTAAAATGCTGGCCCTATGATGGTGGAAAGTTTATAACATTACCAATAGTTCATACAAAAGACCCTATAAACTGGAAAAGAAATGTTGGAATGTATCGAATGCAAGTTTTTAATTCAACAACAACCGGAATGCACTGGCATTTACATAAAACCGGAGCAAAACATTTTAACGAATATAAAAAATTAAATAAAAATATACCAATTGCAGTGGTGCTAGGTGGCGACCCTGTATATACTTTTTGTGCTTCTGCTCCTTTGCCCGAAGGTGTTGACGAATATTTACTTGCAGGTTTTTTACGAAAACAAAAAGTAAAACTTGTTAAATGCATTACTCAAGATATTGAGGTTCCAATTGATGCAGATATTGTAATTGAAGGATATGTAAATCCATCAGAAGAATTAGCATTTGAAGGACCATTTGGCGACCACACCGGTTTTTATTCTTTGCCCGATTATTATCCTAAGTTTCATGTTACTTGTATTACTCACAGAAATAATGCTGTTTATCCAGCAACTATTGTAGGTATTCCGCCACAAGAAGATTTTTGGATGATTAAAGCGTCTGAAAGGATATTTTTGCCTTTTATGAAATTTGCTGCAATCCCCGAAATTTTGGATATAAACATGCCCGATTTCGGTGTTGCTCACAACCTTGTTATTGTTCAAATAAAAAATGACTATAAAGGACAACCACAAAAAGTAGCACACTCGCTTTGGGGTTTAGGACAAATGATGTTTAATAAGGTTTTAATAATTACCGACTCCAATCCGCAAAATGAAAAGATGGTTCTTGAAAAAATCTTAAAATGTGATAATTTAGTTGACAGAATATTTTTTTCATCTGGTCCAATGGACGTATTAGAGCACGCATCACTCAATTTTGCGTATGGTGGTAAAATGGCAATTGATTTAACCAATATTATTGAAACTGAAGATAAAGATACTGCTGCTAATGAGTTAATATACAATACTATATCTGAAAATGGTTTTATAAATTTTAATAAAAAATTATTAAAAAATAAATGCCTTGTTATTAATGTTTTAAACAAAAAGCATAAAGATGAGTTAATAGAGTTTATTAAAAATGAAATTAGTGAAATCTCAATTGTTGTAATATGTGATAACAATATAAACAATAATTCGAGAATATTATTGTGGCATTGTTTAGCCAATTTTGAACCACTTCGTGATTTTATTTATATTAAAAATAAAAATATTGTAATACTTGATTGTACGTCAAAACCATATTTAAAACAATGGCCAAACCCCGTGTTTTCATATAAAGAAACTATTTTAAAAGTAAATAAATTATGGGAACAGTTGGGCTTTAACATTATAGAGAGTTCATTATCCCAAGATATTTATAAACTCATTGAAAATGAAGGTTATATAAAAAAGTAATTTTTTTAATGTTTTGTATTGACAAAATTTAAAGAAATATTAATTTAGCAATATTAGATTACTACTGATTTGAAGAAATATTTACACATTGTTATATTTGCTATATTGTTGTTATTCAATCGTGTAGCATCTGCTCAATCTTCAGAAGTCTTTTTTGAACATTTTACTGTTGACGACGGCTTATCACAAAGTTCTGTAAATTGTATAATACAAGGGAAAAAAGGATTTTTGTGGCTAGGAACTCAGGACGGATTAAACAAATACGATGGTTACAAATTTAAATATTATCAAAATAACCCTCTCGATACCAATTCACTTTCTGGCAACTGGGTATATACTATTGATACCGATAACTCCGATATAGTTTGGATTGGTACAAATAACGGTTTAAATAAATTGTATCAGCATGCCGATAAAATTAAAAGATATATTGCAAATCCAAAAAATCCAAATGCATTATTCGAAAACGAAATATTTGGTGTTCTTGTTGATAAAAGAGGTAATGTATGGATAAAAACCGCATCAACATTAAGTATGTTAGACACTGCAACCGATGTTATTACTCGACATGTACACGATACTGACCCTTTCGGAACAAATAGAAGCGACAAAGGATTTCCTCTACTTGAAGACAAAGATGGAATATGGGTTGGTTCGGGTTATGGTTTAATGTTTTATAGCTTTAAAGACGATCAATTTAAATATTATTATAACATTCCTGAAGATAGAAATTCAATAAGTAATGATTTTATTACTGGGCTTGACTTTGATAATAAAGGAAATTTATGGGTTGGTACTCACTATGGTTTAAATAAATTTGACAAAAAAAAGAAAACATTTAAACATTATTTTCACGACTTCACCGAAAGTGGAGGATTATCTGCAAATAGTATTTCAAAAATTATTGTTGGTCACGATGGAATATTATGGATTACAACTGATGGTGGCGGATTAAATAAATTTAACCCAATTACAGAAACTTTTGAAGTTTATAAAACCCAATCGAACAATGATAATAGTCTTTCTTACGATTATTTGAATTGCGTATTCGAAGATAAATCGCATATTTTGTATATCGGAACCGATGGAACAGGAATGGATAAACTTGATTTGAAACCTAAAAAATTCAAGTTAATCAGAAATTCAAATAGCGTAAATTCAATTAATTTATCAGAAAATGTGATTGGCGCAATATATGATGATGATAAAAAAATATGGATAGGTACTTGGGATAAAGGTTTAGATTTAATTGATAAAAAAACATACGCAATTGAACATTTTACAGACGAGTCTCAAATTGGAAAGAGAATTCAAGGAAATAATATTCATGCTATAATTAAAGATAGTAGAAATTTGGTTTGGATTGGTACTAATTCCGGGATTTCTATATACGATTATAAAACTAATAAATTTTCAAATGCAAAAGATTACTTCAAATATGAAAATTATCCCACATTAAATAATAGGATATATTGTATTATAGAAGATAAAAAAAATAATATTTGGGTTGGAACTCAGAATGGACTTCATTGTTTTGATGTTTTAAATAAAAATTATAAATCATACACAAGTGATATTAACGATACTCTGAGCTTGTTCGATAACCATATTATTTCACTAATGTGCGATATTAATGGAAATATTTGGATAGGTACACAAGCCGGATTAAATATGTTTAATTACCAGTCGAATAAATTTTTTAGAATTGGTTCGGCAAATAATTATTCGGCAAAAAATAAAAATACTTATTTCAAAATTAGCAATACTTATATTTACGAAATTCTCGAAGATAAAGTTGATGGTTCTATTTGGATTGGTACTGCAAGTGGTTTAAACCGATACAATCCTAAAACAGGTACATTTCAGTATTTCACTGTTAGAGATGGGCTTCCAAACGAAACAATTTACGAAATAAAACAAGATAAAGACAATAATATTTGGATGAGTACGAACCGCGGAATTGCAAAATTAAATCGCAAAACTTTCGAAATTCGCGGATATGATAAATCAGACGGTCTTCAAGGACTAGAATTTAATAATGGCGCTTCATTTATTTCCGAACAAGGCGAAATTTATTTTGGAGGAACTAACGGTTTTAACAGCTTTAATCCAAAAACTATGTACGATAACCCCTTTATTCCCGACGTATTCTTTATTTCTTTCGAAAAAATAAATTCAAATAATATTAAAGAACCATTTAATATCGAAAACACTACCGAAATAGAACTTTCGTATAGCGACCATTCTTTATTTTTTTATTTCTCTGCTCTTGAATATACTCAACCTAAAAAAAATAGCTACAAGTATTTAATAGAAGGGTTAAATAATGATTGGATTTATATTGGTAATAAAAACTTTATAGAACTTGGAACTCTTGCTCCGGGAAATTATACATTAAAAGTAAAAGGAAGCAACAACGATTTAAAGTGGAGCGACAAGGTAATTTCAATACATATAATTGTAAATCCACCGTTTTTTAAGTCAATTTACGCTTATTTGTTATATATACTTATAATTATTTCAATTGTTTTATGGTATGTAAAAAGTAGAACAAAAAAACTTACAAAAGTTAACGAGGCCTTAAAAGTTAAACAGTTAGCCGCTCTTGAGATTGCTAAGCAAAGAGAAGAATTGTCTGTTAAAAATAAAAATATAATGGACAGTATTAATTACGCTAAGCGAATTCAGGAAGCAATGCTTCCTTCAGAATATTTATTCAGAAAGCTACTTCCTGATTCATTTATTTTTTATAAACCAAAAGACGTTGTTAGCGGCGACTTTTACTGGGTTACCGAAAAGGAAAATAAAATTTTTATAGCTGCTGTCGATTGCACCGGACATGGCGTTCCGGGTGCTTTTATGAGTATAATTGGCTTCGATTTATTGCGTAACATTACAAAAGAGCAAGGTGTCGAAAATCCATCGCAAATATTAAATTTACTGAATTTAGGTATTTCCGAAACATTTAGCAAACATGCAAACGAATCGTCAATTAAAGACGGCATGGATGTTTCATTGTTAGTAATTGACCGTAACTTAAAAAAATTAGAATACTCTGGTGCATTTAATCCCTTGTACATTGCGCGTAATAATAAAATTATCGACATTAAAGGAAATCGCTTTGCAGTAGGTAAAATCGAAGGTAACGAAAGCCTTAAATTCGATAACCACGTTATAGAATATCTTGAAAATGATATGATATACATTTTCTCAGATGGTTACGCCGACCAGTTTGGCGGTCCTTTGGGTAAAAAATTCAAATTCAGACGATTTAGACACTTGTTGTTAACTATTTGTAGTTTATCACTTAACAAACAACGAAACTTCCTCGAAGAAAATTTCGATAGCTGGAAAGGACAACTCGAACAAGTTGACGATATTCTTGTTATAGGTATAAAGTTATAACAATATGAAAATTGAAATTACTAAAAAAAAAGAAACTTCTTTTTTGATTTTATTTTTTTATCTTTCTTTAAATATAAATTCTTTTGCGCAAATTGATACAATAAACAACGTAGAATATTCAACCGATTATAAATTTAAAAATGGCTTATATATTACATTTCAGCAGGTTTTAAATAACAACCCACTACCTTTCGAGCGTATAACAAATATCAATAAAAATGATATTAACTGGCTCGAAAATTTGTTAAAAAGAAAAAACATTTCTTTTATAGACGATAATGGTATAGAAAACAATTTGAGTATTAATAATATATGGGGGTATTGCAATAATAATGCAGTTTACATAAGGTATAATAACGACTTTTACAGAATCCCATATATTGGTAAAATATCGCACTTTGTTGGAACTCAAACAATAAGAAATAATATAGGTTACGACCCCTATTATGGCTCATATCCGGGCATGTATCCAGCATACGAAACTACCAATGTTGTACAAAATATTATCGATTTTGAAAGCGGTAAAATTTACCCTTTTTCTATCGAAACAGTTCAAGCATTTATTGTTAAAGATACTGAGCTTTTTAACGAATTTAATGCACTTAAAAAAAGCAGAAAAAAACAATCACTTTTTTTATACATCAGACGATTTAATGAACGAAATCCATTATATTTACCTAAAAATTTATGATTTAAATGGCAGACGATAAAAAAATAATTTTCTCGATGGTTGGGGTTAATAAAATTTTCCCTTCACAAAAACAAGTACTTAAAAATATTTATCTTTCTTTTTATTATGGTGCCAAAATCGGAATTATTGGTCTTAATGGTTCCGGTAAATCAACATTGATGAAAATTATTGCCGGAGTCGAAAAGTCGTTTAATGGAGAAGTAGTTTTTTCACCAGGATATACAGTCGGGTATCTCGAACAAGACCCACAACTCGATAAAAATAAGACTGTACGCGAAGTTGTGCAGGAAGGAGTTCAGGAAATAGTTAATTTACTTAAAGAATACGAGGAAGTAAATAATAAATTTTCAGAACCAATGTCGGATGATGAAATGAATAAATTAATTTCGAGACAAGGCGAACTGACTGAATTAATTGAACATCATAATGGTTGGGAACTCGATAATATTCTTGAACGTGCAATGGACGCATTACGTTGCCCCGAAGGCGATACACCTGTTTCAAATTTGTCGGGAGGCGAAGCTCGAAGAGTTGCATTGTGTAGATTGTTATTAAAACAACCGGACATACTATTACTCGATGAGCCTACAAATCACCTCGATGCCGAATCGGTTCAGTGGCTCGAAATGCACTTACAGCAATATAAGGGAACAGTTATAGCAATTACTCACGATAGATATTTTCTCGATAACGTTGCAGGGTGGATACTAGAATTAGACCGTGGAGAAGGAATTCCATGGAAAGGTAATTACTCATCGTGGCTCGAACAAAAAACAAAACGATTGGCACAGGAAGAAAAAACCGCCTCGAAAAGAACAAAAACACTTGAGCGTGAATTGGAGTGGGTTAGAATGTCACCAAAAGCCCGTCAAGCAAAACCAAAAGCTCGATTAGCAGCTTACGAAAAATTAATGAGCGAAGATGTAAAGTCTAAAGAAGAAAAATTAGAAATATTTATACCCAATGGTCCTCGATTAGGCAATAACGTTATAGATTTTGAAAATGTAACTAAATCGTTTGGCGATAAATTACTTTTCGAAAATTTAAGTTTTAAGTTACCGCCTGCTGGAATTGTGGGCGTTATTGGCGCTAATGGTGCCGGAAAAACAACACTATTTCGACTTATTATGCAAACCGAAAAAGCTGATAAAGGAAACATTAATATTGGTGAAACTGTTAAAATAGGTTATATTGATCAAAGTCACGAAGCTATTTCGCCCGAAAAAACTGTTTATCAGGTTATTTCCGGTGATA
>Ga0172375_10009069_pt1 | contig 13199 bp, 10 predicted proteins | sample LakKiv1m_FD_114537 | JGI IMG/M metagenome (GOLD analysis project Ga0172375, IMG submission 114537) | Freshwater microbial communities from Kabuno Bay, South-Kivu, Congo - kab_092012_11.1m | ecosystem: Environmental > Aquatic > Freshwater > Lake | place: Democratic Republic of the Congo...
CGATGAAAACACTGCAGTAAAGCTTATTCAAAGGGTTAAACACGTAAAAGGAATACTCAAAAAACCGATTGAAATAAAAGAAATAGAAAATCTTATTACAAGCACAAAAGAAACAGTAAGCGCAGTCGAAGTCGGAGACACCGTCGAAATGATTTCAGGTCCGTTCAAAGGAGAACGCGCAAGAATCATCAAGATAGACGAGGCAAAAGACGAGGTCACGGTTGAGCTTGTGGAAATAGCTGTCCCTATACCAGTTACAGTTAAAACAAAGATGATCAAGCTATTCCAGAAAGCAGGAGCTGAAGCAGAAGAGGAAGCAAGAAGGGAAGACCGAAGACGAAGATAGCTTCTTCTATTTTTTATATTTTATTATTTTTTACCTTTTGTATTATTGAATAGACCGGGAATGGGATTTCTATCTTGTTTTTCTTGAACGCGTAGAATATTTCTGTATTCACCTGTTTTTTTGCTTCAAATCGCTTATCGTATTTTGTAATGAAATAACCATATTTGAAGACCAAGGAATAATCTCCGAACTTATCCAGTCTAACCCAGGGCTCATCGGTTTTTGAAAAGATTTCACTTGATGCCCGTAGTTGTTTTAGCGTATCAAGAAGAACGGATTCAACATTTTTAACGTCTTCATCATATGAAACCCCTATTTCAAAGACTTGCTGGACTTTTTGATTTGGAGTATAAAAATTAGTTATTAATGTTTGCGCCAGTTTCGCATTTGGAACAATTACGAAATTATTGTCTGCAGTCTTTAGTCTTGTGCTCCTCCAGCCGATGCTGTCTATGGCTCCAGTAACTGCAGGATTTGTTCCGTCAATTAAAATTATATCCCCTTCTTTGAACGGCTTGTCGGTTAGAATATGAATTCCTGCAAAGAAGTTGGATAATGTATCCTGAAGCGCCAGACCAACTGCCAATCCCGCAATGCCCAACCCTGCAAGCAATGGAGCAATAGCAATGCCCATTCTTTCAAGAATAAATACAATGAATATCAGGTAGATTACGACTTTGATAATATTCCGTACAAACGGGAATGCATCCTCTCCCATTTTTGAATCCGCTCTTGGGACAATCTCTTTCCCATACCAGATCATAAATACGTCTGAAATTTTTGCAAGGGATACCGCTATAATCACGTAAAACAATATCACGTATTCGTCAATAACGCTCATTCCGAAGATTTTTGCATCTGAAAACGAATATTGAATTGCAAAGTAAGCCGCTGAAACTACTGCAAAAACGCGCAACGGCATAGTAATTGCTTCCAGTAATTTATCATCCAAGTTCGTTTTCGTCTTTCCTGCAAGATGCTTGAGGATTTTTAATAGAACGATTACTACGACGTTGAAAAGTATCGCCAGTGCAACAAATAAGCCAAGTAATACCAAATAATCTTCTTTTGGCAATGCGTCTATGAGTAATAGTGGCATCGAAATCATAAGATAGTATAAAAAGACAAATAATTTAAAGGAAATGGAACTGATGCGACCGTCGGGATTTGAACCCGAGTCACTAGCTTGGGAAGCTAGAATCCTACCGGTGTCCGTAAAAACTCTAGACTACGATCGCAGCGCTTATTCTACAAATCCTGATAAATCGGAAATTTGGAGCACAATGCTTCAACTTCCCCTTTTACTTTCAGCTTTAATTCTGAATTTGCAGGATTTTCAATGACTTTTATTATCAGTCTTGCAACTTCTTTCATCTCGCTTTCCTTCATTCCACGTGTAGTTAATCCAGGAGTTCCAAGACGAATTCCGCTTGTTACAAACGGGCTTTTCGTATCATACGGAATAGTGTTCCTGTTGCAGACGATTCCTGCTTCTTCCAATGCGAGTTGAGCATCTTTTCCAGTTATTCCTTTCGGAGTTAAATCAGCCAAAATCAAATGAGTGTCTGTTCCGCCAGAAACGAGCCTTAGACCAAGCGTCGATAATTCCTCGGAAAGCGCTCTTGCGTTTTTCACTATTTGATGCGCATACTCTTTAAAATCAGGCTGCATTGCCTCGTGGAAACACACGGCTTTTGCTGCAATGTGATTTTCAATTGGTCCGCCCTGTAACCCGGGGAAAACAGCCTTGTCTATTTTTTCTGCATATTCTTTTTTGCACATTATCATCGCGCCACGCGGACCTCTAAGAGTTTTGTGCGTAGTTGTTGAAATTACGTCTGCGTATGGTGCCGGAGAAGGATAAGCGCCCCCTGCAACTAATCCTGAAAAATGGCTCATGTCAACAAGAAGAATTGCCCCAATGTCGTTTGCGATTTCCCTGAATTGCTTGAAATCAATAGTTCTTGGATACGCAGTATATCCTGCAATCAAAAGTTTTGGCTTTTCCTCAATGGCACGCCTGCGAATTTCATTGTAGTCCAATTGTTCGGTTTTTTTATCAACTGCGTATGCAACTGCCTTGTACCATTTTCCTGAAAAGTTCACCGGGGAACCATGGGTAAGGTGCCCTCCTTGCGGAAGTTCCAAGCCCATGAATTTATCCCCTAAGTTAAGAAATGCGAAGAAAACTGCCATGTTTGCTGGAGCTCCTGCGTGCGGCTGTACGTTTGCGTGTTCAGTGCCAAAAAGTTGTTTTGCTCTTTCAATTGCCAATGATTCCATCGGATCTACTACCTGGTTTCCAGCATAATATCTTTTACCTGGATAACCTTCGGCATATTTGTTTGTGAAAACAGAACCGCTTGCTTCGAGCACTGCGGTGCTTACAAAGTTTTCAGATGCAATAAGACCTATGGTCTTCTGTTGCCTTTCAATTTCCTTACGAACCAGTTCGTAGACTGCCGAATCTGTTTGTTTCAAAGACATTGGAAAAACCTCTCAAACGAATTAATCAACTTAGGTTTAAATTGGTTTTGAATATTTTTTATTTATCTCATCCAGCTTCTTATCTAATTTTTTCTCAGCTTCTAGTCGTTCTAATCCCTGTTCGCTCATATCCACGAATTTCATGTGCTCTGCAAGGTTTGGATGAACTCTTTTTATTTCTAGGGACATTTGTTGAGCAACACGTCTATAATCAATATGCCCTTGTGGCATGCTTCTCAATTCACAGAAGTGATACGCTTCGCGCAGGTTCAATGTCATATACCAGCGTAATTTGTATGCAAAAGGAACAACATACTGCGCTTCTTTTGGATATTTCACTGAAATTTCATCGTATGCCCCTTTAGCAACTTCCATTGCACCTTGGAAATCATCATCAAATCCGGATTCAACTAATTCAGGTGGCAGGTCATACCCGTTCTTCGTAGATAAAAGCTGGCGTTCCTGAGTAAGAACCCTATGCCTATGAATATCTCGGAACATCCCATAATTTCCAAGAATATCAAAAGTATAATTAGTATTTTCAAACGCGCGTCCGGGCTTATGTCTCCTATTCCTTCTCCGCATGCAATATTCATTAATAATTTTCTTTCTTTGTTCAGGAGAAAGTTTTTTTACGCGAGCAACCAATTCCGTCATTGGGAGATGGATATTCGGATATAAAATGGATGAGACTATTTTCACTTCAGCTTGTTCGTTTGATTCATACTCTGTGAGCACAACTGTTTTCTGGGGTTCTGGAACTGCTGAGAATTCTGAGGAAAGCATCTCCACTGCTTTTGCAGTTTCTGAGAAGAAATTTTGTTGTTCTATACCGTGTTTCTCCTTTGCACGTTTAACAAAAGAAGGAATCACTTTTGAAAGTTCAACATGTATCTCCCCTGCAACGTCCTTCATCTCTTGAAGAGGATGCGCATACATCTTGGTTATCAGATATTCAAATGCTCGTCCGTTCCCAAACATCCCAAGGTTAGTTATTGTTCCGGCCGGGAGCAATCCGCGCAGAAGATCACAGGTTTTAGCACGAACTGTTGATTTATATGCTCGCTCGCTAACGTCTGCGCCTTGAGGATGTTTTTCAATCACAAATGCCGAAACTTTTGGAATCAGTTGCGCATACGTATCAAAAAGTCTATTCATCGTCCGCATATACAACTCAGCAAACTCGCTTTTCATCAACACTGGCTCTTCGTAAAATAAATATTTTCCATCTACTTTCTGGTCAAAATATACGTATCTTGTTGATTTTTCAAGAGGAGAAATCCCAATTCTTGCATCTTCAAGAACTTTTGAAGCAATATTAGAAACGTTTTCAACTGCAATATGTGCGCCCGCCAATTCCGCCACGCTGTCATCTCCGTAACCAACAAGAACTCGGTCGTAAAATTCCTCTGCTTTTTTTATCGCAACTATTTCGTCACTACCGCGGCTAACATCAAAATTAACTATTTCGTTAAAACCCGTTTCGGGCTTAGTGATAAACTCCTCAAGAAGAACCCGTCTCAAACTTTTTGCGCTTCTGCTGTAACGTGAAAACATCGCGCCCATAACCACTTCTGGCAGGTTTTTAAGCGCAAAAATAGATTTATCCATATTAGTCATGAATGGAGATAACAACTTCTGTTCTTCGGGAGTAAATAAATCCATGGCAACACCATAAATAATAAGTTAAAAACTATTCACAGGGAGATTTTTAAAATGTAGGTGGAAGAATAAGTATCCGGTTAGAACATATCACAAATCCAATGGAATTTGTGGAGTCGTTGATACTCCTTCGCTGAGGCCCGATTGTCTGATGACAATGGGCCCCATCATTTTGCTGTTGCAAAATGCTGAGGTCGCATAACCCGGTAGTGCGTCGGTCTTGAAAGGTTTTCCAAAAGAAAAACCATGCAAACCGATCCCTCGTGGATTACAGGTTCAAATGTTTCTTGTTTCGAAACAAGAGGCTGAATGTCCTGTCCTCGGCGATTTTTGATCACAAAAATGGTCGCACAAGAAATCGTATTTCTTGTACGCGGCGTTTTTTCTTCTTTTATTTTTCGCTAAACGCCGAACATGAACGAACGTTCATGATCTCGGCGTTTTTTCTTCTTATTTTTTCTCATCGCATCTCGACGAATCGTTTATAAACCTTGCCTGAATCTCTTAAAACAGGTGTATACACTATGGCGAAAAATCAAAGTTCGACTGAGTCAGTTTCAGGCTGGCTTGTAGGATTGGGAATATTATTCATGCTTTTCGGTTTTATAATGATGATATTCCCTGTAATGACCACGGTTTCTCTTGAATTGTTCTTTGGAGTATTATTATTCCTCGGAGGGATTGTGCAGATCATTCTATCATTTGTACACAAAGGCTGGAAAGGATTCCTTCTTACTCTGCTGTCAGGCATATTGTTCATTATCGTTGGGCTTATCATGCTTTTCAACCCGCTTGGAACGTTGATAACGCTAACGCTATTGATAGCGACATTGTTGCTCATCGGAGGTTTGATCAAGATAATATTCTCGCTTGTAACAAAATCTCTCCAAAACCGGGGCTGGGTTTTGTTCAACGGCGTAATAAGCCTGCTTTTGGGCTGGCTTATCTTGATTGGCTGGCCAGCTGATGCAATATGGCTTATTGGATTATTTTTCGGGATAGATATGTTATTCGGAGGAATAACAATGATTATGCTGTCCTCGGTAGTCGATAAGTAAACCCGAACAAAAGGAGGATTAAATATCCTCCTATTCAATTTTTTTATAATGAAGAAAATAATCAATGTTCACTATGGAGAAATCGCTCTCAAAGGAAAGAATCGGAGAGAATTTGAAAACCTGCTTATAAAAAACATAAAAAAAGCGCTTGGCGAATGCAATACTGGCGCAATATCAAAGAAAGAATCAAGAATTATAATAGAATGCACGGAAGAAACCCATTTCGAAGAAGCAATCGCTCGTTTGAAATGCGTTTTTGGAATAGAATGGTTTTCCATAGCTTACGAGCTGGAAAAAGACCTTGAGAGGGCTAAGGAATTCATTGCAGAATACTGCAAAAAAAACAATGTGGCTTCACCAATTAAGATAGAAACCAGCAGAACAGATAAGGAATACCCACTGAATTCCACTCAAATAAGCATAAATATTGCAGAATCGCTTTCTGATTTAGGAATAAAAACCGGAGTAAAGGACAAGAAAACGACTGTGCAGATACAACTATTGAACAACTGCATCCTGATTTCTTTTGAGAAAATAGCTGGTCCTGGTGGCCTTCCGGTAGGAAGCAGTGGCAATGTATTAGTTATGCTGTCCGGAGGGATAGATTCCCCGGTTGCCGCGATACTCATGATGAAACGCGGCTGTACTGTGGATTTGGTTCATTTTTACCAGCAGGCAACTGCAAAAAAAGCTGCAGAGTCGAAAATACATGAACTTGTGGAGTTGCTCAGAAAATACGGATTCCATGGAAAACTTTACCTTGCCCCTTACCATGAATTTTACAAGCAGACGTTTGATTCCGTGCCTCCTAGGAAGGAATTGGTAGTATTCCGAAGATTTATGCTAAAGGTGACAAATAAGCTGGCAAAGGAAACAAAATCGCTTGGAATAGCCACAGGGGACAGCCTTTCGCAGGTTGCTTCCCAAACCCTGGATAACCTTTACACTACAAATGAAGCGTCAGAATTGCCTGTTTACCGGCCTTTAATTACCTATGACAAAAGGGAAATCATCCAACTTGCTGAGAAGTATGGTACATTTACACTATCAATAAAAGAATACAAGGACTGCTGTTCTATAGTTGCAGTAAAACACCCTGAAACTAAGACGAAACTGGCAGAGATTAAGGAAATAGAAGACAAAATTAACATAGAACAGGTAGTAACTGACACGCTAAAGAAAATAGAGGAATACTAATTTTAGTATAAGAACTAAGGTAAAGTAAAAAATATAAAAAAAGTCAACCCCACTTCCCAAAATCAATTAATTAAAATAATAAAAATATAAAAAAATTAAAAACAAGGAGAGTCTAGAATCTCCTTTGTCCTTTTTGTCCCTTGTATCCTCCTTTGCTTCGGGTAAAGTAGTAGATTCCGACTATTACGATCACCACTACTGCTCCGATTAAGAGTATTGTTCCAAGGTCCATTCCCTGCTGTGTTGGCTTTGCAGTTGTAGTTGTTGCTGGCGTTGTTGTAGTTGTTGTTGCAGCTGCTGCTTTTGCCTTTGCTGATTTAGCAAGCGCCAATGCCTCTTCTGCAAGCAGTTTTGCTCCTTCAAAGTCGCCGGAAGCAATCAATACATTTGCTTCACTTATCTTTGCCTTTGCAGATGACACGTCCTTGTTCTCTTTTACTGCAAGAACAATCACTTCGTCTGCTGAAGTCAAGATAATCAACACTTCTTCCTTTGTAACTGAAGACGTTGTAATAACTGGTGGTTGCTCCTCGGTTGGAGTTTCAGTTATTACTTCTGTTGTTGTTTCTTCGGTTACGGTCGTAACTGGAGTTGTTACTGGCGTTGCTCCAGGACAGAGCTTTAATTCAAAGTCTGATACTGAACCTGCCAGATAACCTGAAGTGGATTCAGAATCAAGCTGGTAAACACCATCCTTTGTTATTGTGAATGATACTTTACCGTCTGAATCAGTTGTTCCTGAAACAGTTGTGTAGTCTACAAGACTAAACAATTTAACTTTTATACCAGATACGACTGGAGAAACCGTTACTAAAAGTTTCCCATCACTGCACGTGAAAGTCTTGGATAACTCTACTGCGTTCTTTCCGGCTAAACCACCAGTTGAGGTTGCTGAAGATGAACCTCCAAATCTGTAACCCACCAAAGTAAATATGGCAAATGTATTGCCATTGGTTGGGACAGCTGTCAAGTTTTCAGAGTATACTGAATTCTTTGTTGTCACCCATAAGTTTGGCGCAAATAAGTTCCAGTTGTTTGCAGACAGTGATTGGTTTACTGCAATACCCACATAATCCGCATAATATCTTGATTCGGATGTGTAATACATCGTCAGGCTCATTTTTGAGGCACTTCTGTCTGAAAGGTTAGTTACATTAAGACCGAAATGGCCTGCACCTGCATACGGAGGAGCCATACTCATCAAGTGTGCATATTCTAATATGTTGCCTGAAGGCAAAGTTACGTTGCTTAGAGTTCCAATCGTATAGGTAAATCCTGCGGTGGTTAAGTTAATTGCTTTAATTGTCACGTTTGTTGCGTTTGCAACAGTGTATGACAAGTATTCCGTAGATAAGTTATAATTTCCTGTAGAGAAGTTACCAGTCCCATTTACATATACATCATAACCGCTTACAGATGTATTGTAAACATAGTTGGTTCCTGAGAAATTAAACAGATAATTGATAACCCTTATACCATATAGGCTTGAACCGATTACTGTGTTGTTCCAGAATGTACCTAAATTACTAGAACCCATATATATATCCATATCAAATCCAATAGATGAGTTTTCTATTCTATTATTGTATATTACTGTTCCAGATTGGACTGAATTGGATGCGTGTACACAACCATATTCAGTTCCATTTGAACAGTTGTACATCGTGTTATCCACTACGCTGTGATTCATAGCCGTAGCGGAAAGATTTATTGCCTGCCAAACGTTGTATATAGTATTATTGTAGATTTTCCAGTCGGGTGAAGCCGTAGCAATTCCAACCGTCAATCTAGAGATATTACAGTTCTTTACCGTGTTGTTGACCGGATGACCCGCATATCTTACTGCATAAATACCAAAACCGCCCTCACCACTTGAGAGATTATAGATTGTCAAATTATAGAACGTATTGTTCTGCGATGCATCTATCAAATATATTCCGTATAGCGCAGTCGCGTTTCCTTGTATTGTAAAGGAACTGAAATTATTGTAGGAAGAATTTGCAATATATATTGTTGATGAAACAAGTTCTCCAACATTGTCTTCGAATGCCCCCAAGCTTACATTCGTACGGTTTGCATCAGACAAGTACAACGCCTGGCTGACATTTATGAATCTGTTTCCGCTAAGGTTGCCGCCCAATTGAGTGTAATTCAGGAAGACGCCCCAAAGCGTTCTTGAGAAGTTGTTATTGACTATTATTGGATTATAGAACTTATGGGCGTTTATAGCCGTTCCAACAAAACTCCCTACCGATGTTCCATTGAAGACATTGTTAGTGATGTTTATTCCAGTAAATCCTTCTCCCCTGAAATTTGGATGCTCAAAACCCGCAAGGGAATCGATTCCAAAACCTACTGTACTGTCTCGCACTTGGAAAATATTATTATATATAGAGATATTTCTGCTCTCATTTGCTAATTTGATATTAACAATACTACTCGCATTGAATGTATTGCTAAACAGTTTAACATTAGTTGAATTCAAAACAACCTGAGAGGCGAGAGAATCGCCAAAACTGAAATTAGAAATGTTTGTATTGTTTGAACTGACATTAAATATTTTGTCTACAGGAGGAACAATACCATAAATAAATACATCTGATTCGTTACCGGCTATATTGAAACCAGTTGCACTGTCCCAAGACGATCCTGTTCCATTTAAATTAACAGTTGCCGGAAGAGCCCATCCATAATCATGGAAATTACTCATATTTTTACAAATAATAACCGTAGTTCCGTTTGCAACACCAGAACGAGAAGCATTTGCGATTGCCCCATAGAATTCAGGCATAAGAGGATTGTCGTTAGATATGTTAAATGTGTTCCACACCAACGTAGTCGCTGCAGAACCATCATACTGTCCCGAGCAGTTTGCATTAGTCGACGAACCTCCGCCAACTACACCGTAATAAAGTATAATCGTATCTTCGTTATACAAGCCTTCTGCGGCAAAGTTTATTCCGCATAATAACATCAACCCAAGAAGGGCGAACAATACATTTTTGAAATTCATATTTTAACACCGCGTTTAAGCATCAATATTACTTTTTTCTTTTTTCATTTCAAACACAATCTTTATAAAGCTTTTTTTTCATTTTTCTCCATTTTAGTTTTTATTTTCCAACATAACTTTTGAAAAAAACTATCAGCGAATTATATGTTATCGGGAATATCACGAATAATGGAATTATCGCAACAAATGGCGCAAGCGCAAATCCCCAGACGAAGTTATATAATACCATTAAAGCATACGCAAGCAAAAATGGGAATATAATCGTAAAAATTCCAATCGAATAAATCACGAATATAAGCAAAGAAAATATGTGCTTTTTCATCAAAAGCTGGAATGCCATTTTAAATGACCTGACCAGCCCGGCACCATATAATGAAGAAGCAATATACGCCGGATAGAAAAGAAACTGCAGCACAAATGCTGCAAAAATAAATATGAGCAGCAATAGAATATCTACATACGGCATAGGATGTTCTGGGAAATAATATACAAATGCAAACACGACTGGTGCGGAAATAATTGCCAAAAGAACCAAATCAATCATGCATAACACGAAAATATTCCAGCCTTTGCTCAGAGCATGCTTGTAAAAATCCATAAATGAAAATTTTCCCCCGTCAGTAAGCGTGGAGTAGGCCTTTATCAGCGCGCCGCAGAGACCGCTCATCACATATAAAAAGAATATGAGCAGGATTGCGCCGAGAATCGCAAACGGGACAACATTGTCCGCCAGTTTAACAACAGACATCAATATGAAAAAGATCAAGAGTATTCCCATGCATGCAAAGAGCACAAGCAAATTGAAGAACAGGAAGGAAAAGGTAGATAATACGAATTGAACTGGTTTTTTTATATATGCGTCAAGTGACATAGACAACGATTTAAACAAAATAACCACCTGAGAACGATTAAAATGAGAAAGTATAAAAAGGCAACTATTGGCGAAGGGAGTTGAACAGGAGGTTGACAAAGAATAAAGCTTTTTTAATCCAGCCAAAGAAAAGCCATTCATGATAAAAGTTCCAAGATGCATGAGCACGCAACATCCGGATAACATAACTGTTCCTTTTTTTGCGGACAGCGAAGTCCTATCCGGAGAAACTGAAGTTAAGGAAGCATTCTATGTATTTTCGCAATTAGGATGCAAAGAACAGATGTGGGACAGCGAAGGAAAGGAGGTTGACAACGAAGTAGTTGAAAAGCTTCTTTCGAAATACACTGATTTCTTCAGAAAAAACATGATCGGAAAGGATGTTCGCCTTACGTACCGGGTTCCTAATCCGTCGGTTCAAAAAGAGCAGGGAAAAATTCTTCTTGAAACCCTTCACAGCATTCCCCGCGCATATGATGTTGCAAAAATGATTTATGGAGATGTTGCCCCGATTTTTGAAGTCATATTGCCAATGACAACTTCGCATCACGAAGTAGATCGCGTAAAGGACTATTATGAAAAGGTTATTGTTGGCCAGAAAAACACAACTGTTGGCAGATCAGGAATTTCAGTGAAAGAATGGGTAGGGGATTTCAAGCCAGATACGATCAGCGTAATTCCTCTTTTTGAAAATTATGAATCATTGGTTGATTCTGCGAATATAGTTGAAAAATACCTTGAAGGAAAACGGCTGGAATACCAAAGAGTATTCCTTGCAAGAAGCGATCCTGCGCTTAATTACGGCAGCGTATCCGCAGTGCTTATGGCAAAAATAGCATTGCGCAAATTAAGCGAACTTGAGGAAAAAATAAATGTTGACATACTTCCCATACTTGGGGTTGGAAGCGCGCCTTTCAGAGGAAATTTCAGACCTGACAACGTAAGCAACTGCGGAGAGGAATACCCAAGCGTGCAGACTTTCACTGTCCAATCATCATTCAAATACGACCACCATGCAAGGGACGTGACCAATGCAATTGACATGATGAATTATTCCCATAGGGGAAAGCCATTGGACATAGATGAGAAAAAAGCGGGTGCAATCATAGAAAAAATAACTGCGGAGTATCAAAAGCAGATTTCTCAGATTGCAGATATCATTAATATCGTGTCAAGTTATCTGCCTGCAAGAAGAATGAGAAAGCTGCACGTTGGCTTGTTTGGCTATTCCCGTTCAATGGGAAAAATCAAATTGCCAAGGGCCATAAAATTCTGCGGTGCGCTTTATTCTATTGGATTGCCCCCTGAAATTCTTGGGCTTAGCGCATTGAATGAAAAGGAGTACGACGAGCTTCATGAAATATATAATAAACTTGATGAAGATTTGATTGATTCAATGAGATATCTTTCGCTTGCAACTGTTGAAAAGCTTCCGAAGCAAGTATCGGCAGGAGTAAAAAAAGTATTGGAACACCTTGACTACGAAGAGGATTCGGAATATTGCGAAATTGCAGACAGGATATTTACCCAGGTAAAGAAGGGAGATGAAATTACCATACGGGAAGACTTGAAGCGAGCGGCATGGATGAGAAAGTTCCTGGGATGATGTTGACAGGATGAAATGTATGGCAAAAAACGAAGAGAAAAAAGAAAATGATGCAGAAACCATTGAAAAACGCAGCAGCGGAGAAGAACTGATCAGTGTTGAAATGCTCAAATCATTGAAAAAACCGATATTCGGCTTATCTATATTAATAGGAATTATTGGAATTTTTGTTACCATGGTCATTGCACTAGTTGCAAACGGAGTAATTGAAGAAGGAGAAAAAGTAGTAGTTCTTCAGCTTGATGCCGCACTTGGAACAATAGATTCCGTAGAAGATACATTTTCAAGCATCTCAGATGCCAGCGAAGGAATAAACACCACTGTAAGCGATACAAAAGCGGCAATGACTGCGCTGAAAGAAGGCATTGGAACAACTGGAACAAGTTTGAAAAGTTTTGGTGGAGTGCTCAAAACGATTTCTCTTGGCGTGGTTGGTTTGTCTTCTTATGGAACGCAGATAAGCGATGCGGGGGACGAATTAACTGAAGCTGCAGCTGAAATGGAAAACATTGAAAAAGACCTTGAAGAAACGAAAAAAAGCACTGAAAACATAAAATTGCAGATAAACGACATAAAAAACAGCATAAAAGAACAGGGAAAAGTACTAGGAAAATCAAAATCCGACATCATTTCAATTTTTGAAGGATTGAAAATGGCAAACATTTTATTTGCGATAATGCTTCTGATGATGTTCTCTGTGCTCATACTAAACGCCATAGGGGGCATTCTGTAACTTTTATAAATGCTTCACTGTTAATTCTATACTCGCCCTTATTTTGTATATAAGGAAAAAACTTACGTTAAGTGATGCTAAGCCAACGCTTAGTTAAAATTAGAATAATGTTAATGGTGAACAAATGGCAATCTGCAAGAAGCTGATGCTTCTTGTCTAGCCATTTGAAAAGGAAAAAATAAGAATGAAAAATGTTTAATGGTGAACAAATGGCAATCCGCTTGAA
>Ga0172375_10009070_pt1 | contig 13198 bp, 8 predicted proteins | sample LakKiv1m_FD_114537 | JGI IMG/M metagenome (GOLD analysis project Ga0172375, IMG submission 114537) | Freshwater microbial communities from Kabuno Bay, South-Kivu, Congo - kab_092012_11.1m | ecosystem: Environmental > Aquatic > Freshwater > Lake | place: Democratic Republic of the Congo...
CCTTGTCATCGATCATGATGACCGGAGATAGTCCGCAGCACCCCAGGCAGCGCACGACCTGGAGATGGAAAAGCCCGTCCTTGGTCGTCTCACCTTCGTCCACATGCAGAACATCCTTAAATGCATCCAGTATCTGCTGGCCGCCTTTTAAATAGCATGCCGTCCCCATGCAAACCGATATAACATGCTTTCCTGGAGGCTCAAGCTTAAAATAATGGTAAAAAGTGATGACCTCATATATCCGCGCAAGGGGTATATCCATGATCCTGCAAAGTTCGAACGAAACTCCGCGCGGAACATAGCCGTACCGGTTCTGTATGGCGTGGAGTATCATGACGAGGTTACCGGGTTTATCTTTCCACTTTTCCACTATGGCATTCAGTTCCTCTACAAGCTTGTGGTGTTCTGTCCCGGTCTGGGCCAGATAGATCTTTACCATTTTAAGCAATGTCTCAGGCTGGACCGGTTTATCCAGGATAGTTTTGACCGGCAGATCCGACCGGGTAAAATCGAACGGGAAATTAACGTCGCCGCGCGCCGCGGTGACCATTATGATCGGTATCTCCTTTACAGCGGCGTCCTGGGAAATGGCCCTGGCGATCTCTGCGCCTTCGGTCTGATATGTCATGGCCATATTAAGGAGTATGAGGTCTGGAGATTCCTGCTTTGCCCTTTGAAAACCGTCCTCGCCGTTGAACGCGGTTATAACGTCGAAGCCGTTATCTTCAAGGAACGCCTGGGTCCCCTGCACAAATTCATGATCGTCATCGATAATTAAGATCTTGTTTTTCATCGTTTCACCTTTTACAGGATTAACTTAAGATCGGCAAGTCTATGACCCGAAATGAAGTTTAATTATACACCTTTAGCGGGAAAAAATAAATATTTTAAATAAAATTTCACCTGTTATTTTTTGGCCGGTTTAGCGGCCTTGTCGCTCGTGTGTTTCTCCCCAAGATAGAACGTATGCAAAAGTTCGTGGCTTAAGTGCCCGTTCGGCCCGTCTGTCAGGAATTCCTTGTATAGCTGCTTGACGCTCGGGTTATCATGGGATTTTCGTAGAGGCAGGTTCTCATCCTCTTTATATATAGCCTCGAACCTTTTTTCTTTTACGGCCGGATCGTCGCTTATAGGCTGTCCTCCGCCTCCCAGGCATCCGCCGGGGCATGTCATGATCTCAATAAAATGATAATCTTTAAGCTCGCCCCTGCCGATCATTTCCATGACGGCGCGCGCGTTCGCTATGCCGTGGGCGACCATGACCTTAAGCGTCACCCCTTCAAGGAATTTCCAGTCTCCGACAGCTTTGCTTATAGGAAGCTCGGCCGCCCTGATCCCTTTTAGCCCCCTGACGGGAGTGATCCGTAAACGTTCGAACGGGACTTCTCCGCCTGTCACGACTTCGTATACAGTACGTATCGCGGCTTCCATAACGCCGCCTGTCGCGCCGAAAATAACTCCCGCGCCGGTAGAGACCCCCAGAGGATCGTCGAACGGCTGCTCCTCGATCCTCGCAAAATTTATGGCGGCTTCTTTTATCATCCTGCCGGCTTCGCGGGTCGTAAGGACATGGTCTACGTCAGGGAAACGCTCTGACTCTTTAAGGCCCATTTTGCCTTTCCAGTATTCGAACGCCGATGCCATCTCAGGCCGTTTAGCCTCGAATTTCTTGGCAGTGCACGGCATGATGGACACCACTACGATATCGCGCGGATCAAGGTTCATCTTTTCCGCGTAATAAGTCTTTGTCACTGCCCCGAACATTTGCTGCGGGGATTTACATGACGAAATATGCCCTACGATCTGGGGATAAAAAAGCTCCGCGAAGCGTATCCATCCCGGAGAGCATGAAGTGATCATAGGAAGAGGCGCCTTTCCCTTAAGGCGCTTCAGGAGTTCTGTTCCCTCTTCAAGGATAGTAAGGTCCGCGGTGAACTGCGTGTCGAATACCTTCGAAAATCCCAGGCGTTTCAACGCCGCGACCATCTTTCCTGTAACAATGGTCCCTTCGGACATGCCGAATTCTTCGCCCATGGCCACACGCACTGCCGGAGCGGTCTGGACTATAACTGTTTTCCTGGGGTCGCCTATGGCCTTCCATACATCCTCGATAGAGTCTTTCTCTGTGATGGCGCCTGTCGGGCATACCACAAGACACTGGCCGCAGTTGATACAATTGACTTTTCCCAGCCCTTTATCCGCGAATGTGGAGACCCGTGTCGACTTGCCGCGCCGCGTCAGATTTATGGCGTGAACGGACTGGACTTTTTCGCACACCGCGATGCACCGCTCGCAAAGTATGCATTTGTTAGGATCCCGCACCAAAGACGGGGATGTCAGGTCTTTTTCTAACCGCTGGTCGCGGCGCTTTTCGAAACGGATACTTTTGACGCCCATATCATAGGCGAGCTTACGTAACTGGCAATTCTGGTTCCGCTGGCATGTCAGGCAATCGTCAGGGTGGCTCGCAAGAAGGAGTTCGATGGAAAGCCTGCGCGCCTTACGCACGCGCTCGCTGTTGGTGCAGATCTCCATGTTCTCGCTGACCTTGCTCACGCACGCCCGAAGAAGCGTCTTGGCGCCTTTTACCTCGACCAGACACACCGAACAGGCGCCCTGCTCGTTCACGCCGTCCATATAACAGAGCGTCGGGATATCGATGCCGCATTCTTTACACGCCTTTAATATGGTCACGCCTTCGGGCACGTGGAAATACTGGCCGTTCAATTTTATATTGATAAGATGTTGTTCAACCATGTTATATCTCCTTCACATCGCAGCGCAAACAGCGCCTGACTTCTATCCCGACCTGTTTTTTGGTCAGGCCCAGCGATATTTCTTTAAAATTACCTTTCCGGTCACGGACTTTCAGTTTAGGCATGCTCTGTTTATCAGAAGCGACCGGATCTACCGGCACTGCGTTCCGATATGAGAAACTGGCGAATAACTTACCGAACCTCGAATGATCGCCGGTCAGGTCGAGATCGATCCTCTCTGCGGCCCGCCTGCCCCAAGACATGGCCTCTACCGCCGTGGACGGGCCGGTCACCAGATCGCCTCCTGCGTATATCTTTGGGTGGCTTGTCTTAAGCGTGACTTTATTTACGTCGATCGCTCCGTCCTTATCCGTAACGATCCCGAATTCTTTCAGGAATGCGGCATCCACTTTTTCGCTGATAGCTACCATGACCGTATCAGCCGGGATCTCACGGGTCTCCCCGGTCGGCACAGGACGCCTCCTGCCTGTGACATCGTAATCGCCGGGGACCATGACGATGACCTCCAGCGCTTTAACCGCGCCGTTATTATTACCGACCACGGCTTTAGGGGCTGCCATAAAAATAAAATTAACCCCCTCGCGTTCGGCCTCAAATATTTCATCTTTGTTCGCGGGCATATCATCTTTATCGCGCCTGTAAACAACGGTTACGTGGGAGCCGAACCGTAATGCCGTTCTTGCGGCGTCTATGGCCACGTTGCCTGCGCCTATTATAAGCACGCGTTTCCCGAGCTTAGGCCGCTTGCCTCCGGCCACCTGCTCTAAGAAATCCACGCCAGACCATACGCCTTCAAGATGTTCGCCCGGTATGTTAAGAGGCACTTCCTTGTAAGCGCCGGTCGCTACAAATAAGGCGTCAGACGATCTCTCAAGCGATCTTAATTTCTGGGTATCGACCGGCGCCTTGAAGTTGAACTCCGCGCCGCACCGTTTAATAAAATCTATCTCTTTTTTAAGTACGGCTTTAGGAAGACGGTACTGAGGTATCCCGTAACGCAATATCCCTCCGGCCTCCGCGTGAGATTCATATACCCTGACCTTATGACCGAGCCGGCTTAAATAATAAGCCGCGGTAAGGCCGGCAGGGCCTGCGCCGATAATATTGATCTTTTTTCCGGTCGGCCTCAATTTTTCGGCAAGTAGTTTTTGGTACGCCTCTTCCTCTTCTTTTGCCGCATATATAGTGTCTGCGATATAACGATGCACCTCGCCCTGAGCCACCGGGTGGTCGATATCCTCTCTTCTGCATCTTAATTTACAATGGAAATGGCATATCCTGCCTGTCACAGCAGGAAGAGGATTGTCCCTTAAGACCAGTTCGAACGCTTCCTTCATATGCCTTTCTTTAACGAGCGAAAGAAAACCCGAGATATTCATGTGGAGCGGGCAGCTGTTCTCGCATGGAGATATAAAAAGGTCCTGGCAGATCCCTGCCTCGCACTTTTTATTCTTCGCGTGCGCTTCGTATTCGTCGCGGAAATACTTAATAGTGGTCAATACCGGGTTTGGCGCTGTCTGGCCCAATCCGCATAAGGCGCTCTCCTTGATAAATGTCCCCAAAGTCTCGATCTCTTCCTTATAGTTGTCCAGGGCCTTCCCTTTAGTCAGGCCCTGTAGCATGCTTAGGATGTGGCTTAATCCTTCGCGGCAGGGCGTGCATTTTCCGCAAGACTCCGCATTTGTGAATTCCACGAAATAACGTGCTACATCGACCATGCAGTTGTCATTGTCCATGACGACCATCCCGCCTGACCCCATGATAGCGCCAAGGGAGGCAAGCGACTCGTAATCGACCGGCGTCTTAAAAAGATCGACAGGTATGCAGCCGCCTGAAGGGCCTCCGGTCTGCACAGCCTTGACCTTCTTGTGCGTGCCTGTGCCTTCTCCTATATTGTAGACTATGGTCTGGAGCGGCGCGCCTAACGGCAGCTCGACCAGTCCTGTATTCTTTATCTTTCCTACAAGCGAAAATACCTTAGTGCCGGGACTGTTCTTGGCTCCGGTCTGGAGAAAATTATCCGCGCCCATAGTAATGATCGCGGGCACGTTGCACCATGTCTCGACATTATTTATGGTGGTCGGCCTGTCCCAAACGCCTTTCTGGGACGGGAACGGCGGCCGCGTCCTCGGCCTGCCTGCCTTGCCTTCAATAGAATGAATGAGCGCTGTCTCTTCTCCGCAAACGAATGCCCCCGCCCCTTCGACAACTTCGAGATTAAAATTAAAACCGCTATTCAGGATATTATCGCCGATAAAACCGTATTCTTTTGCCTGGCGTATCGCGTTCTTAAGCCTCTGGACCGCAAGAGGATATTCAGCCCGGATATAGACAACCCCCTCTTTAGCGCCCATGGCGTAAGCCCCGATCAGCATCCCTTCCAAAAGCATATGCGGATCGCTCTCGATCTCGTTACGGTTCATATATGCTCCGGGATCGCCTTCATCGGCGTTACAGACAACATATTTCTCTTCAGCATCCACCTTGGCCATGAGCTCCCATTTAACCCCTGTCGGAAATCCCGCCCCGCCGCGGCCGCGCAGTTTCGACCTCTTAACCTCTTCTATGACCTGCTGGGGAGAGAACTCCTTCAGCGCCCTGGCAAGAGAGCTGTAACCGCCTATACCTATATATTCATCTATATCTTCAGGATCTATCAGGCCGGAATCGCGCAGAACGATCTTTTTCTGCCATTTAAAGAAAGGCACCTCAGTCCACAGCGGAACGGTCTCGAAACCTCTGCCGTAAAAGACCTTCCCTGTTATATGGTCCCACTCTTCTATTTTACATAAGGCTTTTTCGAGAGGAACATCATTTTTCCCTAAAAGATCCACGATCTTCTTAACATCCGCGGCAACTACTTTTTGAAGAATAACAAGCGGCCTGTTCGGTATATAGATGTTGACCAGCGGCTCGCGGGCGCAAAAACCGAAACAACCTACTTTTACCAGCCGGGCTTTCAGTTTCTTCCGCTTCTTTAATATATCCTCAAAGGCTTTGTATACTTCCTCGCCTCCGTTACCTATACCGCAGGTGTCCATGCCCACGCCGATACGGATACAAGACGGCTGGACTTTCCTGATGCCTTTTTCCTGGATACCTTTTAGCTCATCTATTGTTTTTATGCGCATGTCTTTTTTTCTCCCGGCTTACCTCTTTGATAAGTTTCTTCAGTTTTTCCGTGGTCATATGGCTGTATATCTTTCCGTCGATATCCACGACAGGCGCCAGCGCGCACTGACCGAAACACGCGACGGTCCGGATGGTGAACTTGTTGTCTTTTGTAGTAAGGAACACCTTCTCATTCTCCTTCAGTTCGTCCTCTCCGAAACCCAAGAGCACCCTCAGCGTTTCCAAAAGCACTTTTGATCCCCTGGTGTGGCAGGCCGTACCTCTACAAACGACCACAGAATGCTCTCCCTGAGGCATAAGATTAAAAAAGGTATAAAATGTCGCGACACTATAGACCTGCGCAAGCGGTATGCCTGTCTTATCGGATATATATTCAAGCATCGCCTGCGGCAGATAGTTCCGTTTATTGAGCTTCTGGGCCTCTTCCATAACGCCCAGGAGCTCTCCGGGTTTCCCTTCATACTCACTAAAGACCTTATCCAGGGCCTTTACGTCTATCTCTGTCGTCGCGGTCTTTGCCATCGTTTCACCTCAAATGTTTTATTTCGATCTTGCGTTATTCATGTCCCTGGCGTCGCAAAAAAGCGCCAGGAATTCTATCGAAAAATCCATGTCCTTTACAAGGACGCTTTTCGGTACACTGATCGAAGTCGGAGAAAAGTTCACTATGCCTTTCAGCCCGGAAAGCACCATAAGATCAGCCACCTCCTGGCTATGGTCTTTGGTGACTGCTATGATGCCTATATCGGCGTGGGTCTTTTTAATGACCTCCGGCGCGCGGTCAACAGAGAATATCGTGACCCCGTTCACCTTTTCGCCGATCTTCTTCCGGTTGTTATCGAAGGCAGCGACCAGCCTTATCTTGTCCCCGTAGAACCTGGGATACCTTAATATAGCGCGGCCGAGGTTCCCGACACCGAAAAGAACGATATGGACAGTTTCGTCCTGAAGGACAAAGTCCTCCAATATCTTTTTAAGCTCGACCGTCTTATACCCTATGCGGGGAGTGCCGACCTTGCCGAAGCTTGAGATGTCCTTGCGGATCTTTACGTCGCTTAAGCCCGTCATACGCGCCAGTTCGCCGGAAGATATGAGGTACCGCCTATCCTTAATGAGCCCTTCCAGCGTCCGTATATAAATAAGCGCGCGGCTTATGGTCTTTGGCGACAGTTTTTTCATCAATATATGTGAACTTGGGTAATCGTGAAATTTAGAACGATTAAGTATAGTATACGCCATTGATGAGGTATTGTCAATAGAGATCTCAACGCGGTGCGTGAAGTATCTCCCTGCACGACTTGGCTAAACTTGGACGCGCGGGGTACGGATGGCGAAAACCTGCGGCCTTTATACGGTCCTGGCTGTATTCCCTGTCCTTCAAAAAATTATTCAGTTTCTTCCCGAAATACGGCACTTTGACAAGCCTATTTGTGAGGGCTTTGGATACCTCGCGCGGTCTCCCGGCGCCTGAGGCTTCGGCCATGATATGCAGGACTTCTTTATTGGTAAGCACTTCATCGTCTGCGATAAAGAATGTTCCCTCCAGCATCCTGTCATCGCGCATACCGTGTATGAGCGCGGCCACGACATTCTCGATATAAGCCAGATGGAATTTGTTCGCGCCCCCGCCCACGACAGGAAGGATGCCGTATTTAACCAGCGAAACAAAAAGCTTCAAAAGATGCGGCTCGTCCTCTCCGTATACCATGCACGGCCGGATGACCGCGACCTTTAACCCTTTGGCCCGGTACCCAAGGACTATCTTTTCCGCCGCTATCTTGGAGACCCCGTAAGGATTATTGGGTTTATATTCGAGTTCTTCCCGAAGCGGCACAGCGTCATGCCCGCTCACGCAGGCTACCGAACTTGTATAGACCATTCTTTTTACGCCCCGGTCGAAGGCGAATTCACAGACAGCTTGAGTACCAAGGGCATTCACCCTATGGAGCTCGTCCTTGTCCCTGTTAGAGACAAAGGCAGCGCAGTGTAAGATAATATCTATTTTTTCTTTTATGTTATCGAGACTTCTGGGGTCGGTTATGTCGCCAGGGACATATTGGACTTTATAACCGTCAAGGACAGTGGCGCGTTTTCTGCTGCGGGCCAGACAATATACCGTATCTTTTGACTTGGATAATTCCCTGACGAGGTGACGCCCGATAAAACCCGTACCGCCTGTTACAAGTATATTCATCGGTCCGCTATGTCCCTGAGGAAGCGAGCTTTCGGATATCTAAAAGCGCGTTTATTGCGGCCATATCCTTGGGATCTAATTCCCAGCCTATAGAGTCAATATTCTCGTCGACCTGGTCATAACTGCGCGCCCCGACCAGAACAGATGTCACGCCTTCCTGAACGCTCGTCCAGTTAAGGACAAGCTGAGTAAGGGTCTTGTCATATTTACCGGCTATGGTCTTCATCTTTGAAAGGATCTCTTTATTAATGGCCAGGAGAGGCTCTTTAAGGTCAGGGTGATTTTTCCGGTTTATATCGTTCGGGATAGCGGCCCCGTCAAAAAAGAACTTGCCGGTCAATATGCCGGCGTGGAGCGGCTGATAAACAAGGATCGATATCTTATTCTCCACGCAGAAAGGCACGATCTCGTCTTCCATCTCGCGTCTGAACATATTATAAGGCGGCTGAAGGGAGTGAAGCGGACAGAACTCCATGAACTCCCGCATCTGCCGGACAGAATAATTGCTCACGCCCACCGCTTTTATAACGCCCTCGTCGTAAAACTCTCGCATAACGCTGGCGCTCTCCTGGATAGGTGTCTCCGGATCAGGCCAGTGCACCTGATAAAGATCGATATATTCGGTCCCGAGCCGTTCGAGAGAAAGGGCCAGTTCCTCCCGCATGCGTTTCGGTTTAAGGTCATGGAACACCCTCTTCCCGTCCCAGTTCAAACCCAGCTTGGTCGCAAGCACAACGTCCTCTCGCATGTTGTGCTTGGCAAGGAACTCCCCGATGATCTCCTCCGAATGCCCGCGGCCATAGATAGGAGCGGTATCGATAAGGTTAACTCCCCTGGATACGGCTTCAGCCATGACGTCGCGGGACTTACGGTCGTCCTGATATCCCCACCAGCCGTCGGAACCGAAGGCCCAGGTCCCGAGTGCGATCGTAGATATTTCGAGGTCTGTATTATGTATTTTTCTGTAGTCCATATCTCTCAACTCAGTCGAATGGGTTTGGGTGAGCATTGAGCAGGGCTTAGAGATGCCGAGCGCCATGGAACATTGCTATTCCACGAGGCGAGGCATCGACCAGAGTCGAAATTCCTCGGAGGGGAATTTCGACGTCCCTGCGAAATGCTCACCCAAACCCATTCGGATCGGGTGAACGATTACAGGTGTGCGCCCGTTGCTAAATACTTTGTGTAATCTTTTATCGAATCTTCGAGCGACTGAAATTTATGCGAGCACCCGGCCTTGCGCAGTTTATCCATTACGGCCTGAGTGAAATATTGGTATTTCGGCTTCAAATAATCCGGCATCTCGATATATTCGATCTTCGGCTTTTTCCCGAGCGCCGAGAACATGGCGCGCGCAATATCATTCCAGCTGCGTGCCTGCCCCGTCCCGAGGTTAAATATGCCCGTCTTGGACGGATGCGTAAAGAACCAGTACATTACATCCACTACATCTTTGATGTAAATGAAATCGCGTTTCTGCTCGCCGTCATTATAATCAGGTTTGTAAGACTTAAAGAGGCGGATGACCCCGTCATTCTTCACCAGCTGGAACTGTTTACATATGACGCTCATCATCTCGCCCTTATGATATTCATTTGGCCCGAATACGTTGAAGAATTTTATGCCCGTTATCTTTTCAACGGACCCGTTGCCCAACGCCCAGAGGTCAAAGAGCTGCTTCGAGTAACCGTACATATTAAGCGGCTCCAGCTTATACATCTCTTTATGGTCGTCGCTATAACCATAATTACCGTCGCCGTACGTCGCGGCGGATGAGGCATACAAGAACGGCGCTTTATTTTTGAGCGCCCATTCGGACAGGATCTTCGTGTACTCGTAATTATTACTTATAAAATAATTACCGTCTGTAAGCGTGGTTGAGCTGCAGGCTCCCATGTGCACGACCGCCTTCGGCTTCGGCAGACTGCCGTGCTTCACCATCTCGAGAAAATCTCCCTTTTGCATGTAATCTATAAAACGCTTACCGCGCAGGTTCTTCCATTTATCGGTATTCCCCAGAGAATCCACGACCAGGATGTCGTCTATGCCTTCCTGGTTCAGTTTCCAAAGGAATGCGCTTCCTATGAACCCGGCGCCGCCGGTCAATACGATCATTTTTATGTCCTTTTATTAACGAAACATGCTCTTGATGAAGATAAATTTATAATACAATAGAACCCCTGGCCGGGCAAGCTAATTCGTAAGAGCCTCTCCTCTGTTTGGCAATGCGTACCGCCTCCGGAGAAAAACGCTTTACGAGATGCCCATCGGCATCTTTCAGCGAAACACTGCCGTCCGTCCCTTTGGACGAGACAGCTATGACAGCGCCGTCCGGACCTTTCATAACGACCCCGCTATCGGTCCTTGCCAGCATGAAAGACGAGACCGGCACATCGGACTTAAAAGTGTCGACCTTGATCGTATCGGTCTTACGGTCATAGCTCATTATCGCTTTCATATCGCCGTATTTCGCGACACGGACCGGTCTATCAGACTTATCGGTCAAAAGCGGGTTAGAATCCGTCCAAAACTCTATCGAATTGAATATTATGGTGTCTCCCAGAACAGCGATCGCATAAACAGGCAGGTAGGCGCAGACCAGAAAGACCGCTTCGTCACCCCATTTATATTCTATGTTCCGGTGGAACTCATAAACTTTCTTGGTCATAACGAATGACCCCGTGCATCCCGACAATAACGCGGCAACCAAAAGTAACGCTAAGACCTTCTGCATCATCTTCTCCTTTACCGTTCACTGATCTGTTTGACAACCCTCACCGCCTCGACCCCGTCGCCGGCGTATTCGGCCCCCAGAGATTCCGCATAAGCTTTTGTCACAACGGCCCCGCCCAGCAAGAACCTGCATTTAAGCCCCTGTTTTCCGGCCAGCTCGACAACTTCCTTCATGTTGACCATGGTCGTGGTCATAAGCGCGGAGAGCCCGACTATGGGAGACTTATGGCGCTTTGCCTCGCGGACGATCGCCTCTGCCGTTACATCCTTACCCAGGTCTATGACCTGAAAACCGTGGTTCTTAAGAAGAAGAGAAACTATGTTCTTACCGATATCATGGATATCTCCTTTTACCGTTGCCAGGATGACAGCGGTCTTGGCGATCTGGCGGCTGTCGCCTTTCTTAAGATATCCCTGCAGGTGGTCGAACGCTTTCTTCATTGTTTCCGCGCTTGCGATAAGCTGCGGGAGGAAACATTCCTTCTTATCGAAAAGCTCTCCCACCTTATTTATCGCGGGGATCATTACATCGTCGACAAGGGTATACGGATCCGTCCCTTTTTTCAGCGCGCCTTCAATAAGCGCGATTATCTCTTCGCGGTTCCCTTCGATAATAGCGCGGCCGACCATGGTCTCAGGCGGCTCCTGATGCCCTGTCCCGGAAACTTTTTTATCGGGCGAAGCCCCGCAATGCGCTATATATAAAGCCGCGTCCTTGTCTTTAGACATCAAAAGGTCGCTTGAACGTTTACCGCTCATAACCTCTTCATCTAGTGGATTGAGTAAAGCCATGGTAAGACCGTTGGCCTGGAGCATAGATAAAAAATCAGCATTCACCCGCGGGCGCCTGGGAAGGCCGAACGATATATTGGATAGTCCGACTATCGTCTGGAGCCCAAGCCCGCGGCTGGCCCAGGATACCGTCTTCATGGTCTCAACAGCAGCCCCGGGATTGGACGAAACCGTAAGGACCAGCCCGTCAACGACCATATCGCTGTCAGTAAATCCTTTCTTTTTGGCCTCGGATATAATGGCATTTATTATTTTTTTTCGCTTCTCGAAAGACTCAGCCACCCCTTTATCATCGATGGGCAGCGCGATGAACATTGCGCCGTATTTACGCGCGACAGGAAGAAGCTTACGTAATTTTTGTTTCTCTCCGGATATGGAGTTTATAAGCGCGCGGCCCGGATAGATCCTGAGCGCGGCTTCCAGTACCCCGGCGTCAGATGAATCTATCACAAGAGGAAGGTCCGTGATCACCGACAATAGGTCTATAAAAGAGGTCATCAGTTTTTTTTCGTCCGCGCCGGCAAGGCCGGCGTTGACATCCAAAAGCTCGGCGCCTTTCTTCTCCTGGTCTTTGGCGAACTGTCTGACCAGGGCCATCCGCCCTTCCCTGAGTTCGGCCTGAAGCATCTTCTTACCGGTCGGATTTATGCACTCTCCAACGACAGTGAGGGGCTTATCATGCCCTAAGAGCACGGTCTTGCGCGCGGAGCTTACAGCGCCCAGCGATACCAATACCGGTTTCTTTGTGCCGGCATTCTTTATCCGCCCTGCCAAAGCCCGTATATGTGCGGGGGTTGTCCCGCAGCACCCGCCGAGCATATTAACTCCCTTGGAAATAAAGGCCCTGCCGAAAGACGCGAATTCCCTGGGGTCCATACTAAAAACGGTCTTTTCGTCTTTCAACTCGGGCATACCGGCGTTAGGCTTAGCGACCAGAGGCACGGAGGCATACGGTTTAAGTCTCGCTACCATCTCCAACATCCCGGCCGGGCCTTGAGAACAATTGGCCCCGACAGCGTCCGCCCCGAGTCCCTGAAGGGTGATCAGCGCTGTCAGCGGGTCGGTGCCGTTAAGTGTCTTTCCGCCTTTCTCGAAAGTCATGGTGACTATAGTAAAGGCTTTTGTAAGCTCTTTGACCGCAATGAGGGCTGCGCGCGCTTCCTGAATATCCATCATTGTCTCAACGGCAAATATATCCACTCCTCCGTCCAATAATCCCCGGACCTGCTCTTTATAAATATTCACGGCCGCTTCGAACGAGCAATCCCCGAACGGCTCGACGAATAATCCCGTAGGGCCTATGTCGCCTGCTACAAGGACGCCTTTTCCCACGGCGCGTCTGGCAAGGCGGGCCAGCTCCATATTCACTTCCCGCACATTGCGTATCTTATATTCGGACAGCTTTATCCGGTTGGCGCCGAACGTGCAGGTATATACGACATCCGCCCCCGCTCTTTTATAATCAGCGTGGACTTCGCTTACGACCCTGGGATTTTCAAGGCACCACGCCTCCGGGCAGGCGCCGTCCGGCATCCCGCGCTTCTGAAGTTCAGTGCCCATCGCGCCATCC
>Ga0172375_10009071_pt1 | contig 13197 bp, 17 predicted proteins | sample LakKiv1m_FD_114537 | JGI IMG/M metagenome (GOLD analysis project Ga0172375, IMG submission 114537) | Freshwater microbial communities from Kabuno Bay, South-Kivu, Congo - kab_092012_11.1m | ecosystem: Environmental > Aquatic > Freshwater > Lake | place: Democratic Republic of the Congo...
CCTCGGGAACACGGTCAGCGTGATCCGTCGCAACGAGCGGACTCTGCAGCGCGCCGACTCGCTGTTCGGCTTCGCGGTGCTACTCTTGTTCCTGGGTACACTCCTTGTCGGAGCACGAGTCGCGCTGCTATTACTTTAGGAGAGGTCATGCGCAAGAATGCCAGGAAGGAATCCCAGGACGCGCCCCCCGGCGATGCAACGGCGACAGCCCAGCCCCAAGGCGACGCGGAGGGCCATCCCAAGTCGATACTCCCGCCGCCGGACCCGGACCTCGACGGCACGCAGAAGCGCGGTTTCGGTGTCTTCAAACGCGGGCCGGGCGCTGTCTGACGCGGACCATGAGGATCGAGTACTTCCCCGAGACCGACAGCCTCTACATCGAGCTCGCGGAGCGTCCCGGCGCCGACACGCGGGAGATCGACGACGGCATCGTCATCGACCTGGACGCTGACGGGCCCCCAGTGGGCATCGACATCGATCACGCGTCGCGGCTTCTCGACCTCGGCACCCTCGACCTGCGCCGAGAGTGACATCCCCGCAACGTCACCCGCTCCCACCTCGCGTCACCCGTGACCCCGCCATGCTGAGGACGTACCGTCGGCACATGAGTTCCACCACGCCACGAACCGGCCCGCCGGCCTTGCTGCACAGAGCCGCGAGTTGTACCATTCGCTGTACAGGTCGTCTCTGGAGGTCAGCGATGGATGCCATCCCGTACAGCCGACTGCGCAGCAACCTCGCCAGCGAGATGGACCGCGTGTGCTCGGACCACGCGCCCATCATCGTGACGCGCAAGGCGAGCGCCTCGGTGGTCATGATCTCACTGGAGGACTACGAGGCGCTGGAGGAGACCGCCTATCTCCTGCGCAGCCCCAGGAACGCACGCCGCCTGCTCGAGTCGATTGCGGAGCTCGAGGCCGGTGGCGGCACAGCCCATGAGCTCGCCGACGAGGATGAGGCCCTCGCGGGATGAAGGTGGTGTTCTCGGAGCACGCCTGGGAGGAGCACGTCGCCTGGCAGCAGGCCCAGCCCAAGCTCGTGAAGCGCGTCAACGCGCTCATCCGGGAGATCCAGCGCACGCCGTTCGAGGGCATCGGCAAGCCGGAGCCGCTGCGGCACGCCCTCTCCGGCTACTGGTCCAGGCGCGTCACCGACGAGCACCGCATCGTGTACAAGGTCCGGGAGGGCGCGCTGCTGATCGCGCAGCTGCGGTATCACTACTGAACCACGGCGTGACCTTCGTCACCGTCGATCTGCGCAGGATGCTCTTCGGCGCGGGACACGGCGCGTAGACGCCGCCGCCGTGCGGCCCCAAGGGTGACATCCCCGCAACGTCATCCTCTCCCCCGCTCCGCCCTCTCGCTTCCTGGGTGCGTGACGGCTACGGTCCAGAAAGTCCCTGCGGTGGTAAGGTGGTAATGCGTTCCTTACCCTGAGGGAGCCCCAATGCGCGATCGAGCGGTGAGCAAGTTGACGAGCAGGTACCAGACGACTGTCCCGGCGCCCGTGCGCGAGGCCCTTCTCCTCAAGAAGGGCGACTCACTCGTCTTCGAGATCGGCGACGACGGCGCCGTGACGGTCCGCAAGGCGGTGCCGCTCGACGTGCCGTTCGAGCGCGCGCTCGGCGCCACGCTCAGCGAGTGGGAGTCCGGCGCGGACGACGAGGCGTATCGTGACCTGTGAGCAGTGGGATGTGGTCGTCGTGCCTTTCCCCTTCGCCGATCGCGCCGCGAGCAGACGGCGGCCGGCGCTGGTCGTCTCGCGTCACGATCCACTGGGCGCCGTCGTCGGGCATCACGTGCTCGCGATGATCACGAGCGCCGCGCACCGCCGGTGGCCCCTGGACGTGCCGATCGCCGACCTGGGCGCCGCCGGCCTGCCCGCCCCGTCACTGGTGCGCATGAAGCTCTTCACGCTGGACCACCGGCTCGTCGAGCGGCGCGTAGGTGCACTGGCGCGGAAGGACGCGCGGCGCGTCCGCGCCGCGCTCGCCCGCGCCCTGGGGCTCGAGTCGCCTGGGTGACGTCCCCGCAGCGTCACCCGCCCCCGCCGGCCGCTCCCCTACCTCTTCACCTTGAACGTCTTACCGGCGCTGGTGCCGCCCGGCGTCACCACCTTGACGCTCACCTTGCCGTACTTGGCGCCCTTCGGCACCTTGCAGACGATCCTGGTCGAGCCCCACGAGGTGTAGCTCGTCACCTTCTTGTTGCCGAACTTGACGTACCCTGCGCCTCGCACCTGCCCGAACACCGAGCCTCGGATCGTCACCCTCGCCTTGCGCTTGCCCGACGCCGGCTTGAGGCTCGAGATCACCGGCAGGCCCGCGGTCGCGTCGCTGAAGACCTGGATGTTGTTCTTGGCCAGGTCGGTCACGTAGACGCGGTAGTCCGGCGCCACCGCGATCGCCGCCGGGGCCTGGAACTGGCCGTCGCCGGCGCCGGCGCTGCCGAAGCTGGTGACCCAGTAGCCCTTGCTGGTGAACTTCTGCACGCGGTTGTTGACGGTGTCCGCGACGTAGACGTTGCCATCGGGGTCGACGGCGATGCCCCTCGGGGAACTCAACTGCGCCGGAGACTGACCGCCGCCGCTCCAGCCGGTGATGAAGGCCCCCGAGCTCGAGAACTTCTGTACCCGGTTCAGCGCGATGTCGAGGACGTACACGTTGCCGAGCGCATCGGCGGCGCAGTCCCACGGCGCGTTGAACTGCCCGTTCTCGAAGCCCGGCGCACCCCAGAAGGAGAGGAACGTCCCCGTCGAGGAGAACTTCTGCACGCGGTCGTTGCCGGTGTCGGCCACGTACACGCTGCCGGCGCCGTCCACGGAGATGCCGAAGGGGCCGGCGAGCTGCCCGGCGGCGGCGCCGTTGCTGCCCCACGTCCTCAGGTACGCGCCGGAGGCGTCGAACTGCTGCACGTAGTCGTTGCCCACATCGGTCACGTAGACGGAGCCGTCGGGCGCGGTCGCAACGGCCCAAGGCACGCTGAACAGCGAGGGCCCCGCTCCGGCCGAGCCCCACTGCGACTGGTAGACCCCGTCCGCACCGAAGGCCTGCACGCGCGGGTTGATGGCGGTGTCGCTGACGTAGACCCGCCCGTCCTGGCCGACCGCCAGGCCGTTCGGGTTGGTGAACTGCCCGTCGCCGACGCCCGGGGCGCCGAACTTGAAGGAGTACGTGTAGGCGGCCTCGGCCGGCGCCGCGAAGACGAGCAGGACCGCGGCGAGCGACAGCAGGAGCAGGGCGGCGGCGAGCGCCGGCACGCGCGGCGCCGCCGCTGGCCCGCGCGCGAGCCCAAGTCGCGAGTGTTGGAGAGTACGAGCGTTCATGCTGTCCTCCGTTCCCGCGCCCGCGCGCAGGCAAGGCGCGTCGTTCCCCGATGCCACCCTCGGTCGTGACCCATCTCTTGGTTGTACCCGCCGATGGCCAGCCGACGCCGTATCGTTCCGCGCCGATCTCGCGGGGGGCGCCGGATCGTGCGAGGGATCGGCCTCCCCCCCACACCCTGAGCGCAGATCAGCCGGCGGGACCGTGGAGCGACTCGACGATGTGCAGCGCGTCCTTGAGGCTCGCGCCGGACTGCTCGCGCACCAGGCGGATCGCCTCCTTCTTCTCGCCCCTGGCGATCAGGTCCGCGACCTCAGGCGAGACCTCCCACTCCGGCGCCGGCGCCTCGCTCATGCCCAGCTGGCGCAGCAGCAGCGCCAGCTGCGCCTCGAGGCGCTCCACCCGCAGCCTCAGCTTGACGAGCTCGTCTTCGACATCGTTCATGCGCACCTCCTGCCGTTCGTTCGCCATCCTACCCCCGCCCCCCACCCCCGGCGCACATCGTCTCTGCGGTCCGCGATCGGCGTCGCAGGAAGGCACCCCTCACGGCTTCTCTGCAGGCCCCGTGGTAGACTCCGCGCATCCGCTACCGGGAGGGGCGCATGCCGTCACGAGGGGCCGATTGGTACCAGCAGGCGCAGCGGGACCTCGAGCAGGCGGCTTCGTCACAGCGGGAAGGCCGCCACGAGTGGGCCTGCTTCGCCGCCCAGCAGGCAGCGGAGAAGGCGGTCAAGGCCGTGCACCTCGCGCACTCTCAGGACGCCTTCTACATCCCCACCCGATACGCGAACAGCCATGCAGAGGGACCACCCTTCGAGCACTACGGCCCCCTCCAGAGCGATGAGGCGCTCCGCTATGCCGGTGAGATCCTGGGATTCGCCGGTACTCACCTGGCCGGGTCGTGACGCCGCCGAAGAGGCGCTCCGCGCCTGGGCCGGCGGCCTCGCCCGTGCCCATCGGGACGTGCTCCGCGTCGGCTACTTCGGCTCGTACGCAAGGGGCGACGCCGGAGTGGGCAGCGACCTCGACGTCGTCGTCGTCGTCGGCCGGTCCGACGAGCCGCCGATACGCCGGCCGCTCGCCTTCGACACGGTGAGCGGCTTCCCCGTGCCGGTCGACCTCCTCGTCTACACCGACGAGGAATGGCGGCGCCTGACGGCCGGTCGCGATCCCTTCGCCCTCCGCCTCGCCGCCGAGGTCGTCTGGGTCATGCCGGCGACCGCCTGAGCCGGCCGCCCGTGACCGACGCGCTACGCAGACCACAGATCCGCGACGCCCTGCATCTGGCGGGCGCCGTCAAGCTCGTCTGGCGCGCTGCCCCGGGCTGGACGGCGCTGAACGTCGCGCTCGCCGTCCTCCAGGGCATCCTCCCACTCCTCACCGTCTACCTGATGAAGCTCATCGTCGACGCCGTCACCGAGGGTGTGACACAGGCGGATCACGCCGCCGCCTTCCGCACGGCCGCCTTCTACATCGTCCTGGCGGCGGCCGTGGGCCTCGCGGCGGTGCTCCTGCGCTCGCTCGCCACCCTCACATCGGAGGCCCTCGGGCAGGTCGTCACCGACCATGTGAGCGACATCATCCACGCCAAATCGATCGAGGTGGACCTCGAGTACTACGAGAACGCGCGCTACTACGACGCCCTCCACCGCGCCCAGCAGGAGGCTCCGTCGCGGCCGACGCGGATCGTGAACGATCTGCTGACGACGGGCCAGAGCACGATCTCGATGATCGCCATGGCCGGCCTCCTCTTCACGCTGCACTGGAGCGTCGGCCTCATCGTCGTCCTCGCCGCGATCCCCGGCGCCTGGGTGCGGGTCCGCTACTCGGGCAAGATGTACCGCTGGCAGCGCGAGCGGACCTCGACGGAGCGCCAGGCCTGGTACCTGCACTGGCTGCTCATCGACGGCGCGCGCGCCAAAGAAGTCCGGCTCTTCGGTCTCGGCGACCTCTTCCGCGCCCTCTTCCGCGACCTGCGCACGATCCTCCGCAGGGAGCGCATCGGGATCGCGAAACGCCGCGCCGCAGCCGACTTCGCCGGCGGCGCGGTCGCCGTAATCGCGATCTTCGGCACCTTCGCGTACATCGCCCGGCAGACGATCGTCGGCGCCATCAGCCTCGGCTCGATGGTCATGTACTACCAGGCCTTCCAGACCGGGCTGAGCTCGCTGCAGAGCGTCCTCGGCGGCCTCGCCGGGCTCTACGAGGACAACCTCTTCCTCACCTACTACCACGAGTTCATGGGGCTGGAGCCGCGGGTGCTGCCGCCGGCGCAGCCGGCGCCCGTCCCGCGGCCCCTCACCGAAGGCGTGCGCTTCGAAAGCGTCGACTTCAGCTACCCGGACACTGAGCGCACAGCGCTGGAGGGCATCGACCTCACCGTCCGCCCCGGCGAGGTCGCCGCCCTGGTCGGTCCCAACGGCTCCGGCAAGACCACGCTCGTCAAGCTACTCTGCCGCCTCTACGACCCCACGGCCGGCAGCATCACCCTCGACGGCGCCGACCTGCGCGCCTTCGACGTCACCGAGCTCCGCCGCCAGATGAGCGTCATCTTCCAGGACTTCGCGCAGTACCAGTTCACGGCCCGCGAGAACATCCGCGTCGGCAACGTGGAGCTCGAGTCCGGTGACCCGGCGGCGGACGCCGCCGTCGAGGCCGCCGCCCGCGACGCCGGCGCCGACGGGGTCATCCGCGGCCTGCGCAACGGCTACGACACCATGCTCGGCAAGTGGTTCGAGGACGGCGAGGAGCTGAGTGTGGGCGAGTGGCAGAAGGTGGCGCTCGCCCGCGCCTTCGTCCGCGACGCGCAGATCCTCGTCTTCGACGAGCCGACCAGCGCGCTCGACCCCGTGGCCGAGTGGAACGTCTTCCAGCACATCCGCGAGCTGGCCCGCGGCCGCGCCGTGGTGCTGATCAGCCACCGCTTCAGCACCGTGCGCACGGCGGACCGCATCCACATCCTCGACCAGGGCCGCATCGTCGAGAGCGGCAGCCACGAGGAGCTCATGGCCCTCGGCGGCAGGTACGCGCGCATGTACGAAGTGCAGGCGCGCGCGTACACGACGGAGTCGTAGGCGGCGGGTCAGCGCACCGTCATCCGCACCTTGGTCCAGCCATTCTGCAGGTTCCCGGCGAGGTCCCTGGCGCGCAGGCAGACCGTGTACACGCCCGGGACGTGGATCGCGCAGGTGCTGACTCTGATCCTGAGCCACTTGTTGACGGGGGCCGGCACTGAGCTGGACCGGGTCATGACCTTGCCGGACCGGTCGCGCACGACGAGACGCACCAGCGCGGTACCGCTGCTCGGCAGCGGGTCGCCGACCCGGTAACGCAGGCGGACGATGCGGGCGCCGCCCGCGGTGAGCGCCTTGGCTTCCACCTTCGGCCTCCGCGTGTCGATGCGCACCGTGGCCCGCTTGGCGGGGTCCTCGAGCACGCCGTCCTGGTCCTGCGAGCGGTACTGCACCGTCGTCACGCCCTCGACGCCGACGGTGCACGTCGCCCCCTGCACCCACGAGGCGTCGCCGATCGCGTACTCGGTGAAGGCGATCGGCGAGCCGCTCCCGCCCGGGTGGCCGGTGAAGGTCATCGTCACCGGGTGATTGACCCATCTCGACGTGACGCCACGCACCGTGGTCGTCGGCCTGCCGGTCGCCTTGATGTCGAAGGTCTGGCTGTCCTTGGCGCGGTATTGGACTGCGGCGTTGTCGCTCGCGGACCAGAGCTCAACGGTGACGTGCCAACCCTCCGACGGGCCCCGATCGATGGTCCAGTGGTAGCTGTACTCGGTCACGCTCGTGGCCGGTACGGTGGCCAGGAGGACGTTGATCTCCGAGCCGGGGTCGTCGGCGACGACCCTGAAGACCGAGCCGGCCGGCGGCGTGGCGTCCATCTCCCACGCCACCGTCTGCGTGGAGCCCTTGGCGAAGCTGTCGCCGCCGTCACCCACGGCCGGCCCTGTCTCGAAGTCTGCGAGCGGGGTGAAGACGACGTCGAGAGACTGCGACGTGGTGTGGTCGACGACCTCGAGTGCGAACGTGCCCTCGCCGACCGGGTTCTGGGCCTCGAAGGCCGTGGTGTCGAGCTTGACCGCGTCGGCGTCGAACCCGTTGATCTGCGCCGGCGTGGTCAGGATGGTCCACGCATACGGCTTCATCTTGTCGAAGCCCGGCGCGGGGCCCTCCACGCCGCCCGCGCCGGAGCGCAGCACCACGTTCGCCGCGTCCGTGCTGGTGTCGGAGAAGGTCGCGTCGCCCTGGAGAGCCAGCAGGTCGTGGCCCAGACCGGCGGCCTCGTCGACGTCGGTGACGTCGCACACGTAGGACGAGCCGCCCTTCAACAGGGCCATCCCGCCACCGTCGAGCGTGTTGGATTCGTAGTCATCCACGGCAGGACTGACCGCGCTCCCGCTCTCGAGCGTGAGCAGGCCGACCGTCCCGCTGCCGCGCAGCAGGCCGCCGACGACCGTGTCGGCGGGCCAGGAGCCGGTCGTGGTGAGCGTCGAGCCCGCGTCGATCCCGACGGTGCCGACGAAGGAGCCGGACGCCGCCGTCATGGTCAGAGCGGCGGACTCGACGTCGATGCGTCCCGACCCCGTGAACTCGTTGGACCACACGTCGGTGGCCGCAGGCTCCGGGAAGGAGGCGGCCACGTGTGCGCCGCCCTCGATGTGCACGCCGGTGTGCGACGAGAGCGCGCCGGGCGCGTCGATGCCGAGCGTGCCGGCCTGAACGTCCGTCGGGCCGGCCCAGGTGTTGACCCCGCCCCAGGGGTGGCCCTTGCCGCCCGGGCCGCCGACCACGAACGTGCCCGGGCCCTTCTTGGTCAGGCCGCACGCGGCGTCGGCGCCGGTGAGGCTGCCGTGGTGGACGATGAAGCCGCTCAGGTTCTCCACCGTCAGCGCATGCGCGCCGGTGGTCGGCGACACCATCTCGATGTCCTGGCCGAGGTGTGCGTACGGCGTGGACTCTGGTGTCGGCTCCGGCGTGACCGTCGAGACGACACTCACGTCGTCCTCGAGCGTGGTCTTCGCGACGGCCCAGACCGAGTCGCGACCGAGCGTCAGGTCGTCGCCGAGGCCGAGCGCGCTGCCGTCGACGAACATCTCGTCCCCCACAGAGATCGCGCCGACATCGTCGAGGCAATCGTTGTTGTTCGCGTTGCAGCCGGACCCGGCCGGGAACACGAGCGAGTCCCCATTGCCCGGCACCGTGTCTCCGACCCAGTTGAGCTCGTTGCTCCACTCCGGGTACTCGTCGCCCGCCCCTCCGTCCCAGGTGCGGGTGTCGTACAGGGGGGCCGCATGGGCGGCCGGGGCCGCCCCCAGGAGAGCCCCTGTCAGGAGGAGAAGGCCGATGATCAAGAGCACAGCGGGGGCGAGGTCCCGGAAGACGAACGACCGTGCGGCGGCATGCACCCGCGCGGTCGAGCAGTGACCGGACGCGCCGCGTGCGCTGCCCCAGCGCCTGGCTCCCCTGATGACGCCCTCCTACCGTCGTGCCCGGCGCGGCCCCGGGGCGTTGCGCCGGTCGACCCCTCCACAGGTCTGACGGCTGCCTTCCCACACGCGAAGCGATTCACACCGTTCGGACACCCAGAATGCCGGCCAAGACCCGTCTCAGAGTCTCATCGGACGCACGGCGGACCGGTTGCATGAGGCACGTTCCTCATCCCCACTGAGTGCGCAGTCTCGTCGGGCCACAGCGCACAGGAAGTACGCAGACGGGCCGGGAGAGGCTTCTCAGCCCCGGCCCGGCCCGGCCCGGCCCTTGAGGGCATCGACCTCACCGTTCGCCCCGGCGAGGTCGCCGCCCTGGTCGGTCCCAAAGGCTCCGGCACGACGACGCTCGTCAAGCTTCGCTGCCTCGGCAACGCGGAACTCGAGGTCGGCGAACAGCTGGGCGTGGGCGAGTGGCAGAAGGCGGCCCCTCGCAGACCCGTCGCTCGAGCGAGTCCCGTCTTCAGCCACGCCTCTCGAGGTAGAACGACCCCGGCTCGTGGTCCGGCGTGAGGTACGGAGCCACCCGCTTCAGCCGCTCGTGGTGGTGATGCTGCAGGAAGTTGAGCGCCGCCAGCACCGTCCACTCGCGGTTGTGGGTGAGGAACGCCTCGAGCAGGTACTGCTCGTTCCAGAGCCGCACCATGTCCACCAGCCAGCTCTCGGGGTAGTCCCGCGGGGAGAAGACGTCGTGCACGTGGACGATCACGCCCGGGGCGAGCCCGGGCAGCACCTCGAGATACTCGAAGAGCACGTCGCCCTGCGGCCGCACGACGTGCGACGAATCGATGAAGAGGATGTCGCCGCGCCCCAGCTCCGCGAAGAGCGCGGGTCCGGCGTCCTCCGCGCGGCGTCGCACGACGCTGACGCCGGCCGCCTCGAGCCAAGGCACCTCGTAGGGCTCGATGCAGACGTGTGCGCACTCGTACTCCGGGTCGTCCTCCCGGTTCTGCCGGATCGCGCGGAGCGCGAGAAGGGTCGAGTGGCCGCCGCCGATCTCGACGATCCGCCCCGGCTTCGTCCGGCGGATCATCTGGTACCAGACCTCCGCGTCCCCGGCCTCGAAGCTGAGGTTGCCGAACCGGAAGTCGCGGCCGCCGGGCGCGCCCGAGATGCCCACCAGCTCCTCGGCAAAGGTGAGCGAGTCGAGCAGCGCGAGCTGCCCCTCGACATTCCAGTCGATCCCCGGGAGCGAGCGGTCGGCCGCCAGCGGCGTGTGCAGGTCGCGCAGGTCGAAGCGAGGCTCGTAGTAGTGATCACGGATCGGGAAGACGCCGGCGCGCAGCAGCGCCGACCGGCAGCGCGGCAGACGCTCGACGCCGTGTTTGCGGACGCGCCCGAGGAACCACGCGGCCGGGTAGACGAATGGAGCCGCGACGGCATCTGCCGCCACGCGAAGCTTCCGACCAGGAGGCTTGCCTCCGCGCACGTCTCCACCCAGACCGTCGGACGGCTCGGTGGGTGGCATCTCTGGTGAACTGGGTCGCATGTCTCGGGCATCTCCCTCGACGAACGGGGGAAGCGTACCACGAGGAGCGCCGCCCGAAGGCGACACCCGCGACGGGTCAGCCCAGCGGCGCGAACGCCACGAAGAAGGCCGCGAGCGCCACCAGCCCGCCCACGACGGCGGCGCAGGTACCGACCGCGCTATCCTCGGACGTGCAGTCTCCCAGTTCCCCGGCGCCCCAAAGCTCCATGGCCGTCGCTTCACTGTACGTGTCGTCCGATCGGACGCACTCCCTGGTTCCCATGCTCGACCCCTTGTCCCTCGCCGCCTGCGCTGTAGTCCCCCTGCTCACTATCTGACATCGGTCCGGGCGGCGAGCCGCGCGACGGTACGAACGTCTAGGGAGCCCGCCCCATGCGCCTCGGGACGGCCGGCGTGACACCGGCCGGGACGCGAACGCCGCTTCAGGCGGCCGGCGCGAACGCGATGAAGAAGGCGAAGATGCCGACCAACAGCCCGACCATGGACGCGCTCACCGCGAGCGCGCCTGCCGGATCCTCGGTGTCGGCGACGGCTTCGATCGGTCGATGGTCCCGTGTGCTCTGCACTGGTCTGCTCCTCGGGAGGCCGACGGGTGCGCCGGTATGGGCTCCACCTTCGATATGCTCGGAACCGCGGAGTTTCAGACCGGGTGGCCGTTTGGCCGTCGGCAGCGGCGCGCGCCGCGCCACGTCACGCGCCGGCGCGGATGCGACCTCAGGCGCCGGCGCGGATGCGCTCGAGGAGCGCGTCGACCAGCTGCCCTTCGGGCAGCGTCTCGACGCGCTCCCCGTGATCGAAGAGCACGCCCTCGCCGGCGCCGGCGGCGATGCCGAAGTCGGCGTGCCTGGCCTCTTCCGGGCCGTTGACCCGGCAGCCCATGACGGCCACCGAGATGACCCGGCCGGCCAGGTCGGGCTCCGCCCCGAGCCGGCTCTCCACCTCTTCGGCGAGGCCGACTATGTCGACCTCGGTGCGACCGCACGTGGGGCAGCTGATGACCTCGGGGCCGCGGCGCCGCAGGCCCAGCGCGGCCAGGATCTGCCAGGCGACCCGCACCTCCTCGACCGGATCGCCGGTGAGACTCACGCGGATCGTGTCGCCGATGCCGTCGGCGAGCAGCGCGCCGATGCCGACGGCGCTCTTGACGGTGCCGCTCCACACGGTGCCCGCCTCGGTCACGCCGACGTGCAGCGGCGCCTCCGTGCGGCCGGCGAGAAGACGGTAGGCCGCGATCGTGTCCGGCACCGACGACGACTTCACGCTCAGCTTGTACGCCCGGTAGCCCCACTCCTCGAAGGTCGTCGCCCAGCGGGTCGCGGCCTCGACGAGCGCGCCCGGCGCGTCGTGCGCCGCGCGGTCACGCAGGTCGCGCGGCAGCGACCCGGAGTTGACCCCGATGCGGATCGCGACCGGCACCTCGATGTGTCCGGGAGAGCCGGGCTCGCCGGCCGCCACGTGCGGACCCCGCACCCGGGCCTCCGCCGCCGCGCGGACGATCTCGCGCACGTGCCTCTCCCCCATCGTGCCGGGGTTGATCCGCACCCCGGCGGCGCCGGCCTCGATCGCCGCCAGCGCAAGCCGCCACTCGTAGTGGATGTCGGCGATGATCGGCACCGGCGCTCCGTAGGCGCCGAGCGCCGGGGCCTCGCGCACGATCCGCGCGAACGCCGGCGCCTCCTCCGCCGTCGGCAGGCTGACGCGCACCACCTCGCACCCGGCCGCGACCAGCCGTCGCACCTGCGCCAGCGTCGCCGCGCCGTCGCCGGTGCGCGTGCAGGTCATGGACTGCACGACGACCGGCGCCCCGCCGCCGACCGGCACGGCGCCGACGGCGATGCCTCGCACGCTAGTCACGCCGTCCCCGGACCGGCGCTGCGGGAGCGTCGCCGGTCTGCTGCAGCCAGCGCCACGTCTCGACGATGCCCTCGTGCAGGCTGGTCTCCGCCTGCCAGCCGAGCACCCAGCGGGCGCGCCCCACGTCGCCGCACGACCGCAGGATGTCGCCCTCGCGCACCGGTTCGTGCCCGTACTGGAGATCGACGCCGCTCGCCGCGCGGACCGCCGCGATCAGATCGAGCACGCTCGTCTCCCTGCCCGATCCCACATTGAGCACCGAGACGCCGCTGAGCGGCCGCTCCAGCGCGCTCAGGACGGCGCGCACGACGTCACCCACGTAGACGAAGTCCCGCGTCTGCCTGCCGTCCCCGTAGACCGTCGCGGTCTCGCCGCGTGCGGCCGCGCCGAGGAACCGGCTGATCACGCCGGAGTACGCCGACACGGGGTCCTGCCGCGGGCCGAACACGTTGAAGAAACGGAGGCACGCCGCCGCGATCTGACCGGCGTCGCCCGCCCCCGCACAGATACGCTCCGAACCGAGCTTGGAGTCCGCGTACGGACTCAGCGGGTGCGCCGGAGTGGTCTCCGCGATCGGGACCTCCGTCGTGTCGCCGTAGACGGCACAGCTCGAGGCGAGCACGAACCGCGCCACCTCGGCGTCCACCGCCTCGCGCAGCACGTTCACCGTGCCGCCGTGAGTCACCGAGTCGCAGCCCACGGGATCCTCGAAGGACAGCGTCACAGAAGGCACAGCGGCGAGGTGCACGACCGCCTCGCAGCCGCCCACCGCGTCGCGCACCCTCACTTCGTCGCGAACATCTCCTTCGACGATCTGGAGGCCGGGGCCACCATGGCCCGCGATCGCCCACGCGGCGTCGAGATTCTCCTCGCGGCCGCTGCTGAAGTCGTCGAGCACGCGCACGTCGCGCCCGGCGCCGAGGAGCGTTTCCACGACGTGCGACCCGATGAACCCGGCTCCGCCGGTGACCAGAGTGATGCCGTCCATGTGCCCATCCTACGGCACCGGGCGCCCGGCCGCGACGAGCGCGGCCG
>Ga0172375_10009072_pt1 | contig 13197 bp, 9 predicted proteins | sample LakKiv1m_FD_114537 | JGI IMG/M metagenome (GOLD analysis project Ga0172375, IMG submission 114537) | Freshwater microbial communities from Kabuno Bay, South-Kivu, Congo - kab_092012_11.1m | ecosystem: Environmental > Aquatic > Freshwater > Lake | place: Democratic Republic of the Congo...
GTGAGGTCGTTGTGACGAAGAAAATCAAGGTGCTTAGTGCCTAAAACACTTTTAGCGAATTTTGAAACAATAAAATTGTCTTCGCATGTAACATACGGTGAACCAATCACTGCAATTTCATTTTTAGAGAAAGTTTTTAATCTCGAGACACATTGATCGAAAGCTTCATCCCAGCCAACTTTAGTTAATACCCCTTCCCTTCTCAAATGAGGTCCGTCAATTCTACTTTCTGAATTAACAGATTTAAATGTGTTTAGTCTTCCGTGATCGCACATCCAAAAGCTATTAACATTTTCATTCTGACGCGGGGTTAATCTAAGAATCTGATTGTTTCTTACCCAAATTTCTATGTTGCAGCCGCGTGAGCATCCCTGACAAATGGATTTGTTAGAAGACAATTCCCAAACGCGGGATTTAAATCTGAAGTCACGATTTGTCAAGGCACCCACTGGGCAAATATCCACAACATTCATTGCATAGGGATTATCTAGTTCTTCACCCGGGTAGGTGGAAATTGTTACCCGATCACCTCTTTGTATAAATGTAAGTTCGGCATCTTTTGCAATTTCATCACAGAATCTGATACACCGCGAACATGAAATACATCTTTCACCGTCGAACATAACATTTGGACCAAGAGGTACGCGTTTATCTTTATGATTCTTTTCTTCTAAAAATCTACTTTCACCGGTTGAATGCTGATAAGCATAGTCCTGCAGTTTACATTCTCCGGCTTCATCACAAATGGGGCAATCCAATGGATGATTAATCAGTAAGAATTCCATTACAGCATTACGTGCGTGAATTGCTTTTTCATTTTGCGAATGAATGATCATACCGTCAGATGCTAATGTAGAACAAGCTATAGCGAGCTTTGGCATTTTTTCAATATCAACTAAACACATTCGGCAGTTGCCTGACACACTTAATTTCGGGTGCCAGCAGAAATGTGCAATGTCTATTCCATGATCACTGGCTGCTTCAATTACAGTTTGACCAGGTTTAAATTCTATTTCTTTTCCATCAATAATAATTTTTGGCATTATAATTCTCTTTACTATTTATGCTGCATTTTTAATTTTATTATTCGAACGAACAAATATTCTAGAGTAATCATCTTTATTTAATATCCATTCTGATACTGCAATCAATTCTTCAGCAGATACTGATTTTATTCTTTCAATTTGTTCTTCTATTGTAATTATTCTATCAAAATATAATATTGAATTCGCCATTCGCATCATCCGGTTGTTCGTACTTTCCAAACCGAGTATAATACTTCCAATTAGATATTCTTTTGTGCGATTCAATTCTTTCTCGCTGATTTTAATTTCTCTAAGCTTTTGAAATTCTTTAAAGATAATGGATTGAACTTTTTCTGCTTGCCTATCATTTGTTGAGAAATAAACTCCGAATACAGAAATATCCTGATAAGAATTTAAAAATGAATTTATCTGATAAGTTATTCCAAGTTTTTCCCGCACCGATTGAAACAATCTCGAACTGCTGCTCTCGCCTAAGAGACTTGAAAGTAGTTGGTATTTTACTCTCCCTGAATCTTTATATCCTGGAATTCTTTTCCCGATAATAGAATGTACCTGGTTTATATCTTTATCAATTGTAACTTCTTTGGGATAAGACTTTTCTAAAAATTTATGGTGTCTTTTATTGGTATGATGTGAATTTCTAAAATATTTTTCTACTAGTTTAATTATTTGTTCATGTTTCAAATCGCCAGAAGCCGAAATTAACAGGTTATCACTTCCATAGTGAGATGAATGAAATTTCATCAAGTTTGAGTTAGTAATATTCAGTATATTTTTTTCGGTTCCAATAATCGAGTAACTTAAAGTGTTGCCCTTGAATAGGACCTCTTCAATTTTATCAAAAATTAATTCTTCGGGATTATCGTTAATATCGTTTAATTCATCAATGATAACCCCAGCTTCTTTTTTAATATGTGAATCTTTTAAGAGAGGATTTTGAACCATGTCGGAAAGTATTGCAAAAGTTTTCTCCAGGTTTTCACCAAGCCCTCTGCCGTAAATGCATGTGTGTTCTTTAGAAGTAAATGCATTTAGATATCCCCCGCAGGATTCAATTTCTTCAGAGATTTTTCGAGCACTTCTTTTCGTCGTACCTTTAAAAAGCATGTGCTCAAGAAAATGTGCAATTCCATTTATCTTTTCGTTTTCATCACGTGTACCAACTTTGTACCAAAATCCTAATGAAAAAGATTTCAAATATGGAATAGTCTCGGTCACGACTTGTATTCCGTTCGATAGTTCTGAGAAGTTGTAGTTGTTCAAATTAGTTTTATCAAATATTCATTATTATGATTTCAAATATAGAGAATGAGGTTTAGTCAATCAAGGAAGGATAAAAAGGAAAAACAAATAGTACACTGATTTTTATAATCATTACTGGTCTTAAGCGACCATAAGAATCAGTGTACTATTTTTTAAAGTTTACACTTCCACCAAATCAGGATACTGTCCCAGGTATTTAACAAAAAACTGACCAATAGCTTTGTAAGCTTTTTCCAAAATTTGTTCATTTGGCAAAAAGACAACTCTGAAATGATGAGTGCCGGGAGACTGCCCAAAACCGCTGCCCGGAACAATTACAACTCCGGTTTCGCGAATCAACTCCCCAACAAAATGTGAGTCGGGTTGTTTCATTTCTAATTTTGGGAAAGCATAAAAAGCACCTTCAGGTTTTACGCAACTAATTCCAGGAATAGCATTTAACATTTCAACTGTTAAATCTCTACGCTTCGTAAGTTTTTTCATTCCTTCCGTAAGATGATCGTGATTACCTTCGAGCGAAACTTTTATTCCATATTGTTCGGGATGATTTGCAGATAATCTTGCACGTAAAATTTTATTTACTGCTTCAATAAAATCAGATAGAATTTCTTTTCTTCCACTAACAATTCCCCAGCCGATTCTAAAACCAGGGACCATATAATTTTTTGATAATCCGCCAAAAGTTATGCAGGAAACATCTTTATTTAATGATGCGATTGAAATGTGCTTCTTTCCATCAAACAAAAGTTTATCATAAATTTCATCAGCAAAGATTACAAGATTATGCTCAAGTGCAAGATCAACAATCTGAAGTAAATTTTCTTTTGTATATAGTGAGCCTGTTGGATTATTTGGATTTATTAGCACGATTGCTTTTGTCTTATCGTTTATTTTGGACTTTATATCTTCAATATCCGGCAGCCATCCATTTGATTCATCTAAGTAATATGGATTTTCTATCATCTGCAATTTACTTGCAATTGCAGTGTAAAGCGGATAACCAGGAGTTGGGGTAAGAACATTTTCACTATCGTTCACAAGTGCTGTTAGACAAATTTCAATTGCTTCGCTCGCACCAGTTGTTATAAAAATATCGTGAACATTTGTAATCCCTTTTCGCTCAGCTTCTCTTTCGATAGCATCAACAGCTTCTTTTATTCCTGATGAAGGCGCATAACCATTTAAGTTTTTTAACATTGCCTGGTATGTTGCATCAACAAGATGTTTTGGCGGTGCAAAATCATAAAGATTCGGATCACCAATATTTAAGTACAACATTTCTTTTCCAGTTTTTGCAACTTGATTTGCAAGTACAACAATATCTCTGACTGCGTAAGTTATATTTTCAGTTCTAACTGCTGGAATTATTTTTCTGTTCATACTTTCTCCAATTATTTTTTTTCTAATAAAAAATTACTGAAAATTGAAATCAAATACACTTTATAATTTCAATACAGAATAATTCATCTCTCCTTTTTCTTGGTTACTTTTTCTATGAAAGCATAAAATTTTATTTTTAACTATTGATTAAATAGTCTTTTATAATTGAAAAGAAAAAAAACAAATAATATCATTCCTGAAAAATTCGCTAAAAATCTTTTTGAGATCACTGCCGGATATTTATCGACAGAAGATTTTGAAAAATTGATCACAGCTCTCGGCGCCTCAGCAAAAAACTACCTTTTCGATGAAAGCTGCCAAGCCAATCTGATTCGTATAATTCAATCATCTCATGATAAATCATATTTTCTTCATGACCTTATTACGTATGAGTTGAACAGAGATGCCATCATTTCAATTTCACAAAACAGCAACTTCTTCACAGATATACTTGTTAGGAATCCGGAATATTTTTATTACGCTATAAGCTTAAAGGATGGAGCAAAACAGATTGATAAAAATTTTTATGAAATAACAATAAATAATTCTCTTTCGAAGTTTAAATCTTTTGAAAGTAAAGTACGAATTTTGAAGTCGTTCAAAAGAAAGGAAATTTTAAGAATAGGGATTCAGGATATTCTTTTTAACGTATCGCTTCAAAGCACAACAGAAAACTTATCTTTTATGGCAAAGGAGATTTGTTCAAACTTGTTTGAAATGTGCCTCGAACAAACGCTCGCAAAGCATTCTATTCAAAGCCCAATTAAAGATTATTGTCTGATAGCGTTAGGTAAGCTTGGCGGTAATGAACTTAATTACAGTTCCGATATTGATTTAATTATTTTTTATAATGAAAATACGGAGCTCACAGATTCGAAATCAAAAAAAGAAATTCTAACTGAGGCAGTTCTATTATTTATTCAAGCTTCAACTGATAATAATGAAGATGGGTTTTTATTTAGAATAGATTTTCGATTGCGCCCCGACGGCAGAAATGCTCCTCTTTGCAGCAGCCTGAATGATTATTTAAATTATTATGAAAGTCGTGGTGAAGATTGGGAACGACAAATGCTTTTAAAAGCATCTTTCGTATGTGGTGAAGAAAAGTTATTTGATATTTTTATAAATAATCTTCGCCCGTTTATTTATCCGACCTCTTTTTCAATCTCACCCATTGAGCACATTAAAAAACTGAAAATAAATATCGAGAAAAAAAATCCTGACGAACAAAATATCAAACTTTCTCCCGGAGGAATTCGCGATATTGAGTTTTCTGTTCAAGCTTTGCAGCTTCTAAACGGTGGAAAAATTCCCGAGTTGCGACAAGCCAACACCTTAACTGCTATTTTAAAACTCAAAAAACATAATTTGCTGAACGACGAAGAGGCTTTAACTTTATCAGAGAATTATATCCTCTACCGAAGGATTGAGCATTTCCTTCAGCTTATGAATAACCGTCAAACACACACAATTCCTCCCGACCTATTAATAAGAAACAAATTGAGTTTGTTTTTGGGGTATAGTAATTTTTCGGAATTGAATAAAGATTTACAACTTCGATCTGAAAAAATAATTTCAATCCGTAATTCTATTTTAGGCACGGATGTCGAATTAAATAACTCAACCGATTTACTCGAAACGATTAAATTCAAGGATAGAAACCAAGCCATCAGAAATATTCAATTCCTTCGAGAGGGGGTGGGTGTTTCGGGAAGACGAGTTTTTGATAAAAATTCTATCGAGGCATTTTCCAAAATTGAAGACGAATTATTCAATCATCTGGGATCAAGTGCGGATCCGGATATTACCCTTTCTAATTTTGTAAAAATTATTAATCAAACCAAAATTCCCTCAGTGTGGTATAGTCAGCTCCGCGATAAAAATCTTTTCGAAGCTTTTATTACATTGTGCCAAAATAATCAGCATGCAATTGATCTTTTATCGAACAGTGAAATAAATAAAGAGACATTCTTAAACGGAAAATTTTCGGGTAATATTCTTCAAAATGAGTCAAACAATTTTTCATGTGAGAATTTTTTATTTATACTTTCAGTTCAATTTACTTTAAAAATTATTTCGGCTGAAGAGGTTTCAAACTCTATCAAAAAATATATTGAGCAAACTATTATTAGGCTTGCTCAAAAAATTCTTGGGAGCAAAATCTTAAAGTCAACATGTTTTATTGCAAGTCTTGGAAGTTTTTCTACCGGTGAAATGACGTTTACTTCAGATGTTGATTTATTATTTATTGAGAAAGATATTCAAAAGCAAAAATCGGCTGAAAAATTATTTCAGAATTTTCTACTCAAATTAAAAGAAGCAATTAAACCTTTTAATGCTGATTGCAGGCTTCGACCCGAAGGAAAAAGCAGCCATCTCGTCTGGGATTTGGATGCGAGTATTTTTTACCTTCAATCCAGAGCACGAATTTGGGAATTGCAGGCATTCACAAAATTAAATTTTGTCTATGGCGACTTTAATTCTTATTCAACTTTTTACGATGGAATTAGGAAAAGAATTGAACGCGAGTCTAATGACAGGATAAAATCCGAAGTCTTCTTAATGTATAAAAAAATTATTTCAAAATCCGGTTTAGAATTTTCCAAATATGATTTGAAGAAAAGGATTGGAAGCCTGATCGATTTAGAGTTTATTGTTCAATATTTGATCCTTACTAATCCGGAATATTTTAAGATTTGCTCCGGCAAAAATTTGAGAGAGAATTTTGAATTACTTAGTGACGTGATTCCTAAAACGAAATTGAAGATATCCCTCGATTCGAATTATGTACTTTTAAAAGAACTTCAAATAGTAGTACAAACGATGTTTAATATTTCAAACTCAAAAATTCCCTCGACCGAAAACGAAGTAAAACGTTTAGAAAGCTTTTTCCCTAAATATAGAAGTGATAATTTTAAAACAAGACTTGATCAAATAATAAAAGAGAATCATCAATTGTTTAATTTAATTTTAAAAGGTGAAAATTGAGTTTTATAAAAAATAATTTTGTGTGGCTAAGCGGAATAATGCTTTTTGCAATTTATTTAATCACACTCGCACCCTCAGTAGTACAAATAGATGCCGGCGAGCTTGCTGCAGTGCAGGCAACTCTTGGTATTGCACATCCCACAGGATACCCAATATTTACAATTGTCGGGTTTATATTTTCAAAATTTCCTCTTCCGATTTCTACCATATTTCAATTAAATGTCCTTGCTTCATTTTGGTGCGCCTCGGCTGTTGTAATTTTAATTTTGGCAATTAAAAATATAAGTGCCTAAGAAATTCAAAGTATAATTTCAAAACCAGAAAAAAAGTCAAAGAAAAAATCGGTTGTACGTAAAGAAAATTTAGATTCGCCAATTCCTGAAAGCATAAAAACCATAGCATTAATTTTTGCGGGCTTTGTTGTAGGTTTAAATAAAACCTTCTGGATGCAAAGTACTTCTGTTGAAGTTTACTCACTCCATACATTTTTAATTTGTCTTATAATTCTTTTTGTAATAAAAGCATATCAATCGAATTACAGCGGAAAATTTTTTTCTTTTAAAAATCCCTGGCTGCTGCTTTCAATTGCCCTTGCACTTGGATTTGCCAACCACATGACAACATTATTAATTCTGCCTGGAATAGCTTATCTGTACTTTAGCAAATTTCAATTTAACAAATCGGCGCTTATAAATTTATTTTTAATGATAGCTTCGTTTATTGGATTGCTTATAGTTTTTTACTTCTATCTTCCGCTTCGAGCTGCTCAACAGCCTGCAATCAATTGGGGTAACACAACAGACCTTGATAAAATTTTGCGTCACATTTCAGGGAAACAATATCAGGTCTGGATTTTTTCTTCTATCGAAGCATCTAAAAAACAATTGAGTTATTTTATAAATAACTTTCCTGCCGAATTTACTGTTTTATTAATTCCTGCCGTAATGGGTTTGTTTAGTTCGTTTAAATATTCAAAAAAGATAGCAGTCTTTTTTTTAATATGTTTTACTTCAACCGTGCTTTACTCGATCAATTATGACATTAGTGATATTGATTCATATTTTTTACTTGCTTATATCTCTGTTGGTTATTTTTCATTTTTGGGAGTGATTAAAATTTTCAGATTGATAAAAGTGGAATCACAAAAAATAAAAGTAACTGCTGCTCTTTCTTCTTTACTCTTGATTGTGCACTTTGGTTTTACTTTTAGTAATGTAAATCAAAGTGGAAACTATATTTACCAGGATTACACAAAAGCATTGATAAATAGCGTTCCTAAAAATTCCATTATACTTAGTTATCAATGGGACTACTTCGTTTCAGCTTCCTATTATTTTCAAAATGTGGAAGGCTTCAGAAAAGATGTTGCGGTAATAGATAAAGAACTACTAAGAAGATCGTGGTACTTTAATCAACTTGAACACAATCATCAATTTTTGTTGAAGGGTGTGGCAAAAGAAGTGGAATTATTCAAAAAAGCACTGGTGCCTTTTGAATCTGATGAACCCTTTAATTCAAATTTACTCGAATCTTTGTATCAACAAATTATAATTGGAATCATCACTTCCAATATTGATGCACACGCTGTTTTTATCGCACCTGAATTGGTTGATAACGAAATGCAGCAAGGACAGTTAAAACTTCCACAGGGCTATTTTTTAGTCCCTGATTTATTTTTATACCGTGTTGTTAAGGAGAAGAAATATTTTCCTGCATCAGACGTAAATTTTAAAATCAGAATGCCTCAAGAAAAAGACAAATACGTTTTAAATATCCAATCTTTTGTTGCATCTATGCTTTCGCGCAGAGCTTTATATGAATTACAAAATAATTATCCGGAACGTGCAAAAATTTATGCTGAAAAGATAGTGAGCAATTTCCCCGATTACGGCTTACCGCCGGGACTTGCAGATATATTAAAATAGTTCTTCGTCGTTAGCCGCGTCGAGAAGTTCATCTATTCTATCTTCGTTAATTTCAGACTTAGTCATAAATGATTGTAATGTAACATCAAGCTGCTGAAGTAAATTTCGCTTATAATATTTAGGCGCATAAACAGATGCATCAAGCATATAAATTCTTTTTGACTTTTCATCATAGAAAATATAATTAATAAAGGGACCGCCCATACCTTTAATATTCAGATCCCATAAACCTTGTGTAAGTAAAGCATATCTACCTTTAAAATTTACTTCGTTGTTTGTGAAATAGTCTTCAGCAATTACAACGTAGGCTGTATCGTCAGAAGTTTGATAAAACTTTTTAGTAAGCCTGTTTCTAATGGAGCGGACTGAATCAACATTTAAGTAAGAGGGTGATGCATTTTCAATCCAGTGAACAAAAATCCAACGCTCCATATCGCTGCCCGGCGATCTTCGCAGCCAAACAAAATTATCTTCAGCTTTACTCATTGCTAATTTAAAATCCGCCTGAACATAAATAATCCAGCCGTAGTCTCGCAATAATTTACCCTCGATATTTTTTCTTTCATAAGTAGGTGAGTACAGACTTTCATAAAGACGTTTATCGGATGCATTCTGAAAAGCATAAAGAAGATTGTCTTTATCTTTTAAAATTTTGAATTCAAGTTCCTGCATATTGGGAGCTGATAAAATCATCACGAGCTGATTTTTTGCCCAAAGATCTTTTTTAGTTACAACATAGTTTGGATCTTCAGAAATTTTTTCTTCAATTTTCTTATCAATAACAGATTTGATATAACCGGCAGTAGAAGCAGTAGAATTTAGTGGCGCTAAAAGAATTAAATTTTTTTTGTGTTTATACTTATCAATTTGATTAACCGGCACTCTTTTTAAAGTAAAAAGTTTCTCTGGCTGAGGAGTATTAATAATTTTTTGGAAAGCGCTGTCTAATGCTGTTTCCAATTCTAAGTATTCCAGTGAATCCGCAACAACGAAGATTTCATCTTCAAGTCCAGTAGCCGGTTTATTGGAAGTATCACATCCGGCAAAAAATAAAATTGAAGCGAAAAAAAATATTGCAATAAAAAACTTCATAAAAACCTCTGCCGTTAAAAAATAAATAACTTAACCTGGGGCAGAAAAAAACTGTACAAACCCAGCATTGTCAATCCAACACTAAGAGGAACTGACAAATTATCATCCGCAAAACCAAATGAAATATTTTCAGCAATAGCACCGACTGCAGCGGCGATGATTGCTATCACATATTCTTCTGGCAGTCCTAAAAATTTTGGTGTTAGAAAAACGACAAGAATTGCACTTACGAAAAATGCTAAAGTTCCCTCCAAACTTTTGGCAAGAAATTTATGCTTGCCGTACCTTCTGCCAATCAACGCTGCCATAATATCGCTGATGATTAGGATGCTGAAAGCAGTGATAAAAATTAATTTTGGAAAAATTATAATGCATATCAAAGCACTGATAAAAACATAAGTAGCACCGGTCAAATTTTTTCTTTTCGAATCAACTTCATGTTTACGCAGCAGAAAACCAAAGACTGAGGTAAAAAAAATATTGAAAGAAGGCGCATAATATCTCAAGGCTTCTGCAAGAAGTGAAATGAAAGTCATTACGCTTAAAATTATTATCCCCTCTCTTCTGGAGATAAAATAATAAATGATTGGGATTGATAAAGAAAAGAGATGAATCAGCTTTCTTACTAATTCATCTCTATATTGAATTGTCCCGTTATCTATTTGATTCATTTTGTGGAGTTGAATCTTTGCTTTTCTTTTCTTCCAACATTTTTTTTACGTGTGCAGGAATTTCGGTTCCATTTTCGAGAGGATTATTGCCATTATTCCTAACTGCCGGTGGAAGTTCTTCACCACGAATTAGTTTATCAATTTCTTCACTATCAAGAATTTCGCGCTCAAGTAATTCCATCGAAAGTTTGTGAAGGGTATCAATATTCTCGGCAAGAATATTTTCTGCACGTTTCATTGCACTGCGAATGATTGATTGAACTTCTTCATCAATTTCGATTGCAACTTTTTCGCTGTAATCCCGATGACTTTGAATTTCTCTGCCTAAAAATATCTCTTCACGTTTAGCGCCGTAACTCAATGGCCCAAGTTTATCACTCATGCCCCACTCACAAACCATTTTGCGTGCAATACCGGTAGCTTTTTCGATATCGTTACCTGCACCTGTTGTATAATGATTAAAGACTAATTTCTCAGCAGCTCGTCCGCCGAGAGCATAAGTAATCACAGCATCAAGATATGATTTTGAGTAAGTATGTTTCTCATCAACTGGCAAGTAACTTGTAACTCCAAGTGCTCTTCCACGTGGGATGATAGTAACTTTATGAACCGGATCAGCCTCAGGAATCATTCGTGCAACTAGAACATGACCAATTTCATGATAAGCTGTTGTTTTCTTTTCTTCTTCAGAAATGATAAGACTTTTTCTTTCCATTCCCATCATTACTTTATCTTTGGCTTCCTCAAAATCTATCATCTCAACTTTTTTCTTGTTTTTTCTTGCTGCGAGTAGCGCTGCTTCATTTACAAGATTTGCAAGATCGGCACCTGATAATCCGGGAGTTCCTTTTGCAAGTACTTCGAGAGAAATATCATTACTGATAGGAATATTTCTTGTATGTACTTTTAGAATCCCCTCACGTCCTTTTACATCGGGACGATCAACCACAACTTGCCTATCAAATCTACCCGGGCGAAGTAAAGCCGGATCAAGCACATCAGGACGGTTTGTAGCCGCAATAATAATAACCCCGATATTCTGTTCGAAACCATCCATCTCTACCAAAAGCTGATTTAATGTTTGTTCCCTTTCATCATGTCCGCCGCCAAGTCCTGCACCGCGATGTCTTCCAACAGCATCAATTTCATCAATAAAAATAATGCAAGGAGCACTTTTCTTTCCTTGTTCAAAAAGATCTCTCACACGGCTTGCACCAACACCAACAAACATTTCAACAAAGTCAGCGCCGCTTATTGAAAAAAAGGGAACCCCAGCCTCACCAGCGACTGCACGTGCCAGTAAAGTCTTACCGGTTCCGGGAGGTCCTAGAAGTAAAACACCGCGCGGAATCTTACCCCCAAGTTTTTGAAATTTAGTTGGTTCCTTTAAAAATTCAATTATTTCCTGCAATTCAAGTTTAGCTTCATCGGCACCAGCGACATCTTTGAATGTCACGTGATGACCGGACTGAGTTGTCAATTTAGCCCGACTTTTTCCAAATGAAAAAATACCTCGTGTACCTCCTGTTTGACCCTGCATTTTTCTCATAACAATTACCCATACTGCAATGATCAGAATCCAGGGAACAAAACCAATAAGCACATTTAGCCATTCATTAGATTCTTTATCAAATGAATAATTTATTTGCTTTGCCTTCCAATTTACTTCTTGCTCTTTTATGAGCGGTTCAGGGATATATACGGACACGGCAGTTACCGCAGTTGGTTTGTTATTTACTAAAATAGAGGTTTCGCCTTTCAGTTCTGCGCGGAAGTAATAATCATTGATATCTGATTTTACAACTTTAGCGCTTAGAATTGATTCAGGCGCGTCGATTAATTTTTTATATTCGGCAAAAGAAATATCAGTATAATTTTCTGCACCGGTTCGCATTAGCTGCATTACGATAACTGCCGCAACAATAACTGCTCCCCAGCCGAAAACCATTTTGATTACTTTCGACCAGTCAAAATTATCATCAGGTTTGTTCTGATTAGGCTGCTTTTGATTTTTTTGAAAAGGATTTTTATTTGAATTATCTGCCATTATTATTTTCTTTCAGTTAGATTCATTTACTAATTAATTATCATCACTCGGAACATAAATAGATCGTAAGTTTCTGTATTTCTGCGCATAATCCAATCCATAACCTATAACAAATTTACTTGGAATACTGAAGCCAATATAATCAATTTTAACTTTATATGTAAGGCTTTCAGGCTTATACAGCAGTGATACAACCCTCATACTTGCCGGATTGCGCCCTTCAAAATATTTTTCAATATATTTTACTGATAATCCAGAATCGACAATATCTTCAACAATAATTATGTCTCTCCCGCTAACATCACAATTCAATTCTTTAAGAAGTTTAACCTTGCCCGAAGAAATTTTTTCATCGCCATAACTTGAAAGTTTGAAGAAATCAATCTCACAATCAATCGTTAAGCTTTTTACGAGATCTGCCATAAATAAAAACGAACCATTCAATACCCCAATAAAGATTGGTAATGTATTCTTATAATCTTCAGAAATTTGCTCCGCCAGTTCTTTAACTCTATTCTGAATTTTATCTTCTGTGAGATAAGGAACAAACTTCTCTTTCCCTATTATAATAGATTCTTTATTTTGGTTCATAATATTTTAGCTCTAAATAATTCTTTGTCGTTTTTGTCATTTTAAATCTGTCGTCAATTCTTAATCCAATCACCCAAACAATTTTTTTATTGGAGACTAAAACCAACTGCTCTTTTTTTTTAAATGAAGGGATTTTACAATCTGTTAGAAAATCTGAAACTTTTTTGTGTGATCTCATTCCCAGAGGTTTGAAC
>Ga0172375_10009073_pt1 | contig 13196 bp, 11 predicted proteins | sample LakKiv1m_FD_114537 | JGI IMG/M metagenome (GOLD analysis project Ga0172375, IMG submission 114537) | Freshwater microbial communities from Kabuno Bay, South-Kivu, Congo - kab_092012_11.1m | ecosystem: Environmental > Aquatic > Freshwater > Lake | place: Democratic Republic of the Congo...
GGATTAGATAGATAGTTCAATTTTTTATTAATCGGAGGGTTTGTTAGTAGCGCTTTAACATATGTAATAGGGGCTGAATAATTCACTGATGGATTGTTTGAAAAATAACTATGTGCTCCAGCGCCAATACCAAAATAGGAACGGTTATGCCAATATTGTAGATTATGTTTACACTCAACTGGTTTTTCATCCTGGTCATTTTTTAAGGATATTCTTTTTCCCCAATTTGAAATCTCATATTGTAAAAAACCATGTTCACCTAGAAAGTCAGAAGCCCATTCATACATATCTGCGGCAATATCGGGGTTTGGTATGGAGAGTAATCCTTTCGATAGCCACTTTCCAAATGGTGTTCCTTTTTCTATGGATAGATTGTAAAGAGAGAGATGTTGTGGATTTAATCCAACAACTAAGCTTAGGCTTTTTTGCCAATCTTCTAAAGTCTGGTCAGGAAGACCGTATATTAGATCCAGATTTATATTCTTGAAATCAGCTTTTCTTGCCCACATTATGGAATTGATCACGTCGAAATAAGTATGCTGACGTTCTAAAATTAGTAATTCTCGATTGTTTGCGGATTGTACACCAAAACTGATTCGATTGATCCCTAGAGTACGCAATTGTTTAAGATATTCTTCTGTTATGGTTCCGGGATTTGCTTCGATCGTGATTTCTATATCTGAAGGTATTAAAAAATGATCAAATAATGATTTAAAAATCCTTTGGTACTGTTGAAAAGATAAAAGAGTAGGAGTACCACCCCCGAAATAGACGGTTTTAGCGGTGAGTTTTTCTGATAATTGGCTTGTGATGATACTTATCTCTGAGCAAAGGGCAAAAACATAATCATCATAGATGGATGACATATTGATATACGTGTTAAAATCACAATAGGCACAACGATGTTGACAAAAAGGAATATGAATGTAAATACTGATCGGTTCCATTATAATAAGAATAGTATAACACTTGCAGTGAAATACTTATTATTATGAAATTAAAAAGCAAGAAGGTTATTCTTCCCTTTTACCTTTCTTTGAAGACTGGTATAATCGCCACGCTGTTTACCGGTCTGTTTCATGGAATGATCTGAAACGGTTGAATGAGAGAGTTATGAATACTGAAAATAGTAAGAACCCTGTAAAAATATGTCCAACTTGTGGCACCAAGGTTAGCTTAGATGCTGATCGTTGTTTGGTATGTGGTACAAACCTGTCGGGGACTGAGACGGAGAACGCTAAACGTTCCTCAAAGGTTGTTCAAGGTAGTCGAATCCCTGAAATCACAGTTAGTTTACCAGCCGCGATGGGTTTGATTGCGTTATTTTTAGCCATTGGCGCGATTTTAGTTTATCTAGCATTGAATCAAACAGTAAGCGCTGCTGTTGAGCCTACTCTTTCACCTACCGTTACATTGACACCAAGTATAACGCCTAGCCCTACTACTGCTGTTCCAACAGCGACATTTACACCATTACCATCCCCAACCCCGCTGACTTATGTTGTCAAACCTGGAGATACTTGTGGAAGTATTGCGTATTCTTTTGATGTCTCGATACAAAGTATTGTCTTGTTGAATGATTTACCCGCTGATTGTGGATTTTTATATGAAAATCAACAATTGTCGATACCTAACCCAACACCAACGGCAACACCTCCAGCTACTTCTACCCTTAACCCACAAGAGGCAACTGAGGCTGCTTGCCAAAAAATCGAGTATACAGTACAAGAGAATGACACCTTGGGTAGTATTTCCCTAAACTACGCTGTACCAGCTGATGCAATTCGAGAATATAATGGACTGGTAAACGATGTGGTTCGATTTAGTCAGGTGTTGGTAATCCCATTGTGTCGCCGAGATGCAACCCCAGGTCCAAGTCCAACGCCTACTGTCCCACCACCATATCCCCCTGTTAACTTGTTAATGCCACCAGATGGCACCTCATTTAACCTTGCGGATGATATTATCTCATTGCAGTGGGCATCTGTTGGTACGTTAAGAGAAAACGAAGCCTATGAAGTTACGGTTGAAGATATTACTGAGGGTACAGGTAGAAAATATATCGATTATGTAACCGATACGAAGTTCATCGTTCCAATTGAGTTCTTGCCTAATGATAGTACTCCTCATATTATCCGCTGGTGGGTTGTTCCAGTTCGTCAAGCTGGTACAGATGAAGATGGGAAGATGATTTGGGATTCTGCTGGTGCAGTTAGTAACCAAAGAGTTTTTAGTTGGTTGAATACAGTCACAGCAATCACACCAACCCCGTAACCGATTTCTTTGTGAACTAACCTTTTGTGGCGATATCTTCCAACATATGCGTAGTCAGTGATTTCGGTCGTTCAAGTGGCTGTTCAAGTGCGCGTGCCCATACAGCATTCGCAGTCACTCCTAACAACCTACTTACCCCAAATAGCACTGTGTAAAAACCACACCCTTTATTTCCTACACAGTCATCGATGCCGTAATGATGTTGTACCGCGCCGCTAATTGCATCTAAATTGGGGTAAGGATTCTTTGCTTTACCCTGCCTCGTTAATACTTCGGGTACTACTTCGTATAATAGTGTTGCAAGATCGAATATAGGATCATTCTTGAATCTCTGTTTCCCAAATTCATACAAAGCTGTATAACGTGGATCCGTCTTTCGCAGCACAGCGTGACCGTAACCAGGAATGACACGATTAGAATTTAAGGTATCCCAAGTAAATTGAGTTAATTCTTCTTTTGAAGGTACGTTTCCAAATCTTTCAATGATCTGTTTTAACCATTGAAGATTTTCTTGATTAGCTCTTCCGTGTAAAGGTCCTGCTAATCCGTTCATACCTGCTGATGCAGCGTAATAAATATTAGATAGAGCAGAACCAACAAGATGGGTTGTATGCGCGCTCACGTTACCACTTTCGTGGTCAGAGTGAATAATAAAATATAAGCGTGTAAGATCTTTATAATCCTTATCTCGAATCTTCACCAATTCAGCAAAGTTTCCAGCCCAATCCTCATCTTTATTAGATTGAGGAATTGAATCATCACCGTGTTTGAGATTATATATATAAGCAGCGATGATGGGTAATTTTGCGGTTAGATTAAGGCTGTCTTCCAACATCGGTCTCCAATAATCTTCTTTGGAAATACCTTCATTGTACTTTAGGGCAAAGACCGATGAACTTTCCATCGAGAGTATTGCGGTCGAGAACATGTTCATCGGTGTGGCTTTGTCAGATATTAAACGCAGGATTTCAAACACGTACTCGGGAACTTGTGAGCGTTTTTTCCATTCTGCTTCAATTTCCTGTGCATCCTGTATGGTGGGGATTTCACCAGTGAGCAATAAATAATATAAACCGCTTACCAGAGGTACCGATGTTCCCTTAATCTTTGGAAGTCTATTCAACAGGTCAGAAATGGTATGTCCACGTAATCGAATACCTTCGTTTGGATCTACATAGGATATATCTGTGACCAGGCTTTTTATACCTCGCATACCACCATAGATTTGTCCAATGGTAACCTCATCTACTTTTACTTCTTGACTTTGTTTGAGTAACTGATTTACTCTATCCCTCCATATTGGAACAATTGCCTCTAGTTTTCTTTCTAATGACATATATCGTTGTGCTCCGTGCTTTTTATGGATTAAATTTGACGTTCACGATTCCATATGAAGATATTGTAATTCATCCATTTCAATATCAAAGATAATTAGTCGGCAATTATACCTTTAGTTTTTGAATATTTTCCAAGACAGTCTGAGATGATTTTTGAAGCGCTTCTTTTTCTTTTTCATCTAACGGATACTCAATAATTTTCTCAACCCCTGTTCTTCCCAATTGAACTGGAACACCAAAGTATATATCTTTCAACCCATATTGCCCGGTTAGATATGCAGCAGCGGGAACAACCAGATGTTTGTCTTTTAAGATCGCTTCTATCATACGCGTAATTGCTGCGGAAGGAGCATAATATGCGCTTCCTTTTTTTAATAAGCTTACTATTTCGCCTCCCCCTTTTCTCGTACGTTCAATGATCTCCTTAAGTCGATCCTTTTCTAGTATCTCTTGAAGAGGTAATCCTGCGACATTTGAGATTTTTGTTAGGGGAACCATCGCATCTCCATGTCCTCCCAACACATAGCAATGCACATTTTCGACACTGATGCCAAGCTCCATTGACACAAAGGTACACATTCTTGCTGAATCGAGAATACCAGCCTGACCAATCACTCGTTCATGTGGAAATCCTGAGACTTTCAACGTAAGATAAGTCATGGCGTCTAGTGGATTGGTCAGGATAATATAAATAGCATTAGGGGATAGTATTTTTGTTTGATCAATCACTTCTCGAATGATCTCAGCATTGGTATGAAGTAGATCATCTCTACTCATCCCGGGTTTGCGAGGAAATCCGGCTGTAACAACAATAATATCAGAATTTATTGTATCCTCATAAGAGTTACTACCCACGATTTTGATATTTTTTCCGATCACTGATAAAGCTTCTTGCAAGTCTAGAGCTTTACCCTGTGGCATATCTTTAATAATATCAAAAAGGACAATATCGGCAATTTCTTGCTCAGCCAACCAATGGGCAGTTGTTGCACCTGTCATGCCGGCGCCAATGATGGAAACTTTTTGTTTCATCATATCCTCCACTATCGCCTGATAATTTATTTTCCTATTGATTATTTAGATGATATATGATATTTCTTTTAGCTCATTTCCTCCAAGAAATGATTTGCTTGCATACCTGCTGCCGCGCCCATACCAGCAGATGTGATGACCTGTCGGAAATGAGAATCTGCAGCTTCTCCTGCTGCAAACACACCATATACGTTTGTCCGCATCCAATCATCAATGATTATGTATCCATTATCATCTAATTTAATTTGACCCTTAAATATTTCTGTGTTCGGGTTGTGTCCGATAAAGACAAAGACACCATCAATAGGTAGTTCACTTTCCTCATCATTGAGAACATTTTTCAATCGGATTGATTTTACGCTATCATCACCTTTAACCTCGGTAACTACAGAATTCCAAATGAAATGCATTTTTGGATTTTCATTGGCTTTCTTTTGTAACACTGGTCCAGCACGTAATTCATCTCGTCGATGGATGATTGTAACGGATTTGGCATAACGTGTCAAAAATAATCCTTCCTCAATAGCGCTATCTCCACCACCTACTACAACTACATCTTTCTCTTTGAAGAACCAGCCATCGCATGTCGCACAATAGGAAACTCCCTTACCGGTTAATTCACTTTCCCCAGGCACGTTCAAGTGTTTGGATGTGGCGCCTGTTGATATGATAATCGCATCAGCTAAGTAAGTTGTATTGTATGTTTTAACTCGAAAAGGGCGCTCGGAAAGAGAGACTTCGGTTGCTGTATCGTATTCGATACTTGTGCCGAATCGCTCGGCTTGCTTTTGGAAAAGTTGTACTAGTTCTGAGCCTCCTACACCCTCAGGAAAACCAGGATAGTTATCTACCTCATAGGTTAAAGAAACTTGTCCGCCTAATTCCATCCCTGTCAAAACAACAGGTTCCAAATCAGCTCTGGCTGCATAAAGAGCCGCTGCTAGTCCAGCAGGACCAGACCCGATAATAAGTACTTTCACAGGGGTTTCTTCTTGACCAGCACTTGAGCTGGAGATTTCATTAAAGCTTAAATCCATTTTTTGCCTCGTTATTATTAGTTTTGCTGACTATGAGATGCTTTTCTGTGGTTTAAAGTTACATAATTTATATAAAAAATTTGTTAATTTGTGCGAAGTGTTTTATTCCTGTCATAAAGGATGAGTTGTCAGACAATCGTAAAAATCTTTTACTATGACACTTTGAAAAAAAACAAAAAGTGCTCAAATAGGAGCACTTTTTGGTTCAAATTTTATCGACGATTTTTATCGTAATTTGATTTTCTGCGGTTTCCGGATCTATCTCCGCTTTGTCTATTACCAGATTTCGAACCACCTCCAGGTCGATCGCGATCCGCTGCTTCTTCTGCTGTCCAACCTTCTAGCACAGCTTGTCGAGAAAGGCGTATCCGTCCTGTTTCATCGATGTCGGTTACCATAACCGTAATCTCATCACCTCTCCGGACAACATCTTCTACTTTATTTACTCGTTGTGTGTCCAATTGAGATATATGAACCAATCCATCAATATTGGGGAGAATCTCAACAAAGGCTCCAAAATCAGTTATTCGAACTACTTTTCCGGTGTAGATTCTTCCTATTTCAGCAGATTCGGTTAAAGCTTCAATTTGCTCTTTAGCCCTAATCGCACTGTCTCTATCCGTGGTGGCGATAAAAACTGTGCCATCTTCATCGATATCGATTTTAGCGCCAGTTTCTTCTTGGATGGCTCGGATAATCTTACCGCCTGGTCCGATTACCGCACCAATTTTTTCAACAGGAATTTGGATCACTTCCATGCGAGGAGCATGATTCTTTAGATTGGGATTAGGAGCTGGAATAGTCTCCATCATCTTATCTAAAATGAAAAGGCGTGCTGATTTTGCTTGTTCTAACGCTTTGGACATAATTTCAGAAGTAAGTCCTTTAACCTTAATATCCATCTGTAAGGCGGTTATTCCTAGGGTAGTACCAGCAACCTTAAAATCCATATCTCCAAGGTGATCTTCGGTTCCAAGGATATCTGTAAGAATGCGATAATTATCACCTTCTTTTATTAATCCCATCGCTACTCCGGCTACAGGGGCTTTGATTGGTACCCCCGTATCCATCAATGCTAACGTTGATCCACAAACAGATGCCATTGAAGAAGATCCATTAGAGGAGAGTACCTCGGAGACGAGGCGTAATGTATAGGGAAATTCTTTTTCAGGTGGAATGACTGGCATTAGAGCTCTCTCAGCTAAGGCGCCATGTCCTATCTCTCTCCGTGATGTTCCACGTAAGGGGTGTGTTTCTCCGACACAAAATGGTGGGAAATTATAGTGATGAATATAGCGTTTATAATCCGAAGGGGTGAGGTTATCGAGTTCCTGTGCTTCGCGTGGAGTTCCCAGGGTCGCTAAGGTGAGTACTTGTGTCTCGCCTCTCGTGAAAAGACCCGAACCATGTGCACGTGGGCTAACGTTAACTTCGCACCAAATTGAACGAATATCTGTTAATGAGCGTCCATCGATTCGCATCCCTTTCTCCAAGATACGGTTCCTTACTAAATTTTTAAGGGTTTCTTCGAATATCTCAACAACATCTTTAGATATTGTTTCGTCTTCAGATGCAAATTCTTGAATAGCCTGGGAGCGAAGTTCGTCTAGGGCGCCATAGAAAGAGGCTTTCTCATAAGTTTGTTCAAGAATTTGTTGGATCGGATTCTGAAGATAGGCATTTACGGATTGGGTTAGCATATCATCAATTTGGTGGATATCATACTTGCGTTTGGTTTTTCCGATTTCATGAGCCATTTTTTCCTGGATATCAATGATTGGCTGTAAGGACTTATGTCCAAATTCCAAAGCGGATATCATTATTTCTTCTGAAATAATATCCGAAGAAGATTCAACCATCAAAATAGCTTCTCGAGTTCCAGCAATACGCAGGTTTAACTTCGAATTCTCAAATTGATCAAAAGTTGGGTTGGCAATGAGCTGATCGTCGATCAATCCAACTCGTACAGCGGCAATTGGTCCTTCCCAGGGGATATCTGAGACCATTAGTGCAGCGGATGCTGCGTTGATAGCCAAAATATCCATCGGGTTATTTCCATCTGTGGATAAGGAATAGATGATAACTTGAACCTCATTCCGTAAATCTTTTGGGAAAAGCGGTCTTAGTGGTCGATCGGTCAATCGTGCAGTAAGAATCGCTTCTTCACCAGGTCTGCCTTCGCGGCGGAAAAATGAACCTGGTATTCGTCCTCCTGCGTACATACGTTCTTCATAGTCAACCGTTAATGGGAAAAAATCTGTCCCTGGACGGACATCCTTGCTCATAGTTGCAGCAGCCAATACCATACTATCGCCATATTTTAGGGTTACTGCTCCTCCAGCTTGACCAGCTAATTTTCCTGTTTCGAACTCGAATTGTCTACCTGCGAGTTCAACGGTATATCGGTACACTTCTTTTTTCATTAGTTTCTCCTAAACTTAGTTCGCCAGGTTAGGGACTGAGAACCGATGACAACTAGTTTTTTCTTTTTTGTGGTTGTCTACGCTCTTCAATACCCAACCGGCGATTAACGTGATAATTATTAACCATTAATTTGCCATTATAGATTCAACATATGAATCTGCATGGCAGTTCAAATTACAGAATCTTTTCCTTTTTTCTTTTTCATCATGAACAGATTTTTTTAATTCCTTTGCGTTCATGCCCCCATAAACAAGGTCTTTAGACACGATTGCAGAGGAATTATTACCATGGTTCCATTTATGGAATTTGCAAAAAAAGAGCAGATGGGAGACCTGCACGCCATCTACTCAATAGCATTGCTTACTTTCGGCGAATATTCAATCGATCAGTTAATGCCATATATCGGGCAAAATCGTTTTTCCTAACATATGCAAGTAGCCTTCGTCTTTGTCCAACCAACTTTAATAATCCACGGCGAGATGATTCATCATGCTTATTTACTCGGAGATGGTCCGTGAGTTGGTTGATCCGATTTGTTAGTATAGCAATCTGCACTTCTGGTGAACCTGTATCGTCTTTATGACGGGCAAATTCTTCAATTACCTTTCTTTTATTTTCTTTTGTAATAGACATTGACTTCTGTATACTCCTTTCGTTTTTTTTACACAGGTCTCCATACTCGCAGCAGAAATTTATATTTACCACGAGTTGGTCTAGTCAAAGCTTTATAATTATACCAAAGAGATTAAGAGCAAGCAAGAGCGCATTTTTTTTGTTAATAACGTCATTTCAACCTCTTTGTTTTCGAGACAGTTTTTTGAGGTTCGCTCCAATTTCTACAGGGAATTCATTTAATAATTGTCGAATGATCCATGCGGTGTCAATTGCATTCGGGGCAGTTAGATTTTGTTGGAGAAAAAAAGTTGTTTCTGAAGGTGAAATATGCGCCAGTGAGGTTAATAAATCTAATAGGTCTGGTTTTATTGCGGGTGGAGATGATCTTACAAGGGGTTGAACCATCTTAAAGATAATAGGAAGATTTTCAAAATGATTATCTTGGATAAGAGGAAGTAAAGCCCGCAATCCCATTTGAATATGAAAGTTATCTTTACCTTTAATCCAGTCGGAAACAAGTTTTGTGTATAACTTTGGATGCTCCGTTCGAATTTTTGTTAGCGAAAACCGAAGGAGGGGATCTAATAAAGAGGGATCGAGATCTGTATTCATCTGCGACTGGATGCGAGAGATGATTATCTCCGGAGGGTTGGGAGGAATTTCCCCTAATAAGTAAATGGCAAGCAGTTGAAATTCAAAGTAAGATTCTTCCCATAGTCGATCACATAGTGCAAGCCCTTCAGCAGGGTTTTCTCGGCATGATGGAGCGATTTCTAATAAAACTTGTTTTAATATAGGTGGACGAATATTATAAGTTTTGATTAATGGAGGTGGAGATCCAGATTGTCCAGGCTTTCGAGTCCGGTCGGCATAATATTCCAATAAATAATGCAAGCTTCGAACGAAGGCTCCTGGATTATTAAAATGCTCCGCTAACATATGGGCTTGTTTTCTTAATCGGGCTGGTTGGATAGCTGGCATGATTATAAATGTTTTATTGAAACAAGGGAACTTTTCATTTATTTTCTTCAGCCCAATCTCTTTGATAATTTTGTTCGAGTTTAGAAATAATTGCATCCTCTAAATCGATCTCAGCAAGTTGTGATATCTGCAAGAGATAGAGAGCAACATCGGCTAATTCCAAAGCTAGACTTTCTTTGTCCTTTAATTCTTCAGTCCATTGAAAGTGTTCTAAAACCTCTGCTGATTCCAAACAAAGTGAGATTGCTAAGTTCCGGAATGTCTGTTTCTTTGGACTGTCTTTCTCATACCAGCCTTTGGAATAAACAAAATCGTGCATGATTTGAGTGAGTTGTTTGATGTTCATCGGTTTGATTATATAAAGCAATTCTATATCAGTCAATTAGGATCGTTTTTATAGCCGCTAGAGCGGATTCTCTTTGTTCTTGGTGCCAACCCTCCTCATTTGCCATTCGTTTCAGGTGGGTGATGACTGCTTCTCTTTCAGCTTCATCAAGTTCGCAAAAAGCTTCTCGAATTAGCATTTCATCGCGCGATAAAATTCGGTTCCATAGGTTTTCTATATTGTTGGTTTCTTGTTCATTTATCATTTATACGCTCCGACTACGAAATGATATTTTTCTTGTTCTTATCTTTTGTTTGCTAAAAAAATTATTGATTTTGGATTAGAATATCTTATAAAGAGAGTATTACTAGTCTGGAAAAATATTGTATGCATATTATTTTAACGCATGAACAGGCAGATTTTGATGCATTAGCTTCTCTATTGGGTGCATATTTGATGAACGAGGTCGCGGTTCCAGTTTTACCGCGTCGGCTAAATAGAAATACACGTGCCTTTCTCACCTTATATGGTATGGACTTGCCTTTCATAGATCCCCGTGATTTACCGAAAGAGACGATTGATAGAATAACTTTGGTGGATACACAGTCTTTGGTTAGCATAAAAGGCATTTCAGAAGATGCTGAGGTAAATGTTATAGATCATCACCCATTGAAAGAAGGATTACCAGATAGTTGGAATGTGAAAACAGTTGAGATTGGCGCGACTACCACTTTGCTTGTTGAAGCAATTCAAGAACGTAATGGTATGTTAGGTATGATACAAGCCACTTTGCTTTTGTTGGGCATCTATGAAGATACAGGCTCTCTCACCTATACTCGGACAACATCTCGTGATGTTAGAGCAGCGGCATATTTACTAGATCGTGGTGCAAGCTTGGATATTGCTGCTAGATTCTTGAATCACCCTTTGACTCATGAACAACAAGAACTTTATGATCGTTTACGAGAAAATACTCAACATTATTTAATTCATGGTCATACAGTATTGATTACATGTGGTGATGCTCAAAATGTTGATGAAGAACTCTCCTCTGTAGTACACAAATTGCGCGATTTGCTAGATCCGGATGCTCTGATCGTTGTTGCTAAAACAGGAGGAGGCGTACAAATGATTGCTCGGTCGACTAGTGATAATATTGATGTCTCCGAGTTGGTTGCAGAGTTTGGGGGAGGGGGGCATGCTCGCGCAGCAGCAAGCTTAATACGTGATCGTGAAGTAGAGAGTATTTGTGAACAACTTGTTAAAATCCTCCCCAAGCACATACAACCAGCGATAAGGGTATCTCAAATTATGTCCCGGGAACCAATGTTACTTTCTCCTGCCACTTCAGTTCAAGATGCCGCTAGTCGTATGCAACGTTATGGTTATGAAGGATATCCGGTGGTAGAAAATGGACAAGTTGTAGGTTTGCTAACTCGTAGAGCAGTAGATCGGGCAATCTCGCACAAATTAAATCTGAATGCAGCTAACCTGATGGATGCCGGTAATTTTTCGGTACATCCGGATGATTCCATCGAGAATCTACAGCGTTTGATGACTGATTCGGGTTGGGGGCAAGTGCCTGTGGTTGATCCGATCACAAACGATATTATTGGTATTGTAACTCGTACTGATCTTATTCAAACGCTTACTCAACGACCAACGATAACAGGTAGGATGAATTTAGCTGCGCGATTGGAAAGCGCCTTGCCTGACGATAGACTTATATTGATAAAAACAATTGCTGAAGTAGCCTTTAGTCAACATGCGGCTCTTTATATTGTGGGTGGTTTTGTGCGTGATTTGTTATTGGATAAACCGAGTTTAGATTTTGATTTGGTTGTTGAAGGAGATGCCATTAAATTAGCTAATAACCTCTATCGAAAATTTGGGGGTAGGGTTACCAGTCATGCTCGATTTGGGACTGCAAAATGGCATTTAAAAGATCAATCGCAGGTAAAACCAAAGAAATTTCTTACTGCAGAAGGTCTTGAATCGATCGATCTAGTTTCTGCGAGAACTGAATTTTATAATTACCCGACAGCATTGCCCACAGTAGAGCGCGGGAGTATTAAATTGGATCTCCATCGGCGTGATTTTACGATTAATACCCTTGCTTTGAGATTGGATGGTCGTCATTATGGTGAGTTATATGATTATTGGGGAGGCTTGGAGGATCTACAATCTGGCTTAGTGCGTGTTTTACATTCTCTATCCTTTGTAGACGATCCTACTCGCATCTTGCGTGCGGTAAGATTTGAGCAACGTTTTTTATTTGAAATTGAAGAGCGAACGATGCAGTTATTAAAGGAAGCTCGTTCTCTTATTGATAGACTCTCTGGTGACAGGATTCGTCATGAACTAAACCATATCCTGGCTTCGTCCTTTTCGGTGCAAATTCTTGCTCGCTTAAATCAATTGGGGATGTTAGCAGCCATTCATCCTGATCTAGAATGGGATGAATGGTTATATGATCGCATGAAGAAAATTGGAACTTCGATACCAGATAGAGCTTGGGGGTTTATGGTTGAGGAAAATCAGAGAATATTTCGAGGAGATATAGGATATACCCTCTGGTTGATACGTCTAACTGAAGAAAAAACCCGCTCAATTATCAAACGATTAAAAATCCCCGCGAACTTAGCCAACATTATTTTTGAAGCGCGAGAATTATGGGCAACGCGTTCTGAACTAGCGATGAGTTCTCCAAGTAGTTTTACTATAAAATTTGATAATGTAACTCCTTGTGCGAGATATGCTTTTTATCTTGCTTTAGAGGACCCGGCTTTGTTGGGGATTATTAAATCTTATCTAGAAGATTGGCAGTCTATTGTTCCTAAGATAGATGGAAATGATCTGAAACGCCTGGGTATTCCACCTGGTCCAATTTATCGAGAAATCCTTCGGAAGTTGCGAAAAGCATGGTTGGATGGAGAGATTGCTTCAGATGAAGAGGAATCTGATTTGTTGTCTCGATTAATTGCTGGCTATAAGAACCATTCATGGGAATAAGATTAAAATGAACTTATCAAGAAAAACTTGCGTTTCAGTAATTTCTATGCTAGAATCGATTTTGCTATTTATTGCGTTTTTGATACTGGCGTCGTTGAAAAGTGGGTGTCCCCCACTTTTCTGTTTGTAATCAAATAATTGGCTTGGTTATTGTGAGAA
>Ga0172375_10009075_pt1 | contig 13194 bp, 10 predicted proteins | sample LakKiv1m_FD_114537 | JGI IMG/M metagenome (GOLD analysis project Ga0172375, IMG submission 114537) | Freshwater microbial communities from Kabuno Bay, South-Kivu, Congo - kab_092012_11.1m | ecosystem: Environmental > Aquatic > Freshwater > Lake | place: Democratic Republic of the Congo...
GATAATTAAATTGTTTAGTTAATTTATTTGTAGATTTGTGGTATTTGTAGATTAGAACATTATGTCTCCTATCTATACCCGAACCGGTGATTTTGGAGAAACATCACTTATGCAGGGGAAACGTGTTTTGAAGTGCGATGATCTGGTAAATTTATACGGATCTATTGATGAACTGAACAGTTATCTTGGATTGGTTGTCAGTATGACCTCCATTGTAGAGATGCGAGATTTCTTAGAGGAAATCCAAAAGGATCTGTTAACTGTCGGATCATATATCGCCGGAGCAAAAGTCGATTTCACCCGCATCACACGAAGAATAAAAGAATTGGAAGCGCGCATAGATTCTATGGAAAAAGATCTTTCGCCTATCCACCGTTTTATCTTGCCGGGAGGAGTAAAGCTTGCCGCTTATATTCATGTAGCGAGAAGTATTGCCAGGCGGGTAGAGCGGAAGGCGGTTTTCGTGTGGAACATGGGATCTTATAAAGATACGGGTAAAGACAACCAAAGAGATACCATCATTCCCTACCTGAACCGTCTGTCAGATTTTCTCTTTGTTTTAGCACGTTTTATCAATAAACAGGAGCATGCTGTAGAAACAATATGGGAAGCATCTGGAGAAAAAAAGACAGTACCTACGGAGTAATGTCCGTACTGGTGTTGTTTGGAACGCCTTTTTTGAGAAAAATATATTAACAATTTCATGTAAAGAAAAGAGGAACACTGTGATCTTCCGAACATAGGTAGAAAATCAGTGGCTGTGCCGCAACCGTGAATCTCCTTTTTGGTTTTTTGAAGGAATAGATATCGTTTCTCCTTCAAAAAAAAGCCTTGGAGGACAAGCCGGGAACTCTTCTTTATTTTGTATCCCGAGCAGGAAAATGAGTTAGACAGCAATACACGTTATATCGTTACATAGCAGGCCGTAAAATTTTTTACAAAGTAACCATGTAACAATCTAACTATCTAACCAATGGCCTTCTTGGGAACAGGAAGGTTTTTTATTGGGAGATATTTATATGGCAGGATGCATATGTGAAAAAGAAGACCAGTTATATCAGGACAGTGAAAATTTAGTAATGAAAAAGCTAGTTGCTTCTGGAATTGGAGGGGGTGTCGCACGTCAGCAAGCCCACGAAACAGTTCTTCTGAGAAGAAGCGTGGATGAGCGGTATAAAGAACAGGACATGGAAGGACGTGAAGGCATTGGAGCAGAATTTACCTTTACAAAAGACGGTGATGTATATTTCCCCGAATTTAACGGTCGGCTAAATGAACTGTATCAAAACCAAAAAGAGATAAGGTCAAAGGAATATAATCCGGAAGAGCATAAGACAGTATTAACTGCATATGAATCGATAAAAAACGGGGCATCGCAGGCGGCACATATTGTTCATCATTACGATAAAAACGGACAATTAGATGTACGTGATGTCGTTGTTTTAACGTTTGATCACAAATCAAACAGAGGAACCATGCATGTCTTAAACATATCCCGGGACGGAAAAAACCATGACTCGTTAGAAGACGCATATGAAGCCATGAAAAGCCGTCTTGATGGTTTTGGGAGAGAGGTAAAAAATGATGATGTGTGTCTTATTATTCGGGATGAGAAGCCACTAGATCCGATATTATTGTTCCGTGATCACACACCGCTGACAACCGAGCATTCTAGTGCTGTGTATGGGGAATACAAAAAAATTCAGGAAGACAGACCAGTAAACGGTGAATGTATAAAAGAGCCACATCCTTTAATTCGACCTGCAATTCATGCAGACAAAATCAACGATCCTATGCCAAAGCACCTTCCATTTTTCCTTCAGCGGTTGTTGGGACGGGATGAAAAAGGGGAAATCGCCAAAAAAGAAACGCAAAAATCAGAACAGCAAAAAGATCATAATCCTACTAAGAAAAAACAGGAGAGTCAGAAAAAACAGAAGTCTAGAGAACGCACAGTTCTTGTCCGTGAGATTACGTTACATAAAAAAAAGATGGAGGAGGGAAGAAAGAGCTTGATATTTATTGAGCAAACAAGTATTGCTGTCGGTGGTGCGTTATATATTCTTGAGTCATTTAATAAACCGATAATTCGTCTTTCAAAAAAAGAAAAGAAGATGTTGAGACGACAAGAAAGAAAGGAAAGGTATATCGAAAAGCAATTAGAGAAAAAGGCCAAAAAGAAACGAAATAACAATACAAATATACAACGTGGAAGTGAGATGGTAGTCCTGAAAGGAAAAAAAGAGCATAGAGACGAGAAAAAAAGATTAAAAGTGGACAGGAAAGAAACAGCTGGTATAGTGCTACAACGTACTGAAACAAAAGTACATAAAAAAAGGAAGAAAGAAATTCAAAAATCAAAAAAAACGGAAACACAGCACATAGTATTTCTGTTTAAAGAGAAAAGAAAGGAAAAAAGAACCAAGGAGTCTATGAAAGGGCATGTGAAAGCAGTAGGGTTAATGCGCGCATTTGAAACGCTTTCGAAAAAAATTCGTAAGATAGAACACCAGAGCCAAAAGAAAAAGGATAAATATATCGTAGGGGTGAATCAGGAATTACATGTTATTCGTGAGCAAAAAATTCGATATATATGTGCGCTAATAGCATGTTTTAGAGCTTTAATTTTATTCGAATGCATCCGTCATACAAAACAATCCAACGTCAGTAAATCAGACGAATCCACGTATGAATTAGGAAAGAAGGTAAAAAAAGAGAAGAAATTACAGAACATGAATTCCAACGATGATGAATCAACACCATGGATACTTCTTTCTATCATTTGGCACATGAGTGTAATTCGTGAGCACGGTCAAAGTGTGTTTTTTCCAACGCAGAGAAAAAAGAAGAAAAAGGACAAAGGGAAAAACAAGGTATCCCGCATAGGTACCATCAGGAACCTCTCAACATACGGACTTATTTATACGTACAATCCGTAATTTTTTGTGCTATGATAAAAATATGAATGACCTGCCTGGGCAAAACGATAATGTCCCCACTCAACAATCCCAACCCATCGGGATAACCGGGATACACGGGATTGGCAAAGAAGGGGAATCAATACCCGCATCCGAACTACCTGTTTTGGATACCGGCAAAGAGATAGAACTACCAAAAGAGGTAGGAGCTGCCGGAGTAAAAAAACAACCGACTGTCATACACATTCCTAAGCCTCTTACCCAAATAGGAGTGAAGCCGGTCGGATCCAATGTAGGATTGGGAACCGGAGCAACGGTTACATTGCCCCTCACACAATCCCAGATAACACAGGGATTGCACCAGAGCATACTCGATTCATGGCGATGGCTTGCGGTGTGGTGTATACGAAGACTGAAACAACTTCGATTTTTTCAGTTGAAAACATAAAAAAGCAACAATCAAATGTCAACAGCCAATGTGATACATGAAAAAAATAAGCATAGATGGAATCACGTTTTATAATTTTGAGGTTTAAACTTTGACATTTTAAATTATCATGTATGTCTGATCAATTTTTAGATCTTATATATAGAATGCAGATGCTTGGCGTATCACTGGTCATGATGGCGTTCTTTTTTTCATGTTTTGCCGCTCTTGGATATATTGCCTTTCTTTTATGGAAGTACCGTGATCGGGAAGAACGGTCATTGGAGTATGAGCTTCTTCAGATAGCTGTTCCACGGGACAATGAAACAAAAATTGATGCTGCAGAACAGATGTTCGCAAGCATGTATAGCATACACAAAAGCGGATTTTGGTCTTTTCTTAAACCTCAGGAGCATATATCGTTTGAGATTGTTGCAAGAAAAGAAGACATCCGGTTTTATATTTCAGTACCAAAAAAACATATTGATCTTGTGGAAAAACAAATTCATGGGGCATATCCTGGGGCAGACGTACAAATCGTAGAAGATTATTCAATTTTTTCAAAAGAAGGGAAAGTTGCATTTACCGCATTGACGCTCAAATCATCGGATTATTTTCCTATCCGGATATACCGCGACCTTCCTACAGATTCCCTTTCATCCCTAACTTCAGTACTGGCAAAAATGGAAGCAGGGGAGGGAGCGGCAATTCAGGTTCTCATTCAGCCTGCAGACGGTAAATGGCGGAGTATGGGCAGGTCATACGTGGCGAAAACAAAAAAAGATGAATCAAATCCTGAAAAAGCCAGTTTTAAGGTTGACCCTAAAACTCTGGAATTGATCGACCAAAAAACCGGAAAATCGGGGTTTAATACTGTCATCCGGATTGTAGTTTGTTCGCCGAACAAAGACACTGCATCCATGCATTTATCAAACATCATTTCCTCATTTCAGCAATTTTCCTCTGATCACAATTCATTTACGAAAGTAAAATTTCCGTTTAAGCAGTTTTTTATTATTGATTTTATTTATCGGTATTTCCCTATCATCAATCTGCCGTTTTTAAAACAGTACTGCGTTCTCAACACTGATGAGTTATCGACGATCTATCATTTTCCGAATAAATCCGTTGAAACACCGCACATTTTTTGGCTTAACGCCAAACGAGCACCGGCCCCGATGCAGATTCCTTCAAATGGATTATTCATTGGAATTTCTAAATATAGGGGGGTTGCGCGCAGGATCTGTATTGGTGACGATGACAGGCGGCGGCATATGTACGTTATCGGAAAGACTGGAACCGGCAAGTCGCAGCTTCTGGAAGAGCTTATCATGCAGGACATTGAAAACGGGAAAGGCTGTGCAGTGATTGATCCACATGGAGATCTTATTACCGGTGTCCTTTCCAGAATGCCTCCCAATCGAGCTGAAGACGTGATTTATTTTGATCCGTCTGATGCGGAACGCCCCATGGGATTTAACATGCTGGAAGCTCGTACGGAACAGGAGCAGCATTTCGTCGCAACATCCATTGTCGGACTCATGTACAAATTATTTGACCCTATGAAAACCGGTATTATTGGACCGAGATTTGAACACGCTATAAGAAACGCCATGCTTACCGTCATGCAGGCAATTCCCAGGGGTACATTTGTGGAAGTTGTTCAGGTATTACAAAGGCCTGATTTTGTCCAGGAACTTCTTCCTCGGGTCACCGATCCGATCGTCAGGAGATACTGGACTGATCAGATTGCCCAGACTGCCGATTTTCATAAATCTGAAGTACTTGATTATATCGTATCAAAATTCGGTAGGTTTGTTACGAATAGACTTATCAGGAATATGATTGGACAATCGGAATCTTCATTCGATTTCCGCAACACCATGGATAAGGGAAATATAGTTCTTGTGAATTTAGCGAAGGGAAAATTAGGAGAGGAAAACAGTAATTTCCTTGGATTAATCCTTGTCCCGCGCATTTTAGTTGCTGCAATGAGCAGGACCGATATGGTAGAAGAGGATCGCCGGGATTTCTATTTGTATGTGGACGAATTCCAGAATTTCGCCACTCCTGATTTTGCACAGATACTTTCTGAAGCCCGGAAATATAGGTTAAACCTTATCGTCGCAAACCAGTTTATCGGACAGATGGAAGAAGAAGTGAAAAATGCAGTGTTCGGGAATGTCGGAACCCTCGTATCGTTCAGAATCGGCGTGACGGATGCTAACTATCTCCAGCATGAGTTTCAGCCGGTATTTAATGAAACGGATTTAATTAATATCGATAAATATAATGCTTATATAAAAACTATTGTAAAAGGCGAACCAGTTAAACCGTTCAGTGTAGATTTGACGAAAAACATGCAGCTTGTAAACAAAGCAAGAAATACACAGGTTGCCAATGCGATTATTCAGCTTTCAAGACTCAAATACGGAAGGTCAAGAGAATTGGTTGAAGCAGAAATTGCTCAACGCGCGAGGTTGTAAATTTTACACTCTTTACAGATTGTGAGAAATCTGTACACTAATTTTTATTGATATTTTTTAAAAAAGTTACTCCTTAGACATACATGGATCAAACAGAAAGCCCTGGCGGTTTACCAAAAAAATTAGAAAAAGTCGTATATATTTTCAATCTGTCGGAAGATGTGTGGCCGTTTATCTGTGCCATGTCAGACACTCATGAACGACAATTTGAAATTGACTGGAATGCCAATCTTGCCGAGCGGGATCTTATTTCCCTTACGGAAGAAAATCAGCCGATACTCATAAGCCCGCGGCCGGTCCGTGAATCATTTTTACACTATTTTGAACAAATATTTACCGGTAAACACATAAGGATCCTTGTTCCAAAAACTCATACCGGTGAAATTTGTGAAGATATTATTAATGACAAAGCTATTATCGAACAACTAGTGGAAGCATCTAACGCTGTAAAAAAATTGACACTCATAAGCTATTCATCCAGTCCGCAATTTTTTCATTTGATTGACGTGTTGCAGAAACGGGGAATATCTGTATATGCTCCGGAATCTCCTGAAACATCGAGCGCGTGGACAGTTAATTTTTTTGGAAGTAAATCCGGCATACGGCAGCTTGCACAAAAAAGTGGAGCAGTAGAACCTGATTTTAAAAACGCTGATGGTCTTATTTGTTCTTCGATTTATGATGCTGCTATGATTGCGGCAAATAAGTTTGTAAAAGAAGATAGTGTTGTAATAAAAACAAATAAAGGCCACTCCGGAGCTGGGGTGCTTATTTTCCGTTCAGGGGATCTGCCAAAGGAATATAAAGCGTGTGAACAGGCGATTCATAGTATATTGCAAAAGGACCGGTATTGGGAGAAATTTCCGATTGTCATTGAAGATTGTATAAACGTGAATCCTGCAGTAGGCGGGGGATTTCCGAATGTCGAGTTTAAAATTGCAAAAAGCGGAAAAATAGAATTTCTGTACTTCTGCGCGATGCGGGTTGATAAAAACGGCGTTTATAAAGGTCAGGAAATGCATGAGTCGGTGCTTCCAGAGAGGATAGCAGCCCGCGTCATTGACACAGGATATTTTATCGGTGAACAATATGCGGGAGCAGGATATCGCGGGTATTTTGACGTAGATTATGTAGCAGCTAAAAACGGTGAAATATATGTTACGGAATCAAATGCCAGACGTACGGGCGGGACGCATATGTATAAAGCAGCAGTAGAGCTTATCGGAAAAGATTTTATGACGGATTCATATACGCTTTCCAATAACGATTACTCTTTGCCGAACAACATAAAACCGTCATTTGAATGCGTTTTAGAGATACTCAATCCGGTTTTATTCAATAAGAGAACTAAAGAAGGAGTCGTACTGGTTTCCTCAAACCTCCTTGAGCAGAGTAAATTTGCATATATTGTGTTTGGTACATCGGAAAGACGCTCGCTTGAAATTGAAGCGAACATGGAAGAACTTCTCGGAAAACTTACTTAAGTACCGTATTTTCATCAATTTTTGTTATAATTCAGACGAGCGCCCATAGCTCACCGGTAGAGCACCACTCTTATAAAGTGGGGGTACCTGGATCGTCACCAGGTGGGCGCACTATGGAAGAAGTAATACTGGTTGATGAGCAGAATAATGAAATCGGGACAATGCCCAAAGATGCGGTACACACTGAAAACACGCCGCTCCACCGCGCATTTTCATGTTTTGTTTTTAACGATAAAAAAGAACTCCTGATCACCCAGCGGGCAAGCACAAAGAAAACATTTCCCGGCATGTGGACGAATACGGTCTGTGGACATCCGGGAAAAGGGGAATCGGTAATTGAAGCTGCCAGGAGACGGTTACAAGAGGAATTAGGACTGGTGGTGAGGGATCTGGTTGAAGTTGCACCGTACCGCTACCGCTTTACTGATTCAAACGGGATTGTTGAGAATGAACTGTGTCCTATTTGTGTCGGGTATACAAATGACGATCCGGTTCCGCTGGCAGGTGAGGTGGAATCATGGAAATGGATACCATGGCAGGAATTTCTGAAAAACTGCAAAGAACAAAAGGGCATGTATTCGCCATGGGCGACAGAAGAGGCTGTTATACTTCAACAGAAAGATCCGGAATTGCAGTGATATCGTGCCAGTCCTTTTTTTCTCCCCTGAAAAAAGCATAGCTTCCGATGTATGCGGCATTGTCGGTACAGAGTTCAACAGGAGGGGAGAAGAAGTTTATAGTTCGTGGTTCGTGGTTGACAGATGAAATAAATTTTTCTCTAAGTCGGATATTTGCGGCAACGCCGCCGGAAATAAGGATGGATGTGGCGCTGTGGAGTTCTGCTGCTGTCATGGTTTTACTGACCAACACATCAGTAATTGCTTCCTGAACTTCATATGATAACTGTTTAATAGCATCATCATGTAATTGCTGTGATTGTTTTAACTTATTTACTTCACGAAGTACAGCGGTTTTTAATCCTGAAAATGAGAAACTTAGCGACCCGTCATGTATCATTGGTCTCGGAAACTTTATTCTTAAATCGTAATTCTTAAATCGTAAATCATGTTTTTTCGCTGCTTCCTGTATTGCCGTTCCTCCTTTTGATCCGAATCCAAAAAGACGCGCTGTTTTATCAAATGCTTCGCCGGCTGCATCATCAATCGTTCCGCCGAGCCATTTCAAATCTTTTTCATTATTCATGAGGAACAACTCCGTATGCCCGCCGGAAACAACGAGGGAAATTGCCGGAAATAACGAATTTAGCTTCGAAAGGGGACGCCTTACGAAGCTATTTTGAGAAGATTCAAGAAAATTGGCAAACATATGTGCCAGCACATGATTGACAGGAATGATAGGCTTTTCTGTGACGAATGCCATTGTTTTTGCAGCCTCAACTCCGATTAATAAAGAACCGATTAATCCGGGTCCTACTGTAACAGCAACTGCATCAATATGTTTTTGAATGCACGTGGTAACATCATTGGCATTATGTATCTGTTGAATAGGATGAAGGGCATCAGTAAGAACCGGTAGTATTGACTTTAATTGTTCTCTCGCCGCCACTTCCGGTACAATTCCTCCCCACTTTTCGTGCATAAGGGTAGAGGATGCAACGACACTGCTCAGGATTTCTGTTCCGTTTTGAATTACCGCACATGCTGTTTCGTCACAACTTGATTCTATTGCCAATATATTCATATTGTTTTTGAATCTTTAAAGATTTTAGTATAAAACCATAACGGAAGTAGCAATAGGATGTTTGAAAAAATTAATGCCATTCTCGGATTTGTTTTATCTGCAATAAATCCCAACAGTACGGATATTCCTGCAAAAAGCATGCTTCCGAAAAGTGAATTAAGTGACCCTAATGTAGCCCGCTGCGCAGAAGTAAACTCTTTTTGTAACAGTGTATTTTTAGCAGTATTTCCGACTCCGTACGTGATTGATGTTGTACCCATAAGAAGAGGCGACAGAACGGATGGGAATATCAGCGCAATAAGATTTACCGTACGATTATAGTAGACCTCAAATAGTAACGATTTTTTGAACCCGAATGTGTTTAATATTTTTCCGCTTAGGAAGAAACTGATTGCTGCTCCAATATTAGAAATTCCGTTAACAAATCCGATAGCCCAAACCGGCCACACGGTATTTACAAATACTCCCCGGAAAAAATATGAGGATTCTCCCAGAGCGTATCCGATCATGGAATTAATTGATAACAGTCTCAATTTGTAGTTCTCTTTAAAATAACGCAGAGATATTCGCATATGTTGAAAAATATTTTCTTCTCCTCGTGTGTGATGTTTGGGCTCCGTAAAAAACAGGCTTATGACTACGTTTATGATTTTTGGGATAAGAGATAACCACATGACGAGAGCAAAAGACCACTGTGCAATAATGCTTCCGGTTATAGCAACAACTGCTAACCCAATTTGTTCAACGGAACTTAATTTTCCTAAGAACATATGATAATTGTGAACTTGCTTTGATTCCGATAAGACATCGTGAAGAAATGCATCATTATTTCCGCTGTAAAAAGATCGACCTAATCCTTCACATATTGCTCCCATTGCGAGGATGCTGTATGAGCCTCCGATTGCATAGCAAAGAACAGCAAAAACATTACTTATTGCCCCGCATGTAATTGTTCGTTTTCTTCCGATAAGATCAGAGAAAATTCCTGTGGGAACCTCAAAGACAGCAGATGAAAACATTATGATTGAGAAAATGCTCATCCCTAATGCATACGATCCGGATACATTTGAAAAATAAATAACCGCGACAGGATAATAGAATGAAAATTCTATGAAAAAATTAAATAACGCAAGGAGTTTAATGTTGCGCCACATAAGGCTATTTTACTCGAGTCCGAGGAGTTTAGCGAGCTTCGTAGTTGAAGGAGTATTGATTTTTGGAATAACAACGGTTCTGGCTCCTGCAAGCTCAGCCTGTTTTGTTTTATAGTGAGCAAGCGGATCCCCTTGGGTAAAAGCAATGACTGAAGGGTGAATTGAATTGATAATAGTGTAGTATGCATCATTTCCTGTGATAGGAGGTAATATGCGCACTTCATCGACTGTGCTTAATGATTCCAGCATCTCCTTTCGTTGTTCCTGCGTATGGAAAGGACGCTCCTTGCCTTTAAGGCGTTTGACATTTTCGTCTGATTCCAGAAGAACGATGAGATAGTCTCCGTACTTTTTTGCCTGTTTGAGAAATGCAATGTGTCCATAGTGGAGAAGATCGAAACAACCACCCACTAGCACTACCTTTTTCTCTTTATCAAGTTTATGTTGATTGTATTGATTACTTTCACCCATATAGTTCAATAGAAATCTACAAATCTACAAATGCCATAAATACTACAAATGAATTATTCAATCATTAAATGATTAAAATGATTTAATCATTCATTTGTCGGATTTGTTTATTTGTAGTATTTATCCGATTATGCTACTCTTTCGTTCCTCTTAAAAATACTGCCTGCCATGGACGGTAATTAGAATGAAAGGTCTGATCGGTGATCGTTTCCCCATTCTTTACCACTTTGTACAGGAATGAAGCTTTGGCGCCCCATGCAGCGAAATCTACCTGTTTGACGACGCCTTTAGGAAGTGTAGGATCATCCTGATAAAGGTCAGAAGGAGGCGGAGAGGCTCCCCAAACCTGATGGTTAAGTATTTCCGCTTTTCTTCCGTCTGAAGTCCCGTAGAGTTCAAAAGTCAATGTAAAGTTATTTATGTCAGTTGCAGTTTGTATGAGGATATAAGCCGGAGTGTCGTTTTTGATTTTCAGATCGTCCGTCGGATCAAACACTGTTGCGTCCAGTCCTGCCTTAAATCCTCCTTCTTCATAGTAATGGACCCGGTAACTATGCTCATGCCGTTCGACGATTGGAAGGCCGGCGTTGAGAGCTGCGCGGAAGAGTGTTGTGGAAACCTGGCAAACTCCACCGCCGTCTCCCATGACTGTACGGCCATTCTTAATAATATATGCTGATTGATATCCGGTGGCCGCCGATATGTCTCCGACTGTCTGATTAAAAGAAAACGTTTCTCCGGGTTTGACAAGGACGCCGTTTAATTTTGCTGCAGCAAGCGCTACATTATGAATTCTTCCCGGTATTGATCCGTTGAATTGGGAATAACCCGTTCCGATTCGTTCCTTTATGCCAAACGTATTTACGTCCGTTGTGGAAGAAGCAGGAAAGGTTGTTTCTACCGGAATTGCAATTGTGGTAACAGGGGTATTGCCGGTGGCGATATCCTTCATGGACGACTCGATTTTTGAAAGTAGTTCTTTTTCATTGACAGCCCGCCCGGTTTTTGAGGGTTTAAATGCCAATACTTTTCCTCCTGAAAACCTAAAAAGTGCATCTTGGGCGGGAATATTTATATCTTCAACAAGTGTTTGAATAGTGTTTTGGATATATTCGGTATTCCATCTGAATACCGGAGTAAGATCTATCCTTTTTTTAAACACGCGGTCATTTACATTGCTAAGATAGTATGGCGAACGGCCTACGACAAATGCCTGGGTGGCAGAAAGTGTCGCATCGTACCCGAGGTTTAAGGCGCTGCCTGAGAGTGTTGCGATGTGCGTTTCAAAATTCAGAATGATTTCGGTATTGGCAAATGATTTGTTTAAGGACAACCAATATTGGGCTACCTCACTTTTTGTTTTTCCTCCAAATGAGATCCCGTTCATTGTTACTGCCGGATACACCTTGTCCTTATAGACAACAATGCTATACCAATAATACCAGCAGACTACTCCCGCCAGGCTGACAACGACACATATAAATGTTCCTATAATGATAATGATGGGAAGAATTGCTCTTCTCTTTTTTTTCTGCCGCATGATATGATAATTGTACCAGAAGATATGATGACGCCGCCATCTAACCAGGGTATTCCGTTATCCTTTAATCTGCCTCCTGACCAACAAGGAGGTTCGCAGAATCAGGAAACTATTGTTGTCCCTCCGCAGACAGAAGGAAATCTTCCTCCAGAAATTCCCATCCCTCAACCGCAATCAGGATCTCCGGTTGCAGGATTAAGTCCGAATATGGTTACTCCTCCTTCGACAGCGGGCGGTAATCCCTGGCCAAAACGAATTATCGTTCTTTTAGTTTTATTTGCTTTTATTGCAGTGGCGGTTATTCTTGGTCGGGTGGCATTTACTTCATTGTCTGCTTCTCAGGAGGTGGTACTGACATATTGGGGCCTGTGGGAGAATGACGGCATCGTGAAACCGCTTATTGCTGAGTTTGAAGCACAGAATCCGAAAATAAAAGTTCAGTATAGTAAACAATCCCAACGACAATACCGGGAACGGTTGCAGGCTGCCATTGAAAGAGGTGACGGACCGGATATATTTCGATTTCACAACACCTGGGTCCCGATGTTAAGAACTCAGCTTGCGCCGATTCCTGAAACGGTTATGAGCGTGAGCCAGTTTAAAAGTACCTACTATACCATGATGGCAAATGATCTTATTGGAGGCTCGACCATTTATGGGATACCCCTCATGGTTGAAGGATTAGGCCTCTATTATAACGAAGATCTTTTTGCAGCCGCAGGGATTACTTCTCCTCCTACGACATGGGAAGAATTACTGAGCTTGGTTCCGAAAATTGCCAAGCCGGAAGGCACAGGCTTTGCGGTTGCTGCCATTGCATTAGGGACAACGGGAAATATTGAAAATTTCAGCGACATACTTGCGACGATGCTCATGCAGAACGGCGCTAATCCGGCAGAACCGAAAGGAAAGGAAGCGGAAGAAACGCTGTCGTTTTACCATAAATTCGCAAATCCGACTGATCCGGTATATACATGGAATGAAACCATGGATAATTCCATGTACGCATTTGC
>Ga0172375_10009077_pt1 | contig 13192 bp, 15 predicted proteins | sample LakKiv1m_FD_114537 | JGI IMG/M metagenome (GOLD analysis project Ga0172375, IMG submission 114537) | Freshwater microbial communities from Kabuno Bay, South-Kivu, Congo - kab_092012_11.1m | ecosystem: Environmental > Aquatic > Freshwater > Lake | place: Democratic Republic of the Congo...
CGGAGCAAAGAGTTGGTGCTAGCATATTGCAATATCCCCGAAAAGGGGATTTTTTCGCTTTTAACCAGATTTGCCATACTTCCCAATCTGGCGGATAATGGAAGTAACGTGATCACTCACGTGAGTAGTCACGTGAGGCTCACGTGAGTAATTAAGCAAAGTAAAATTATGCCAAAAGAAAAAGTTGAAAGAAAGCTTTCCAGATCCGGCCGGGGCAGCCTATATGTTATTTTGCCCAGGGAATTCGTAAAAAGTTTCGGTTGGAAGGAGAGGCAGAAACTGGTTGTGGAACGGGTCAAGGGCGGATTGCTGATTCGCGACTGGCGGAAAAAGTAGAAATCCAATGTCCGGATCCGGCTGGACAGACAGTCCAAAAAAAGTTATAATCAGAGGGTAATTTTTAAGTCTGAAAAATATGAATTTAGAAGGGAAAGTTATGGGCTACAACAAAAAAACCGTAGTCTGCGTCTTGGTGCTGGTGCTCATTGCCGGCGGAATGTTTTATGCCGGAGCCAAATTTGAAAAAAATAAATTGCTGAAGCTTAACCTTCTGGGAGACCGCAAGAGCTGCTTTGACGATGCTACTGGCGCGGCTGTCAAAAACGCCCGCAAGAAAAATATCAACCCAGTTGACATTCTTAATCAGGCGTCAGGCGCAGTGGCCAGTGAAACCGCTAAATAGAGTTAACATAAAAAGATAATTCTTCCGACAAGGCTTCCGGGCCTTGTTTTGTTTTGGGCTGGAAGCGGTAATTATGGTATAATATAATAAATATATGCAAAACAAAAACTCAAAATTCCCAGGCGCGCTTTTGATTATTTACGCGATCCTGTTTACGGTCCTGGCTTTTAATCCGGTGGACCGGATGACCTGGCTGGTGGAAAATCTGACCGTCTGGATAATTCTTGGAGTTATCATCGGCCTGTATCTGGGCGGCATCCGTTTTTCCAACACGGCTTATTTGTTTACCAGCATCCTGATCTATCTCCACACCATCGGCGGGCACTGGACTTTCGCGCTGGTGCCTTTTGATTGGGTGACCGATTTTTTCGGATTTTCCCGCAACCATTTTGACCGGATCGCCCATTTTACAGTCGGTTTTTATGCTTTTCCGGTTGCTGAGTGGCTCTGGGAAAGGAAACTGGTTGGGAACAAATTTTTGCTTTTTACTTATCCGGTCTTTTTAATTGCGGCTATTGCCATGAGCTACGAACTGATTGAATGGATTTATGCGGCTTCAGCGGATGCGCAAGCCGGCGCTTCCTATCTGGGCAGCCAGGGCGATATCTGGGACGCCCAAAAAGATATGCTGGCCGACACGCTGGGCGCGATTTTCGCCACCTATGTTTTTTTCAGGCTCCGCCGTCCGAAGTTCGGGAAAACCCGGTAAACCCCCACACCCACGGAACCGCGCCCGGGTTATTGGGGTAGTTTGCTTATAGAGTTTTTTACACATTCATCTGTGTGTTTACCTGCCTGCCGGCAGGCAGGCACACGGAGCATTCTGTGGGTATGGGGGTAAATTATGAAAAAATTTTTTATCACTTTATTTTTGTTGCTGGTTATTTTCGCGTCGGCTTTTTTTATTTTCCTTAAGTTGTCGGCCAATGGTTCGCAATATAATTATTTCAACCAAAACTGGCGATACCGCCTGGGCGAATACGCCTTAGCGCGGAAAATTTTGGGCTTGCACAATGACGGTGATGCCCGGCTGGAATATCTCGGTAAAAAATACGCAAAAATTGTGGTGGAGGTTGACCAGATGGCCGGAGCCAGCCGTTATTTTACCTTAATTGATGATGTCCAAAAGAGCTTGGCGGCCAAAATCCGGGCGGCGACTGGCAAACCGGCTGTATTTAAGTTTTCCGACAGCGCTATCCCTTACCGTGAATCCCTGTCGGCAGCGGATCTTGAGGCGATCAAAAAAGATTATCAGAATTACCAGGCGGCCGGCGATGAAGCGAAGCTATATCTGCTTTTGGTTTTTGCCGACCAGGAAAATTCCAACCGCCTGGGGGTAACTTTAGAAGAGGACGGCATCGTACTGTTCCAGAAAACTTTCGGCCGGTCGTTCAAAGAGGCTGACGCGCGGCCGGATATTTTCCCGGATTTTCTGGCGGGCACTTTTTTGCATGAATTCGGCCATCAGCTGGGGCTGGACCATAACGCCTATCCTTTCTGCCTGATGAATTCCTATGAAGAATTCAGCAATCAGATAAGGCCCGGGCAAGTCATAACCGATTTTTGCCCGGCGGAAAAAGAACTGCTCCAGAAAACTAAAAATAGCGCAATTAGCAGGTAAAAAAAATAGTGCTATAATATAAAGGTATAATATAAAGTGAAAGGTAAACCGTAAAATTTACCCCGTCAAATAAACTGAAGGCGTAACTGCTTCTTATTTATTTACCTGGGTGAAAAAAAGTGAAAAAAAATAATTCAAAAATATACCTGACCATCGTGGTTGCCGCCGCTACACTGGTAGCTATCATAGTCTTGGTGGAAAACAACGGTATTGATACCGGCGTCAATTACGTAAAAACCAAAGTCCAGAGCGGTTCCAAAAAGGAAGCAGCGCCCATTAACTGGGACCAGCAGAGGCAAAGGATGGTTTTCGCCACCAATGGCGACCAGGTGGCTTACAAAGAAAAAACAGCTGACGACAAATGGAAAGTGGTTTACAACGGCCAGGAAAGCCAGGCTTATGATTTCATTGATAATCCAGTTTTCAGCGAGGACGGCACCCAGTTCGCCTTTTCGGCGCTGGAAAATAACCAGGGCCTGGTGGTAGTGAACCTTACCGAAGAATTAAATGCTTATGACGGCGCGTCCAGCATCGCTTTCAATCCGGCTGATAATAAAATAGTTTACGTGGCAACTAATGACGGAAAATTATTGGTGGTTTACAACGGCCAGGAAAGCAAGACCTATGACGATATTGCCTATGTCAAAAATTTCGACGGCACTTCCACCCAGATAATTTTTTCGCCGGACGGCCAAAAAGTTATCTACCAGGCGGAGCAAAACGGGCAGACTTTTGTGGTGGTCAACGGCCTGGAAGGCAAGCATTACGAGGCTATTTACAACCTGCAGGTGAGCGCCGATGGCAGCCAGGTATCCTATGACGCGGTGGTCGGCGGCAAAGAGGTAACAGTGGTCAATAGCAAAGAAACCCCCAAAACGCATACGTCCGGCACCACTACCACTACTCCAACTGCGACTACCAAAAAAACTACCCGCCCAAGGGCTGTCAGCGCCGGCAGTACCAAAGATGTGACTGCTGATCCGGACCAGCTCCAAATAGAGCCGTAAGATTTTTAAAACTTAAAACCCGGACGAAGCAGCCGGGTTTTTCTTTTGACAAAAAAGCTTTTTTAGTGCTAGAGTGGGTTCTTAACCAAGCACTTTAAAATTTAAATATAACTCATATCACAAGGAGGATTGGCATGGAAAAATTTCTGAAAGCCTTAGTTTATGCAGTTAAATTCGTTACCGATCCCAAGTTTCAGTGGGAACAAGCGTGGGTGCGTGAGGTGGCCGGCAAATGTTCGGTTATCCATGAAAACATTTGGACCTCAAATCGTTTTTTGGGAAGTGCAGTTGTAATCTGGGTATCCCATAAATATCAAGATCCGTTTCTGGTATTGCTGATTTTGGCTTTATTCGCCCTGACTGATTGGGTGGATGGGAAAGTAATTCTGGCAAAAGGAAAAATTGGCACCAAAAAAGGTTCTATTCTTGACGGAATGGCGGACCGGGCGCTGATTCTGCCAATAATACTGTATTGGGGATGGTGGGATAAAAAATTTATTTTTTTACCGCTTTTCGTGCTGCTGGCCGTTATTGATTTGTTTAGCTATGTCTTTTTGGAAATTCTAAAAAGGCAGGGAGTGATAAAAGATGAAGGTAATTTCTATGAACATTTGAAAATTGGGAAATACAAATTCGGCCTGCAGATTATCCTGGGAGTTCTGCTCTGGCTGGCTTTCTTTTTTACTCCCGATTGGCTGTGGTGGCCGATTATTATCAATGTTCTGTTGGGAATTATAATCATTCTGGCTGGTTTTGCGGTGGCCTGCAAAATTGACTATTCATTCATCCGTTTTCTAGCCGACTTTTTTACCATAGGCAATGCGGTTTGCGGAATCTTAGCCATCTACTGGGCTAGCCGGAATATCTTCTTTTCCGCGGCGTTCATTATGATCGGTTCTGGATTTGATCTAGTGGACGGTTTTATTGCCGAAAAAACTAAAAAAGTTGCCTCTCCTTCGGGCATTTATCTGGACAGCTTGGCGGACTTGATTACCTTTGGGATAGCTCCAGCTTGGCTGGTTTGGCAGATCGGCGGCTTGGGGTTCGTTGCGCTTACGTATTTTATTACGACTCTTGCCCGGCTGGCGGTCTATATCCAGAGTAAAAAAGAAACAGTCCGTGCAAAGCGAAGCAGATTTAGCGGTTTTCCTTCAACGGCTTGCGGAGTTATAATTGCCAGTCTGGCGATGTCTGATTTTTCAGCTGAAATTATTGGATTGGCTTTAAGTATCTGCGCGTTTTTGGAAGTAGCTTTTATGCTTGAGTGGTATCATTTCAAAAACATTTTTTCGCTTCCGATCTCAATCCAAGCGGAATTAGCCGGATTGCTGCTTTTCTTTATAATTATAAAGAGAGGCGGACTGGGAATGCTAGTAATCATCCTGCTTTACGCAGTATTCTTTTACCGCCCAATCGCTGACCGGCTTATCTGGAAAACTTAACCTAAAAAAGGCCTGACTATAAAATAGCCAGGCCTTTATTTAATTTTGGTGTAACCTCTATTCAATGCAGCAATCAATGGCTTTCCTGACCAGCTCGCCCAGTTTGCCCATAAAGCCTTTTTTTTCTTTGTCGTGCTTATTCATCGCTTCGGCGTCAATCTTCTTGATGTCTTTGGTTTCAATCAGCTTCATATTTAAGCCCCAGAACAGGGAATAGAGCTGATAGGCCTTGTTGAATAAGTCGTAAGCCTCGTCTTTTCTGCCCAGGCCCAATTGCTTGGTGCCGACTTCCATAAGGCGCATCGTAGCGGCTAAAAGATGTTTGGAAATGCACCAGACTTCGCCTTCCGGCTCTTTGACTATTTTTAGCATCAATTCTTTTCTCATTTCGCGGACTTCCTGGATCATATCGTAATAAGCCGGCTTTTCCAGCTTGCCGCCGGTGAAAAAGAAATGCTCCTCAATGCTCACCAGATTCATAATGCCGATGGATAAATCCTGGTCGGACGACAAATCCAGCTTATTTTGTTTTTTCATATCATCAACCTTGGCGATGAATTCGTTGAGCTTGGCGATAGTTTTTTCGTTCTCCATAGTTTTCTGATTTTTTATTTAGTTATGAAATAAAATACAAAACTTAAAATTAAAAGCGGCAGAATCGGCATCACCACTTTCTGATAAGGGAAATAGGCGCGGCCGTGGTTTTTCTTTTTCAGATATTCATAATATTTAGCTCCGGCCCAAAACAACAGGCTGCCCAAAGCAATGCCCAGGAGCATTTTGTCCATGCCCCAGAATTTATTGAATTCTTTGCCGATCACCGGATAGCCTTTGATTTTGATGAAAAACAGCGGGGCAATGACCAGCAAAAAATAGCCGACAATCGTGAGCGGGGTTGCCCAGGGAGAATTTATTTTTTTGCGGGAAAGCCAGTCCAGCGTCCAAAAAATCAAAGAGACCGTGAGGCCGCCGACCCAGAGGCCAATGATCGTGTCATCCACGCCAAATTCTTCAGCCAGGCCGACTCCGGCGCCGACCGCAATAGTACAAATCGGGCAGACCGCCTGTGCCTTCAAGGTGATTGAAAAAAATAGCACTAATAAGCCGGTTATATATAAAGAAAGTTTTTTCATAATTTATTCTTAAAAAATTCAATGATATCCACATCACCGGTATAACATTTTTGGGAATCATTGTCCCAAAGGAAGGGCACGCCTAACTTTTCCTGGCTGATGCCGCAAATAGAAGCTTTGTCCATAAGTTCCCGGCTGTTCTGCTGTTTTTTGGCGCTGATTTCTTTCTGGTTGAAAGATATTTTAGCGCCGACATTATTTTCGGCTAGGAATTTTTCCACTAGCCGGCAGTGCGGGCAATCGGCGCGGAAATAGAGCGTGATCGGGCTGCCATTATCAATGTCGGCCATTCCGGTCGGTTGGTTTTTAAAGTAAAAAATCGCCGTCCCCAGGATGGATAAAATGATGATGGTCAAGACTATCGGTTTTATTTTCATTGAGTTTTAGGATAAATTAGTGTTTAAATTTTACACTATAGCCAAAAAAAAATCCAGTAGCTTGTGCGCAGTGGACCTTTAAATTAAAAAAACGCCCTAAGGGTCATTTTTTGTATTTGTTAAATTAACGGCCGCCGCGTAAATCCTGTTCCATATTATCCATCATCCGCGATTGCGGATTCTGCTCCGCTTGCAGGAATTGAAGCGCAACGTCCATTTTTATTCTGGCAAATTTAATATCTTCTTGATTTTTAGCCTTAGCCACTTCACTTAAAAACATATCTTTGACCTGTTGGCGCTTTTGGGCATCAATTGTGGCTGCTCTGGCAATGGCAATCTCGGCAGACCGCATAGCTTCTATCCGGGCATGCTCCAGGTGACTGCGTTCTCCGGGGGTAAGGCCGCCGCCGAGGACGCGCTTAACCTTGTCTCTGACGCCTTCATAACAGCCATCGGCCGCGCCGGCGCCAACCGCCGTAATGATATTTACTACTGCTCCGATGCCGGCCCGCTTAAGCTGCCTTTCGGTACTGCCTCCGTGTCCATAACCATAACCGTAACCGCCGCCTCCAGGGTAACCGCCATCGTGCGTGTAAAACGGGTTTTGTCCATGGCCTCTGCCTCCATAGCCCCGGCCGCCAGCCTCGGCCGTGCTGGGGGAAACGGTTTTATTTTCAAAATCAACCTTGGCTATTGAACAAGCCGCAAAAACAGAAAGCAGGGTCAGTCCTTTGGCTATTTTTTTAAATTCAGGGCGTTTTTGCATTTTTTCCAATAAACCGCCCTGAATGGCCGCGCTTTCCCCGGAAATTTCATAAATGGCTTGCGTGGCGAAGTCTTTGGCCGCTTTTTCAGCCGGCTGATCCGCAGTCTCCGCTTTTATTTTTTCCGGCTGCTGTCCAACCGGCGGCATTTCTCCGAATCTGGGCATAAAATTTATAGGTTAAGTAATTTTTCCAATTTATTTTTCTCTTCTTCGTAAATTTTAGCGAGCTGCGCTTTGGCTTCGGTATTGTTTGAGTTGAGCATGGCCAGCGCCAGTTTTTTGCGCTTGTAGATCTCATTGAACCACGGCAGCTCCTGCGGGTAGCTTTCCAGAGTTTGGTAAAAAGTATCCACCAGCGTTTCCGGCGAATCATTGATGATGGAATGCCACTCGCTTTTATCGTCTTCCGGAAGGGAGCTGCCATCAATCAGCTGTGAAAATTTTTGTTTGTTGCTCATTTGTTTTAAATATAAACTTTTATCGGCCGGGCGTCAAATTGCATCCATATTGGCCAGCTATTGACAAAATCGGCCAAAGGCGGTAGACTGTTCTGTTAACCATTAAATACCACAAATATGCTTAATTTAAAGGAAAAAATCGCCTATGGCAACGGAAAGAAGCTGGCAGCTTTGGCGCTAATCGCCATTTTGGCGGCAACGCTTCCGGTTTTCGTTTTTTCCAGCCATAAAACCAAGCTTTATGTGAACAAAAATGCCAACGGCACCCAGGACGGTTCGGTGAACCATCCATATAAGACCATCGGCGCGGCTATGTCCAAAGCCGGCAAAAAAACAGAAATCCATATTGCTAAAGGCACTTACAAAGAAAATGTGGAGATTAAAAAAGGCGTGGAAATTTACGGATCTGACCGGGATAAAGTTATTATCAAAGCCAAGCACGACCACGACGCGGTGGTAGTTATGAACGACAATACGACTCTCAATGGCGTGACGGTGGAAGAAGGCCGCAACGGCATCTGGGTGGAAAAAAGAGCCGGTGTTTCTATAACGGATTGCATAATCCGCGATAACAGCCGCAACGGCATCCAGATAGAGAGCGACGGAACCGGCAAAGACCGCGAAGTTTATGTTTCCAAAAGTTCTATCAAAGACAATGGTCAAAACGGCATTCTGGCCGGCAAGCGCAAACTTTCCCTTTCTGACAATGAGATTTACCGCAACAGCGGCGACGGCATAGTTGTTGCTGGCGGTTCCAAAGCCTGGATTGCCGGAAACTCTATCCGGGAAAACGATTTGAGCGGTATGAAGATTACTCTGGACGGTTCCAATATCTGGACCAAGAAAAATTCCATCCGGAAAAATAAGCGCGAGGGGATTGAAGTTAATTTTTACGGCGGAGCCGGCAAAATTAACATTGCCAAATCTAAAATCGTTCTCAATGGACGCTACGGCATCGCCCGCGCGCAAAGAGCTGCGGCGACTGTCGGCTTGTGGGCTAAATACCTTATTTATTCCGATCAGGTTGAATTGTGGGGCAATAAATCAGGCACGGTTTCTCCGATCTTCACTTTCTAATAAGGGCACCAGATTTTAATGACTGAAACCGCTCCGATGTAACGTCGGGGCGGTTTTGGTTTTTCGTGTATTGTGGTATAATCCGGTTATGGAATTCAAAAATTACAACGCCTATTTTTTCTTTGCCGCGCTGGCTTTGGTGGCTATCGTAGCTTTCTTGATCGTCCGGCCGCTGCTCATCCCGTTTATCCTGGCCGCCATTCTGGCGCACACTTTTCATCCGCTGTATAAAAATTTCTTAAATATTTTTTCACTGAAGGGTCTAAGCTCGCTGTTGACTTGCATTATTGTCGCCCTGATTATTTTTGTTCCAATCATCTTGGTTTTAGGTATGGTAGCCAGCGAGTTGCAGGGAGTATTGGCGGAAGTTTCCCAGAGTCCGGGCTATGTCACCGGCACTATCAATCAAATTTCCCAAAGCCTGTCATCCTGGACATTTGTCCGCGATTTGGGACTTACCAGCAGTGTCAATCCGGAAGCTATCGTCGCCACGATTAAAAGTTTTTCCAAATATGCACTGCCGCTGGTCCAGTCCACCTATAGCGGCCTCGGACACATCTTATTCACTTCTTTCATAATGTTCTTTTCTTTGTTCTATTTGCTGATTGACGGCGAAAAGCTGGTCGGCAAGCTGATGCTGCTTAGCCCCTTGCGCAATAAATATGAAAACCTGCTGGTGGACAAATTCAATTCCATAACCCGGGCCACTATCCGCGGACATATTTTTCTAAGCGCCGTCCAGGGATTTTTGGGCGGTGTCATTTTTTGGATAACCGGCGTTTCTTCGCCGGTAATCCTCAGCATCATTATGACGATGGCGGCGGTCATTCCGGCAGTCGGCACGGGCATCATCTGGATACCGGTCGGCATCATTATGCTGGTGCTGGGCAGTACCGTTTCTGGCGTCATCATCCTGCTGTGCGGTTTATTGATAATCGTGCCGATGGACAATATCCTGGCGCCCAAACTTATCGGCGGCAATTCCCGAATGCATCCGCTGCTTATCCTGATGTCAATTATCGGCGGCCTGATGTATTTCGGAATCTCCGGCTTCATTATTGGGCCGATAGTTATGGCTTTTTTCATTGCGTTCCTGGACATCTATTCTTTGGAATTTAAAAACCAGCTGGAAGATTGCAACAAAGTCTGAATATTTTATGAACCAATGCTTTTGGTGCGGGGTTTATCAGCACCTGCCCGAATACTTAAACCCAACCGCTCTCCGGATCGGTTTTTTTGAATTGCGGTGGTATTCAATTATGTATATCATTGCATTCACAGTGGTTTATTTATTGATAAGATACAGAATAAAAGAAATGGGCAGCGAAAAAAAATCCCAATTTCCAATTTCCAATTTCCAAACAAATTCAAAATCCCAAATTCCAATTTCCAAAATTGAAAATAAAAAATCAGAAAAAATTCCAGCTGTTATAAAAAATGATAACCTGATAACCGATCTTTTTTTCTATGTCATCCTCGGAACGCTTTTGGGCGGGCGGCTGGGCTATGCGCTTTTCTATAACCCGGCCTATTATTTCGCCCACCCGCTGGAAATCATTTCGCCTTTTGGCGCCGGCGGAGCCTATCTCGGCATTTACGGTATGAGCTACCACGGCGGGCTCATCGGCATTCTGCTGGCCGGCGGGTATGTAGCCAGAAAATATAAGGTAAAATTTTCGGAACTGGCCGATTTTGTCATTCCCGCCATTCCGGCCGGCTATTTTTTCGGCCGGCTTGGCAATTTTTTGGGCGGCGAACTTTACGGCCGGATCACCCAGAAACCCTGGGGTATGTATTTCTCGGGCGACTATCCGCCGGCATTGCGGCATCCTTCACAGCTTTACGAAGCCTTTCTGGAGGGTATGATTTTGTTTTTTATTCTCTGGCCGCTGCGCAACAATCCAAAGCTCAAAGGTTATTTCCTGCCGCTTTATCTTGCCGGTTACGGTCTGGCGCGAATAATGTCCGAATTTTTTCGGGAGCCAGATGCTCAAGTTGGTCTTCTTTTCCGGTATTTTACCGAAGGCCAACTGCTGTCGCTTTTAATGGTCGCCGCCGCCGGCTGGATTTTCTGTCGGCAAAAAAAGCTATAAGCAGCCGATTTTTAAATTCAGGAAATTTGCGGTATAATAAAAATACCGAAACCAAATGCCAAAACAGAAAAATAATTTTGACTTGAAAAAAACACATAAAGTAAATCCGGCCGGCCGGCCGGCGAATTTCCTGCTCTTCAGGGAAATGCAAAGCCGCCAGAAAAAATCGCTGGTTTTCAGCCGTTATGGCATTATGCAAAATTGGGAAGACGCGCGCTGGAACCCCAGCCGCCAGACAGCTTCCCATTGGCGCCGGCTGGAGTATGTTGGCCGGACGCGGCGCACTATGGACGGGGTGTACCGGCCGCAAATCTTAGCATCTTCCGATCAGAAATATTGGACGGCCGCTTTGGATTACGAAAGGATCAGGGAAAAGTATTCTTCTTTTTCCAATTATGCCCGCGATCTGGCGCGGGGAACGGTGGAAGGCATAACGATAACCAAGATGTGGAATATTTCCATCGCCAGCGCCATTATTTTCGGTATGCTTACAATGACGATGATTTACCGTTATCTTGGCGGCAGCGCTTCGGCCAGCGGCAAAACTGAAACGGCGCCAGTAGCGCCGGTTGCCATAGAACGGAGCGTGGATGATTTCCAGGAAGATTCGGAATTTCTCTCGCAGCTGGTTAAAGGTTATCTGGAAATGGAAAAAACCGAACAGCAGTCCAAGCTGGAAGAAAAGATCCGTGAAATGGTCAAAGGCTATCCGATTGAAAAAATGATCCCATTTATTGTCAGGCAGGACCGGCTGGTGGCGGCGCTTTTGGTTGGTATCGCAATGCAGGAAAGCACCTGGGGGGTCCACGTGCCGGTGCTTAACGGCCAGGACTGCTACAACTACTGGGGCTACCGCGGCATACGCGATAAGATGGGAACCGGCGGGCATACTTGTTTTGACAGTCCTGAAGACGCGGTGGAGACGGTGGCCAAGCGGATAAAATTTCTGGTTTCCAATGAGAAACTAAGCACGCCGGCCAAAATGGTCGTCTGGAAGTGCGGCTACGACTGTTCCTGGGACAGCCGGACACAAATGAACAACTGGATTTCCACGGTGGACCATTACTTCCAAAAACTCAACGATTCAGATAGCTTGACTTTTAGCAAAAAATAAGGTATAATAGATACAGAATAAGCAAAAACGGACCTGTTAAATAGCCATTTTATGGCTTGGCTGTGCCAATTTAACAGGCTAAAAGTGTTTCACGGGTGAAATACTTTTTTTATTTTTACCCCGTGAAATTGAGCCGAAGGCGAAACCCGCCCTGGCGGCGGGTATTCCACTGGGGTGCTTCAAAAAGCGCCAAAAATCAAAAAAATGGGGAAACAGATACAAAAAATCAATATTCGGACTTTTATAAGCTTTATTTTTACCCCCACACCCACAGAATGCTCCGCGCGTAAACACGGAGATGAATTTGTAAAAACTCAAAGAGCAAAATACCTCAATGCCCCGGGCGCGGTTCTGTGGGTGTGGGGATTAATGTCAATTTTTATTATGTCTTTCGCGTGGCCGGCGCTGGCCAGTTTGATTACGCCGGAAACCGTTATTACCCTTTCCAATCAGGAGCGGACCGCGAAAAATATCCCGGCGCTCCAATCGAGCGATAAGTTAACCAAAGCCGCCTCGGACAAAGCCGAAGACATGATTTCCAATAATTACTTCGCCCATAATTCTCCCAACGGAATTACACCTTGGTTCTGGATAGAAAAAAATAAATACGACTACACTTACGCCGGCGAAAATCTGGCGATGGATTTCAAGACGGCGGAAAAAGAGCAGCGGGCCTGGATGGAAAGCGAAACCCACCGCAAAAATATTTTGAATCCCAACTATCAGGAAATCGGCGTAGCGGTGCGTACCGGTATGCTGAGCGGGCATCTTACGACTTTAGTGGTCCAGGAATTCGGAGCCCGTAAAGATTTTATTAAAATCGAAACGCCTGCTCCGAAAATAATCCAAGAAAATCCGGGCAGTCTGCCGGAAAATGTGCCGGTAGTTTTGCCGGGCGACCTTAGTTCCAAAGTCAATATAAGCCAACCGGCCGATGCTGCTGGCCAAGTGAAAGCGCTTACGCGCGGCCTGGGCCAGCCTTTCCAATATGCCCGTGAAAATATAGGCTCGCCGCAATTTATGGATTGGCTCAACCTGTTTTCCTATTCAGCGCTGGTGGCGATTATCTTTTTCATCAATCCTTTAGTGATGTTGTGGCTGGTTTTCCGGTTTGCTTTGCGCCGGATGAAAAAAATTGTCCCGGAAACGGAAGAAGCCGCCGCCGTATAAAAAATTTGATAAATTTATGGACATCCGGTGTCTTTCGGTCGTTTCGGTCGCGAGACACCGGATGTCCAAAGCTTAGAAACAGGAGTTTCCCCACTCCTGTTTTTGTTGACGGAAAAACCAAAACTAAAGTTGGCCCTCCCCCTAAATTTTGAACACCGATCTTGTATAATATAGTTAACTCAAATAATAATTATGCAAGATTATGAAAAAGCAAAAAATCGCTCCGGAACTGAAGGAGCAAATAATCAACAG
>Ga0172375_10009078_pt1 | contig 13190 bp, 9 predicted proteins | sample LakKiv1m_FD_114537 | JGI IMG/M metagenome (GOLD analysis project Ga0172375, IMG submission 114537) | Freshwater microbial communities from Kabuno Bay, South-Kivu, Congo - kab_092012_11.1m | ecosystem: Environmental > Aquatic > Freshwater > Lake | place: Democratic Republic of the Congo...
CTTTCCGATCTTATATTTTGTTTCACCCAAAATTACTGGCTTTTTGCCCGAAGTTGATTTAATGTATTTTTATCAGAGCAATTTCTGGGAATTTTTATTGTTACTTTTAGCTATCGGGATTGTGCTTGGAGGGGTTTCCAGCTTAATCGCGATTAGAAGATACTTAAAAGTATAGGAAAAGTGATCGAGTGAGCAAGTGATTAAGTGATTGAGTCTGCAAATAAAATCATTCCAAGATTTAAATATTTGGAAAGAGGCTCATCAGTTAACTCTAGAAATTTATAAGCTTACGAATAAATTTCCCAGTGGGGAAATTTATGGTTTAATCTCCCAAATGAGGCGAGCGGCGGTCTCGGTTCCTGCTAATATAGTTGAGGGCATGGGCAGAAACACAACCAAAGAGCTATTGAGTTTTTCCTATAACGCGCGAGGCTCTTTGTCGGAAGTAATTTATTACTTGATTTTAAGCAAGGATTTGGGTTATCTTAAGGAGGAAAATTTCGATAGACTATATCAAAGATATAACGGGTTAGCGAAAGGAATAAATATCTTTATCTTGAAATTAAAGGAAAAGCTCAATCACTGATTTTTTCTTAATCACTCAACCACTAAGTGACTTAATCACTGTATCCAATGGGGAGTAGCCAAGTGGTAAGGCAATGGACTCTGAATCCATCACCGGGGGTTCGAATCCCTCCTCCCCAACTTAGTAATTTTTGCCGCTCGTAGGGCGGTAAAAATTAGTATATTATGAGGGATTCGAACGCCGGAGCGCTGTCGAGTCAGCAGACGAGACCGCGAGGCGGTGCCCAGACAAATCCGCCCTGGGGCGGATTTAGTCGAGGGAGAATCCCTCCTCCCCAACATTGAGAGTTGCAGAAGTCTGACTTCAGTAATCTACTTCAGCAATCTAAGCTATCATTATTCCTGGAATCACTTTACATATGTTAAGCAATATGCTAGGCTTAACATATGTCAATCGATAAGACCAAATTTATAACGCCGACCCAACTGGCAAAAATGCTGGGTATTTCTCGTGTAGCGGTTCACCAAAAGATCAAGAAGGGTGAAATAACCGCTGAAAATGTTGGAGATCCATCTAAGCCAACCTATCTTATTCCTAAATTATCTTTGTCTCCTGAAATACAGGGGCGAATTCAAGAAGAGCAAAAGAGGGTCACGGAGAGTGTTGTCGGTAAGGAGGCACATCATGATCTTAATTTCGAAAAGGAACTCTGGGCGGCAGCTGACAAGCTTCGTGGGAATATTGACGTTTCGGAATACAAGAACATTGTCCTCGGACTTCTCTTTTTGAAATACATCTCAGATGCTTTCTACAAACGTCGCGAGGAGCTTGAAAAATTTACACGCGATCAAAAAAACGAGGATTTTTATGTGAAGGATGAAAAAGCGCGCGCACAAGTTCTTGAGACAAAAGATTTCTACAAGAGCGTCGGTGTTTTCTACGTCCCAGAGAAATCACGTTGGGAATATTTACAGACCAAGACAATGCAGTCTGACCTTGGTCAGGTGCTCGACAAAGCAATGGAGCACATTGAAGATGATAATCGCTCTGAACTTGAAGGCGTCTTGCCGAAAGTTTACACACGCACCACTCTTGATAGCTCGGTGCTTGGCGAATTGGTAAACATTTTCTCTCGTATCTCCTTCAACCACGATTTTGATCGCGAAAAAGATATTCTTGGGCGTATCTATGAATATTTCCTCGGTCAATTTGCTTCGTCTGAGGGTAAACGCGGTGGAGAATTTTTTTCGCCAAGATCAATCGTCAAACTTCTTGTTGAAGTTCTCGAGCCATATGAAAATGCTCGCGTTTTTGACCCTGCCTGCGGTAGCGGTGGCATGTTTGTCTCAATGGCTCAATATCTCCACGATCACAAAAAAGATGCATCAAAACTCGCAATCAATGGTCAAGAAAGTAACCAAACTACTCTTCGACTGGCAAAGATGAACCTCGCTATTAGGGGGCTCTCGGGAAAAATTGAACTTGGAAATACTTACTATCAAGATAAGTTTCCACATCTTCAGGCAGATTTTTTGATAAGCAATCCTCCTTTCAATGCTGAATGGGAACCATCGAAGCTTTCTGACAACGATCCACGAATTACATTAGGAATACCGCCATCTGGGAATGCCAACTTCCTGTGGGTTCAGCATTTCGTTCACCACCTCGCACCAAATGGAAACGCTGGTTTTGTTATGCCTAACGGTGCGCTTGCTGTTTCTGGTAAAGAAGGAGACCTTCGACAGAAACTTATTGAGGCAGACTTTGTGGATGTGATTATTTCCTGTCCATCCAAACTTTTCTACAATGTGTCTCTGCCAGTGTCGCTATGGTTCTTATCTAAGAACAAATCCGGCGATCGTTTCCGCAGGCGCCATGGTGAGACGCTCTTTATCGATGCTCGCGATACGTTTGAGCAAATTTCTCGTAAGCAAGTTGTTTTTAATCCGGAGAATATTGAAAAAATCACTAATACTATACGTAGTTGGCGAGGAGAAAAAGATGCTGGCAAGTACGAGGATGCTTCTGGTTTTTGTAAATCCGTGACGTTTGAAGAAATAAAGAAAAACGGGTATATCCTTACTCCTGGACGTTATGTTGGACTTGCTGACACAGAAGATGATGGTATTTCATTTGGAGAGAAGATGCAAAAACTCTCATCTGAACTTCGTGGTGCATTTGAGAAAGGTCGAGAGCTTGAAAAAGAAATTGCGAAGAATCTCAAGGAACTTGGATTTTAATTTATGAGTAAATTACTGGAACAAATAAATACAGCCCCACGAGTCACCAGAAAGCTCGGTGAAGTAATCGGTTATATTGCTGATAATCGTGGAAAAAATCCATCAAATTATGTTGAAAATGGTATTCCGGTAATTGATAACTTTATGATCACAGGAAATAGAAAGGTGGATTTAATTCTATCTAAAAGATTTATTGATGAAAAAACTTACCGTGATTTTATTCGAAAAGAAATAAATGAAGATGATATTTTGGTTACATTGGTAGGTAACGGATATGGACAAATAACTTTGGCTCCAAAAGAAAAAGCTGTAATCATACAAAATACTATTGGGTTACGTGCGAATCATCTGTCTTTAAATAATTATTTATTTTATCTTCTAAGTAAAAATAAAGAAAAAATTACAGCCCTAGATAGGGGTGCTGCTCAACCAAGTATTAAAGTGGGCGATCTTCTTGGTATTGGATTTGATTTACCAGATCTCCCGACCCAACAGAAAATTGCTGGGATTCTGAGTGTCTACGATTCAAAGATTGAGAACAACAATTTTATTATTAAGAAGCTGGAGAATATTACTGAAACTATTTTTAATGAATGGTTCCTTAATTTTAGATTTCCTGGACACGAAAAGACAAGATTCGCTGAAAGTGAACATGGGATAATTCCTGAAGGTTGGAGTATTCAAAGGATATCTAGTGTTGCAGATTTAAATAAAGGCGTCTCATACTCCTCAAAGGAAATTAATTCTGAAAATGAAGGTGTGGCCCTAATTAACCTAGGAAATTTTCGAAGGGGTGGCGGTTTTAACCCCGATGGTACAAAAAATTATACTGGAGAATACAAGCAATCTCATTCTGTAAAACCAGGGCAGATTATGATTGCTATGACCGATTTAACTTCAAACCGAGAAGTAATTGGTCATCCCGCAAGGTTGCCAGAGAACTTCAAGAAAGCCGTAATCTCTCTTGACGTGTGTTCCTTAGTACCCCGAAAGGAAATTTATAATGAGTTTTTATATTACTTAATGCTCGACAGAAGTTTTTCGAAGTTGATGGCTAGTTGTGCCTCAGGAACGAATGTATCCCATCTAAGTAAAAGCCATATTGAAGGATATGATTTTGTGTTTCCAAGTGATGAATTACTGATTCAATTTAACAAATTGGTTCAACCAATGGTTACTCAACAAGCAATCCTGGGTGAAGAGAACTTTGCGTTGAAACAATCTAGAGACAGATTATTAGCTAAACTTATATAACTATCATGAATTACACTTGCCCATATTGTGGACGACACACAACCATTACAAATCCCAACCAGTATTCAAATTGGAGAAAGATAGATATTGAAAAATCAACCCAGGGGGATGTGGGATTTGGAATTTCTGCAGTAACTTGCCCCAATAAAGATTGTCACGAGCTTGTTTTGGTAGCTCAACTTACTAAAGCTCGATGGTCTGCTGGTAGTTGGGGGAGGTCAGCATCTGTCGTCAGAACTTGGCGATTAATGCCTGAATCAGAGGCAAAAGTATTGCCGGATTATGTTCCTGGTCCAATTAAAGAAGACTACTACGAAGCTTGTCGTATCCGTGATCTGAGTCCTAAAGCATCGGCCACTCTTGCTCGGCGTTGCCTCCAGGGAATGATTAGAGATTTCTGGAAGATTTCGAAAGCTCGCTTGAAAGACGAAGTAGATGCACTTGAGGAAAAGGTAGATCCAGATACTTGGTCAAGTATTGATGCAGTTCGTAATGTTGGGAATATTGGTGCTCACATGGAAAAAGATATTAATATCATTATCGATGTTGAACCAGAAGAAGCACAATTATTGATCGGCTTGATTGAGCAACTCGTTGATGACTGGTATGTCGATCGTGAGAATCGTCGAGCTCGCTCCGAAGCTCTTAGGGTGCTTGCCGATGCAAAGAAGAATAAGTCAATGGAAGTAACCGAGACAGAACAAATATGAACCCGCTTAACGAAAACAACTTAACAGAACAGTCGCTTATCGAATGGCTTAAAGAGCAGGGTTATGAGTATGCTTATGGTCCGTCGATCGCCCCCGGTCAACCTAACGCTGAGCGTGAGGATTTTCGAGGTGTTGTTTTGAAGAATCATCTGCTCACGGCTGTGCGCCGTTTTAATCCTCAACTTCCTGCTGAACAGGCAGAACAAGTTGTTGATGATATTTCTAACTATCACAATGCGGATCCGATCCTTGGTAATAAGGAAATGTTTACCTATATCACCGAAGGAATAAAGAAAACGTGGCGAGAAAATGGCGCAGAGAAAACGGAGGTGGTTAAACTTATCGACTTTGTAAATACAGATGCGAATGAGTTTCTATGTGTAAATCAGTTTACTGTCCAGGGTATCGACAATGTTTGCCGACTTGATGGAGTAGTTTTTGTAAATGGTCTCCCACTTTCAATGCTTGAGCTAAAGAGTCCGGTGCGTGGAGAAGCTACAATTGGTCAAGCATATCGCGATATGGAGTATTACAAGAAAGAAATTCCGAAGCTCTTTTTGTATGCTCAAATTCTTTGCTTGTCAGATCTCACAGAAGCGCGTCATGGAACCATATCTTCTTCTTGGGAAAGATACGGAACATGGAAAGGTATCGAATCAGAAACTGACGCACCAAAAGGTAACGCTGAGCTGGAAGTCTTGGCCAAAGGTCTTTTCAATAAAGCACGTTTCCTTGATGTAATTCAGAACTTTATTGTGTTTGAGGCGGATGGTGATGGTGACGCGGTTACATATACGAAGAAGATGGCCATGTACCACCAGTATTATGGTGTGAACAAGACCATCCAAAGCACTATTAATTCTGTCCAAGGTAACCAGGACAGAAAGATTGGTGTGTTTTGGCATACACAAGGATCTGGTAAATCACTCTCAATGGTTTTCTATGTAAACAAAACAAAAAGATTGCCAGAACTTAAGAGCCCCGCATACGTTTTCTTAACCGACCGTGAGGATTTGGATGACCAGCTACACAAAACTTTTAGGCGAACTGGATATGGCGCGCTCGCAAAAAGAGCTTCAAGCATTAAAGATTTGAAAGACAGACTTTCCCATATTGGAAGTGAACTTATTTTTACAACCGTTCAGAAATTCCAAGATGATCCGGACGCGGCAAACGTATTGAGTGATAGAGAAAATATAATCGTGCTTACCGACGAAGCACACCGAACGCAATACAGCATGCTTGCAGGTAATGTGCGACACGCTTTGCCCAACGCGAGTTTTTTGGGTGTGACCGGAACTCCAATTTCACTTGTTCAACGAGACACAATGCGTGTTTTTGGTGATGTAATTAGCTCATACAAAATTGGGCAAGCGGTAAAAGATAAAGCGACGGTTCCTATTTACTATGAAGGTCGTCTTGTTCCACTCCATTTGGCTGACAGATTTATTGATACTAAATTAGACGAAATACTTGGTGAGATCGTTGTTGACGAAAAGATGCGTACGCAAAAAGAATGGGCTGTACTTGAAGAAGTTGTTGGTGCACCAAGCCGAGTGGAACAAATCTCAAAAGATATTGTTGCTCATTTCAATAATCGACCGATTGAAGGTAAAGCAATGGTTGTCACAATGAGTCGTCCTATTGCGGTTGCGATGTATAACGCGATCAAAAAGATACTGGGTGCGCCGGAATGTGCCGTCGTAATTTCTAAAATGGAAGATTTCCCGGGGCAGATTCAGGCAGAACACGATGTAAAGAAACTTGAAAAGCGATTCAAGAAAGCAAACGATCCACTTCGCATGGTGATTGTGTGTGATATGTGGCTTACTGGCTTTGATGTTCCAAACTTGCACACGATGTATCTTGATAAGCCACTTAAAAACCATGGGCTCATGCAGGCTATTGCTCGTGTGAACCGTGTCTATAAGGACAAGCCAGGTGGTTTGATTGTGGACTATATCGGCATTGCGGAGAATCTCAAAAAAGCTCTAGCAATCTACGATTCCGATGTTCAGAAAGAGGCAATGATTCCGCTCGACGAGATTATCGTGGAAATGGATAAACTACATCGAGAAGTGACCGGATATTTTCTGAATGTTAATTTCTCTGGTTGGAGAAACAAGAAAGGAGTTGAACTGGTCAATCTTTTTCAATCATCAATGAATGAGGTTATTTCACTTGATGGTCGGCTTTCCGATGATAGAAAAATGGCATATATGAGCGCTGTCTCTAAACTTTCCAAATTACACGCGCTGGTAATGCCCGAAGAGAGTGCAATGAAAATTGCTACAGACGTGCAATTCTTCCAGTCTATTCGTGAAGCGATCAATAAACAGACGGTGGTGCCCCACATTATATTCCCAGAAGCAACCGAGAGTGCAATTCGTAGTTTGGTTCAGGATGCGGTGCAAGCTGAGGGTGTGATTGACCTGTTCACCAAAGAAGGAGAACAGAAAAAGAGCATTTCGATTTTTGATGAGAAGTTTTCCGAAGAGATAAAAAAGGTTAAATACCAAAACCTTGCTATTGATACTGTACGCAAGATACTCGATCAGGAAATAAAGGTACGTTCTCGCACAAACAAGGCACGCTACGAGACGATGCTTACGCTTCTCACTGATCTTATTGAGAAATACGAAAACAATGTTATTAGTTCAGCTGAAATTATCAAAAATCTGCTTGAAATTGCAGACGAGATAAAGAAGCTTGATGCAGAAAGCCGTGAACTCGGTCTCTCTGAAGAGGAAATTATCTTCTACGATACTCTTGTCGCTGATCCCGACTTAAAGAAAGCCGGAATTGATATTAAAGAATTTGTAAAAGAACTTACGAAACGTATTCGTCGTGACCTCACAATTGACTGGCTCAACAACGAAAACATCAAGGCGAGAATAAAACAGAACGTCCGATTACTTCTCTTACAAAAAGGCATCGTAGAGCAGCTGCAAACCGAGCGGCTGGTACAGTCGATCTACATGGAGACAGTCCGCGTGTATCGAGAATATTTACCAATATGAACCAAAGTGATGGATTGCCAATTAACGAGATCGTTCCGATAAAACTTATTCCCGGCCAAGAACGTGTTGCCGGGTATATCGATGGATTGAATGCAATTCTGAAGATTTACGGGGTAAAACCCTCTACTTTTTTAGAGGGTGCCACTTTTCTTTGTAATCCATATATAAACCATAACCCCGATTGGATCGCTCAGTCTGCGCATTCATTCCGAGAAATAGGATACTTGTTTTCCGGCGCTCCCACTAAAAGAGGTCGCAGTAATTTTTTGATACGTATTTTGCCTGCACTGCGAACATTGGAACACTTCTTTCCTAGTAAAATTAGGGCCAAGAAAGTTGAAGAAATAATCCGTGTGTATCTGGAGGAAGCCGAGGCCGCTTTTCTTGCAGCGCGTATTACGGAAATGACTCATATATTTGCAGATATTTCGCACCATCACTCTAGTAAAAAAGGGAACGCTCAAGAATCACTGAAGAGGTTGCGAAAATTAGGCATTGCAAAAGATATTGATGTTGTTATTGATGAAAATATCTTTCTGGCTCTTGCAAAAGGATTTTTAAGTACTATTTCGGAAACTATTTCTGCAAATCTAACCATCCATCGAAAAATTGATCTTTTTTGTGAAAGCTTAAAAGAAAATAAGGCTGACAGAAGGTATTTGGCTTTTCTATTGGCTTCAACACCTGACGCTCGCAAATATTTTTTTGCAGTGGCGCCGATAGCAAGTATTAATTGGATTTGGACTAACGGGTTTCTTGATGTGATTAAAGAACGTTCCGATGATCTCACGAGATACAGATTACCGGAGTTGGATTATTTGACTCGTGTGGCAGAAAGTAACCCTAAAAGGGTTGTCGATTTTATGTTGTCATTCGACACAACAGTGAATATTAATCTTGAGACGATAGATCGGTTTCTGTGGATATGTACAAAATTACCAGCAAAGGAATTAGTGAGAATAGTATCTATAATTCGAGATAAAAAGTGGATTCAGATTTTAGGTGGAAGAAATCACTGGGGCTTTGGGTACAAACAGATGCTTGATACTCTTGTCACAGCAAATGAAAGAGGAAGCGTTCTAGTACTGGCTGAAGCAATTCTCGCAGTTCGCTCAAAGGAAGATGTGAAAAGAAGCTCTTTTGGTTCAGTTGAAAACCCATTCTATTTTAACGACCTCCATTATTCTGAAGTTTTTGAAAGGCTGAGTGAAATTAGTGGGAAAAAAGAAGAAGATGTACTTAAATTAACCCTCAAAACTCTGATGGATGTAGTTCTTTTGAGTGGAGAAAAGGAGGATGACATCTTCTCGATCGGAGACATGTTCAGCTTATTTGATGTTGATTTTTTTACACTTTCGTTTGAGCACGATCGCCACCTGTCATCCCGTGATGATGTTCGTGATTTAAGTGCAGTTGCAAAGATCTACGCTGATAAATTGATTACTAAATCATGCGATAATCCAGGCGAGGTGCGTAGGTTGTATAACACTTATGTTGTTCCACTTCCGGATGCCCGTACTATGTGGCGCTTTCGTCTTTACGTATGGAGTCTTTGCCCAACGGTATTCGCCAATGAATTAAGAGACGCATTTTTTAGAGGGTTTGAATCTGAGAAGACACTTTGGCCAATTACTGGTGGATCTGAATATGAACAGGCATTAAGAAAGGCATTCAGTGTTTTATCTATCCCAGACAGAGAGAAATATATTCAGCGCGCTTTCGAATTGTTTGAAAGTCTTGGTAAAGAACATCCTTACGGATTCGGAATACTATCTAGTATTTACGAATTCTTGACTGATGATGATAGAAAACGTGCGGAAGCACTATATAAACATCCACTCAAGCCAGACTTTCAGCCGGAGCCAAGCATTGGCCGTTTATATGCTGGAATGGTTGTTCCCCAAACTCCGTCAGGGTCAGAGGATGAATGGGTAAAACCCATAAATGATATTGTTCAACTTTTGAAAACTAAATGGACTCCAGAAGAACTCCAAAAAATGGACACTCATCGCGATTTTTTACGTCCTATAAATGCAGAGGGGGTTGCTGGTATGCTCCCCGCAAAGATCAAGGAACGGCTTTCAGAATATGTTGCCAACGCAACACTCTTTTTTGATAGAGACCAGCTTGATGCTCACTACACATACACCTACTTACGTGGGGTGCAGGAAGCCGTCCGTTCTGATCGTGCCAGTGCCGCACAACTTGATTGGGGTCCGGTAGTTGAACTTGGTAAAGCCATAGTATTGTCTGGTACTACAAAAAGTTTCGAGACAACGCGAGAAAGTGAAAAATTTGACGCTTGGTTGTCTGGTTGGTCTGGGGTTCTTTCCAGCTTATCTGATCTTCTCAAAGAAGTCCTTCATGCTGAAGGAAATAAATTGATTATTGATTTTGATTTATATCGAAATGATTTGCTTAGTATAATTCGCTTTTTATTGTCATATCCTGACCCACAACCAGCAGACGAAAAGATTGAGACCGCAAAAATGAAGTCAAAATCACCAGGAGAGAACGAGTATGAAGTAAGTGATCCACTCACGACTGCAATAAACACTACTCGGGGTCGAGCATTTGAGACTTTTGTATTTTTTGTGGAACAAGATAGCAAGAAGTTTCCCAAAGAAACTAAGTCAAAAATCTCAGCCGATATCGCTACAGTCTATGAAGAGGTTCTCAAAAATGAGAATACCAATGCAATCATGTTTATGTTCGGACATTACGTTGCGTTCTTTTATTACAGGGACGCTGAGTGGATAGAAAAAACTATTATGCCATTGTTGTTCCCTAAAGATACGACTAAAAAAGATCTTTATCTCGCCGCATGGGAGGGATATTTAAGTTCAACTTTATATGATGAGTTGTTTAAGAAATTCCATGACGAGTACGCACGTGCAATTGCGCTTGACCCCACAACTTATACAAAACGAAAATATCGAAGCGATCTTGATGAGGCCATAGCTATTCATCTTGCGTTAGCATATGTCCATTTTGGAGACTTCAACTTCGATTCAGATTTGTATAAAGCTTTTTGGAGTAATATAAATCCTAAGCGTTGGGCAGAATTCGTATCTTTTATTGGGAGATCGGTTATATCACGTGATCGTCCGAAAGATTGGCTAAAGGAACATTCTGAAGTTAATCCGAAAAAACTTGAAGCTTACTGGGATTGGGCACTTGATAACTGTGATGACAAAAAAACTCTTCAAGGGTTTGGGTTTTGGATGCAAACTAAAGACGATATCTTTGATACCGTCTGGCTTGCTGATCATATTGATCGGACACTTGAGAAAACGGGTGGTGACATCGAGTGGGAAATCGGTTTTGTTGATTCTTTACCAACTTTGGCCAATAAGGCACCAGAAAAGACCCTGAGTGCGCTTCGAAGGTATCTTATTGATGGATCAATTCTCAAGAAAGCACGCGGCTATATTCGTGTCGACGGTAACTTAATAGACGCGATGAAAACTCTTTATACAAATAACTCCACAAAAGGTGGAACTTATAAACTCATAAATGAGCTTCTGCCGATAGGGGGAGGACAGTTCTGGGGTCTGAAAGATATTCTCAAATAAAATGATGTCAACTTCTTCTCCTCAATTTGGACTCGACTTCGTAAAAGAACTCATACCATGGATGTATGCTCAAATAGGCATTGCGACCGAGAAAACATTTCGTACGTTCTGGAATATTGGGATGGCATATCTTGCAGAACATTGGGTTGCTGTGGCTGTTGGATTAGTTTTCATTTTTCTTATCGCTCTTGTTCGGGCGTTTGTTACCGGCCGTTGGGCAATGCTTGGGAGTATTACGTATAATTATCTATATTTTGGCACCTTGTTTATTGTCGGTTTAATCTTTGGTCCAGAGATCTTTGCAAATGACTTCTTCAAAATCTTCCTAGTAATTCTCTATGTTGTCTGTTTCGCACTTACTGGAAAATTTCTCGCCAAAATTGGTGTTCGTAGGTTCTAGGTTGTCAAAAGCGTCAAAGATGTAAATTGCCCCGTTTGGTCTCACCAGACACTTGCCCATTCCTTTTTATAGTGTCTATCGTGTCTATTGAGACCTGACTGAGACGCCTCAATTTGCTACACTTAAATCACTCAAAGAACCCTTACAAGGCCTCAACCTGTAAGGTTCTAGACCGAGTCAGTCAACAACGAGCGTAGCGAGGCAGTTGGGGAGAGCGAGCCAACTGCTTGGCTCGCATGGGGGATTCGAAGGGCGCGAGAGCGCGCAGCGCCCCGGCTCGAGTCGGAGCGAGAGGAATCCCTCCTCCCCAACTTAGTAATTTAAGAAAAATATGGCGGAAGTTAAAGTTTTAATAAATGGGTTTACGAATGAAGATTCGGCTAAAGCGGGCGAAGAAAAAACTTGTGCGACGATTACTCTGGTTAGAGATGGAAACAGTAAAATTATTGTTGACCCGGGTGTTTTAGACGGTCAGAAAATACTGATTGATAGGCTAGAAGAAGAAGGGCTGTCCGTGGATGATATAGACATTATTTTTATAACCCACTCCCATATCGACCACTATAGAAACATTGGTATGTTCCCGGAAGCAAAGACTTTAGAATATTACGGATTGTGGGACAAAAATACAGTTCAAGATTGGCAGGAGAAATTTAGCGACGATATTAAAATAATAAAAACACCAGGACATAGTTTGGATAGTTTGACTTTTTTGGTTAAAACGAGCGAAGGAATTGTCGCCATTTGCGGCGATGTCTTCTGGAAAAAAGATTTTCCGGAGAGTGATGCGTACGCAGTAGATAATGAAAAGCTAAAGGAGAGCAGAAAGATAGTCTTGGAATCAGCTGGCTGGATAGTTCCGGGTCACGCGGGAATTTATAAAATTTAGCTGAAAAGATCATGACCGAAAATCCATCAATTCAATTTGAAAATAAAAATGGGGCAAGGGATCAAAAGATAAAAGAAATTCTTGCTTTGGCTACGGAATTTCATGAAAATCAGGAAATTTTTGCTTTTCCCGGTCTTGAGGGTGCAGTTTACGCAAAATTAAAGGCCAGCGATGAAGAATTTCCGGGCTACGTTACGCCAATAGATGAATTGCTGGAAAGGTTCAGGAACGAGGGTATCAAGGTGTCGTTAGGGGTTCATCCAGAAAGCAAGGATATCTTTATCTTGCCGGCCCAGAGTAGCGATCTTGTAAATGACAGCATTCTCCTTAGGCACTTGCAGATTGACGAGGCAATGGACGAGAGGTTTAAAAAATTGATTTTGGCGAACAAATAAAATATAACATTAGCTATTTTTGAAAAAATAAGGTAATGTACATCAGTCATTGCTTTATTTTTTTTGTGTCATATGTCTAGACAAGAAGTTTTACTTAGATTTGATAAAGTGTCGTTTGGCTACGGCCAACTAAAACCCATTCTCGATGAGGTCGATTTTCCAGTGCGCCGCGGGGCGAAAA
>Ga0172375_10009079_pt1 | contig 13190 bp, 10 predicted proteins | sample LakKiv1m_FD_114537 | JGI IMG/M metagenome (GOLD analysis project Ga0172375, IMG submission 114537) | Freshwater microbial communities from Kabuno Bay, South-Kivu, Congo - kab_092012_11.1m | ecosystem: Environmental > Aquatic > Freshwater > Lake | place: Democratic Republic of the Congo...
GAGCTGCCCGAACCAAACCGATCCCCAGAGGAACGATTTCAGTAAATGCGTATGCAAAATGTCATATCGGCCGAAGCCTGAATGTTTTGGGGGAAAGAGAAGGTTGATGTACCAAAGCGGCGGCCGTGAAATGAAAGTGATTTTACTTGTGAATTTATCGAATTCCCAGATACGCTGTGTTTTCCTGGGCCTTAAGAAGCAGATATCAGACTCGAACCTTTGAGTGTCCATCCGTCGCAGTATACCCTCAAGCGTGTCCTGGGCGCCGCCCGCGGCATTGGAATCTATTACATGAAGTACGCGTATTTTTTTCATATCAATGATATTCTAAAGCGCGGGCGTTAGTGTGTCAAGGAACATCCTTTGCCACAATTCGAAAGAGACAAGCGACCACAAAAGGAACCTGTGGTTCTTTTTTCCGGATAGATGTTCTTCTATTATTCCTTCGATCTTATTTATGCTGAATATGCCCCGGTTAGATGCTTCCTTGCTCAATAGCACACTTTTGATATACGGCATTGTATGTTGCCGGTACCAGGAGGCGTCCGGAGGGGTAAAGCCCTGTTTTCGGCTGCTTACTATCCCCGCAGGCAATAACCCTTGCATCGCCTGACGCAATACGACCTTGCCTGTACCATCCTGCAGTTTGTATCCGGCAGGTGTCCTTAAGGCCAGGGCCACAAGTTCTTTGTCAAGCAGCGGCACCCGCGACTCGACTGAATGGGCCATGTTCAGTTTGTCCTCGACAACCAATATGCCGTGCAGGAAGGTCTTGAGGTCCCAATAGAAAGCCCTGTTGAGCGGCAGAGAGGCGCTGCATTCTTTCATGACGTCCAGGTATCCGGTATACGCAGAATAACCGCCCAATCTTCTGTTCATGTCTTCCGAGAATAGGGCAGAGCGCTCGTTATCCCCAAAAAAACGCAGAGCCGCGCGGTATGCAGCGTCGTTATCGTTACCGGTATCGCCCGGATACCGCCAGGGGTAGCCGCCAAAAAGCTCATCGCCGCCGGCTCCGGAGAGTACCACTTTGACGTGCCGGCCGGCCGCTTCGGCGATACATAGGACCTGGTAACTGATCCCCATCCTGGGTTCGTCAAGGTGCCATATGGTCTTTCGCGCGTGCTGTTCCATGGCCTCGTGATCGAGCACGAGCTCGTGGTGGGTTGTTCCGAGATAACTGGCGATAGCGCTCGCGTTGGCGCGCTCATCGAAATTAATCTCTTCGCCGGATATGCCCTTTAAGTCAAACCCGCAGGTAAAGCTGTGCATGCCGGGCAGGTTCCGTACAGCCAGCGCCGCGATGGATCCGGTATCCATACCGCCGCTTAAATATGTGCCCAGCGGAACGTCGCTCATCAATTGCCGTTTTACGGCCTTTTCCAGGCACTCGCGGATCAGATGCGAGTATTCGTTCACGCCGTAACCGGAGGGGGACTCATCGAATTCTATATCGAAATAACGAGTCACCTTTAAACCCTGAGCGTCAAAGGTAAGATAGTGGCCGGCCGGCAGTATGAAAATATTCTCAAAGAAGGTCTTATCTCCAAGGGTATTTTGGAATGTAAAATGTTCTGCAAGCGCTATAGGGTTCAGCCCGCTTTTTATGCCCAGGGACAATAGAGCCTTTATCTCCGAGGCAAAGGCCAGACGGCCGTTCCTGCGCCAGTAGTATACAGGCTTAACTCCCAGCGGGTCGCGCGCGATGGTAAGCTTATGTTCTTTTCTGTCCCAGACAGCGAAAGCGAATATGCCGTTCAGCTCAGGCAGTATATCCGCGCCGGATCCTTCCCATGCATGGAGCAAAACTTCTGTGTCAGTGGAAGATCTGAACTTATGGGCGCTGCGTAAAGAACTTTTTAGTTCTTTATAATTATAGATCTCACCGTTATATGTCAGGACGAACCGGCCCTCTTCGTCTGTCATGGGCTGGTTCCCTGCGGCAGACGGGTCGATGATGCTCAGCCGGTTATGCCCAAGACAGCAATCTTTATCAGACCAGATACCCTGGTTGTCAGGGCCGCGGTGGCGCATGATCCGGCACATGGCTAGGACCTCATCGGTAGATACCGGTCCTGTCAGATCTACGATACCGTTTATGCCGCACATAAAAAGTCCCTATTTTTTTGTAATTAGTTTACCGATAATCGACTTATCGCCGTAATAAGCTTTCCACTGGTCGCACCGGTCGCAGGTCTCTATATCATGCCATGCGCTTTCGAGATGTTTTTTTCGTATCTCTATGTAAGCTTTGGAGCGCCATATCTTTTCCAGTTTGCTTGTTCTTGCGCTGCCCAGGAGCTTAAGCCTGTCCCAGTCATGGTTACAGAGCGCGACCCCGCCGTTCCAATATACGACCATTTCATTGAACGGTTTTAGGCACGGCTTACGGCCGGCATGTTTTGACGGTCCGGGCTCTTTTTCTTTGCTGCCGAACATCCCGCCCTCAGAATGCATACTATAGATACGTATACGGTCGACTTTATTCCGCCATAGCCCGATGAACCTTTTAACAGAAGAGCGGTTCTCTTTGGTCTTGACCAAAGAGATCTGGATCTCCGGGATGGTTTTGCCCGAAGATCTTTTTAGCCCCAGGAAGTAGTTTATATTAGAAAGTACCCGGTCAAAGTCTCCGCCTTTACAGATCTTTTTATACGCGCCTTTATCTGCGGCGTCCAGGCTGAAATTAATGTGATCGATCCCAGTTGTTAAGAGGAAGCCGGCCATCTTTTTGTCCAGTAGCAATCCGTTGGTAAAGAGCATTATGCGGCCGGTTATTTTTTTCCGGGCGTAAGCGATAAGTTCTTTGAATTTCGGATGGAGGAGGGGTTCGCCCCGAAAAAAAGGAGCGAGCGACATCCCGGGATACTTAGACATCTGATCGATTATATTTTTGAAGAGCTTAGGGTCCATGATCCCTTGCGGGGCTTTCATGTAATTCCTGGGGCACATGGAACATGCGAGGTTACAGCGGTTAGTGAGCTCTACTACGATCCGGTCAGGGGGAGGGGGAGCGGTCTTTAAAAGTTTTTCTCTCTGGCGGGGTCTCATAGGTCCTCTGGAGAGCCGCCCTTATTCATAGAGAGTGTGCCTGCCCTGCACACGCGCACCACATCCAGACCGTTCTTTCCGTCCGCCAGAGGCCTGCTGCCTGAACGGACGCATCTTATGAACTCCTTGCATTCATGATTAAGCGGTTCGCGGACTTTCATGCAGGGTATCGTGATGTCGCCGTCCCTGAGCTCTATCTTGAAATCGTCGTATGTAGCGTATCCTATAGGCGTTTGATCACCTCCGGCCTTACTCACTAATACCGGTCCTTTATCGTATATCGTGATCTTCCTGTCTAACGAGATGTCATCGTATACGAGCATTTTTTTAGTTCCCACGATCGTGATAAGGCGCGTCTTATTGGGATCGAGCCAGCTTACGTGCACGTGCGCGCCTATGCCTCCAGGGAAATCGAGCGTCATGAACGCGACGTCCGCGATCTCGCGCTGTATGTACGAATACCCTTTGGCGCGGACCCTTAGAGGAAGACCGTCGAACCAGTAACAAAGTATGGAGATGTCGTGCGGAGCAAGGTTCCAGACGACGTCCAGGTCGTTCCGGATCTTCCCGAGATTCAGGCGCTGACAATAAACGTACAGAACGTCGCCCAGCGCTTTATTGCGGATAAGTTCTTTTGTCTTGATCACGGCATCGTTATATAAGAATGTATGTCCTACCATCAGGCACAGTTTATTCTTATCGGCTAGGGCGATCAGCTCTTCGCATTCCTCGACTGTCAGCGCCAGAGGTTTTTCCACGAATACGTGCTTTCCGGATTTTAGACATTGGCGCGCGTGGTCGAAATGGGACGAGGCTGGAGTAGAGATGACCATCGCTTGTATGGAAGGGTCAGACAGAAGCTCTTTCATGTCACAGGTGCATGGTATGCCGCGGTAAGTCGTAGAGATGGAATTAAGCCGCTCCCTGCTGATATCGCATATGCCCTTGATAGAGCAGCCCTCTATGCTGTTAAAGTTGCGCACGAGGTTTGGGCCCCAGTAGCCTATGCCTACGATCCCTATATTTACCATAAGTTCATCTCCTGGCGAGACGCCACCCTTTTATCAACTCGATGATCCCTCCTGTGACAGCCTTGACGATGCAGAGAGAAAATCCCAATAGACCATAAGTAAGGGCCTGTTCAGGAGAGACCCCGTATTTGCCAAGAAGATAGATGCCGATCCCTTCGTTAACACCGAGGCCATAGATGGTGATGGGTACCATTAATGCTAATTGGCTGAATGCCGTGATCCATGCCCCGTCCAGAAAAGAGACCGATACCCCAACGCATTTGACCAAAAGTATCCTCAGGTAAACTACAGTACAAGTATAGGCCAAACAAAATCCCAGGGCAAGCAGAAAGATTTTTCTGTATTTACGGAAAACTTCGATCACGCGAAGTATATCCAATGTCTTTTCCACAATGAACCGTAACCATAACGGTACTGGTCTGGCGCGCGATAACTTAGCGTTCAGGAAACCGACCCACGCGCCGTTTGTGAACAACGCTATAAAGAGCGCTATCAGGGCGCCAATGATAGCGATCAGGACTATAACGGAATGGCGTTCCGGAGCCGAAAAATAACGGGCTTCTTTCGCTGCGAAAGAAAGGACAAGGAAGAAGTAGAGGGCCATGACCAGCTGTATCCTCGTTATGACTAACGCGAGGAACGATTCACCCCTTCGTTTGTCATGTCCGGCTATCCTGTGCCAGCGTACGGCGATAGCGTTGATCTCTCCCAGGAACCCGTAAAGATATCCGGCGTACGTTATTGAAAGCAGGTTAAGGAACGACCTTCTGACCCCGAGGCCGCTCAGTATCAATTTCAGCTGGATGATAAGAAAACCGTCCAGCAGGAAATTAAGCAAGATGACCAGGGCGTATACCGGAAGGTCGATCTCCTTGAAACTTTGTTTTAGCCGGTTAATATCTATCATCCTGGCTATAAAATAGAATATAAAGATGACAAGAAATATCTTCAGCAGGAATACGGCTGTCTTTTTATTGATGATCACGCGCTCAGGCACAGGAAAGTCCCCTTCCGGAGTTAAAATTCGGTCTATAAAAGAATGACATAGAACATATTATAAGCAATTAATCCGATTTGCAATCAAAAAAGCGGTGTTGATTGAGTGTGGATTTAAGGTATAATACGTGTTAACGAAAGGCAGACTATCATGGCGACGAAACGTTCAATGGTGCATAGATACTGGGAAGAGACCGCTGTGTCGAAACCGGGAGGGAACCTTGTCACGCATCCTGACCGTAACCAGGTGTCAATAGAGATGAATATCATATCTTCGCTGCTTAAACCATCCGACGTTGTCCTTGATATCGGATGCGGCACGGGTTTTTCGTCCTCAAGATACTCCGAGAATTGCCTGCGGATAACAGGCATGGATTATTCGGAAAATATGGTCGCGCGGGCCAGGGCCGCTTCAAAGAAGAAAAATTTAAATTACATCGTGGGTGATATCAGGAACATGCCTGAACAGAAAGAGCGTTTTACAGCGGTTATTTCCACCCGATGCCTTATAAATCTTGCCGGATGGGGCGAGCAGAGGCGAGCCATAGAGAACATCGCGCGGCTGCTTCCCAGAGGCGGGCGGTTCATCATGGCTGAAGGCCTGGCGCAGGGCAGGAAGAACCTTAACAAACTGCGCGTGGTGATGGGGTTAAAGCCGATGCCTAAGGTCTGGCACAACGTTGATCTCGATGAAAAAAAACTTTTTCCGTTGTTGCGGAAATATTTTATGATCAAAAACGATATACGGTTCGGGGTGTACGATGTTCTTGTCAGGGTATTTTATCCGGCTAGTATCTATCCCAGAAAGCCGAAATACGGGACGCGGTTCCAGGATGCGGCCGAACGGTTCTACAGCGCCGCCTCAGGTAAAGATCTTTTTAAGGAGTATTGCCGGGAAGCTATCTTCGAGTTGATTAAAAAATAGCCTGCGGATCACCGCTCATTAAGGCCCGATAGCGGACATTTATGCCAAAATTGCTTATTTCCGATCAAAGATCCAGGATATTCGACGTGCCTTTCTTAGCGCCTGCCGGCATGAAAGGCGGGAGATATTCCCGGCTTTCTCAGACTGAACTCATCCCTCTGCCGTATGGCAGTGAACTCTTCATGCTCCCGGACAGGATGCCGGTCGGGTACGATCCGGCCAGCAGGCGGCTCGTCACATTAAAGGATAACCCGTTCGCTCCGGGAAAACGCTGTTTTCCTGTCGCTGCTTTTGTCTCTCCAGGATATACGTCTACATTCAATACAGCGTATGAAGAGAGCGGCAGCCCTGCGCTTCTACCGCTATTTGCGTATACGGCGGCGGCGTTCTACAAAGGCCGGTTCTATGCGGCCGCGGTCAGGGTCGACGCCGAGAAACGTCAGGACCTTCGTCTTATGGATCTAAAGGCGATAGACAGGAATGTTGTCCTCTTCAGAAAGATATTCCCGAAGAACAGGCTGATGCGGCACCTCGAAAGCTGCGCGCAGGTGTACGGCTGCCCGGCAGGAAGGAATTTTTTTCTATCGCGTTATGAGGCGCCGCTTCCCACGTCGCCGTCATGCAACTCCCAATGCCTGGGGTGCATTTCCTATCAACCCGGTAAAAAATGCCCCATAACCCAGCCGCGGATAAAATTCGTCCCGACGCCGGAAGAGATAGCCGAGACCGCTATCTGGCATATCAGCCGAGTAAAAGATCCGGTTGTAAGTTTCGGGCAGGGATGCGAAGGCGAACCGCTTATGTCCGGAGAGACCATCGAAAAGGCCGTCAGGCTTATTCGCGCGGCGACAGATAAAGGGATAATAAACCTTAATACCAACGCCAGCCGGCCGGATATGGTAAGGCGCTTGTTCGACGCCGGGCTCGACAGTATCAGGGTAAGCATGAACAGCGTGCGAAAAGAATATTATGCCAGGTATTATAACCCGAGAGGGTATACTTTCATGGACGTGCTCCGCTCTATAGATATCGCGAAGCAAAAGAAAAGATTTGTATCTATAAATTATCTTTCGGCGCCGGGGTTCACGGACTCATGGGGCGAGTACACGGCACTGCGGCATTTTTTAAAACAGTACCATATCAATATGATACAATGGCGGAACCTTAATTATGATCCGCTTGGATATTATCGGAGCGTCGGCAAAGTTCCGGCAGACGGGACTGTCGGTATGCGCGAGGTGGTTCACAGGATACACCGGGAATTCCCAGGAGTTATGAAAGGTTACTTTAACCCTTCCAGAAAAAGGATGAGGCGTTTTAATAAAAGAGAAAAGAAGGCATGGCGCGTTTTTTGAATTCGTTGTACGGTAATAAGAGATATATAGCAGCCGCGGGGCTGGCGGCCGCTTTTATCCGTGTACCAGTGTTCTTTGTGCGTGTCAGCGTGATACTGGCCCTGCCGTTCGTGTTATTCCCAAGGCCGCTCTCCCTTAAACGGGAACATGTATTTGCGTTCTGCCTGACAGTCTTCTATTTTGCTTTCATCTTTGTCGACATTCCAGCGCTGGCCCAGGACGTGGCCGCCAAGGTCATTTTACTTACGATACTCGGCGTATCGGGCGCGGTTTGGGCTTATACCTCATCAAGTGAGTCGAATATAGATCTTAAGGTTGAACATCTTCCGGCTTATTTAGCCTTGTTCCTGGGGCTTTTTATCGTTAACTTCAGGCCTCTTATGTATTCGATAGCTTATCGCGGAGATGAAGACTACCATATAAGCACGGTCATGAGCAGCTCGTCCCTTATTAACGAATATTTTTCGTTCTTCCAAAGCTTAATGAGCTCTACGGCCGGTGTGCTGCTATTTGCGGCGGCGGTGTGCCTGTTCGTCATTTTTTTTGTATCATTCAGGAAAAAGATGAGTTTGCTTGATAAGGTAACGGCGCTCTATTTGATCGCAGTCACATTTATGTTCATAAGGATCATGTTGACTTTTGGCGCGGGAGGATCATACCATTTCGGGAAGGCTGTGCCTTATGACTCGCTGCAGTATCCCTATATCCAAAAATGGATCACTAAATTGATCGTCCTGAACGGAAAATATAATGAGTCCCTTTACAGGTCTCTGCCGTTCATCTCGACTGTCCTTCTGAGTTGGCTGGTATTTTATAAGACGGTAAAGGCAACGGGGAACAGATATATGTCATTTTGCTTCTCGTTCGCCATAGCCACTATGCCGACCATCTATTTTTATTCGAGCCTTTTTTATCCTGACATGTTGGCGATGCTGCTGATCGCAGTCTCTTTATTCGATCTGGACGCGCTGCTTAGGATGGATTTTAAGGACCTGGCAAAGAGGCCGTCATGGATATGTTTTATCATGCTGCCGTTCGCGAAAGATACAGCGGTGGTATTTTCCTGTCTTATAGTGCTTGCGAGGATCATTGTGCGCTTATCGGAGAAGAAGTTCTCCTTATCAGGCGAACTTAAATTCGCTCTTTCGGCGGTATTGCCGCATGCGGTATTTGTGTCTTTAAAGTTGTTCGTCATGCCGGAACAGGGCGTACAGGACCTGGGTTTTTTCGGGAAGGCAAAAGAGATCTCAAGCTACTTTACGGTATTTAAGTCTATTTTCGCCCAGACGGGGTTATTGCTTCTGTTCTCATGCGCCGGCCTTGCGCTGATATACAAAAAGGACCGGCCCAAGGCTTTTTTCTTATCGTCTATGGTCATTCTCTACATAATATTCTACATGGGATGCAAAGGCCCGGATTATATAGGGTACGCGCGATGGTATCTTACTATTGTGCCCGTCGGCATATTTTTAGCTGCTGCGCTGATAGAGCGCATGAAGAGCGTCTTGATCAGGTGGACGGTGATCTCTTCTCTGGCCGCCTCTAATTTGCTTCTTATGCCTATGTACATTGACGGGACACGCATCTCAAATTGGGGGTCGCCGCTTACCGACACCTCAGAGCATAGTTACCGTTTCAAAGAAGCTTTTGACTGGCTGTCGAAAAGGGACGATGTTATAGGCGTGGCCAAAGTAGGCGGGTATTTCCATTATTCAGGGAACCGGTTTTACGTGGACAAATACAGGATGAAGGAGAACGGGCTTCTCTCTGCCAGGCACCAGATGTTCGGGCAGAAGCCTTATGATACAAAGCGCGAATGGTTCTATTTTAAGATATTCTTCAGGAGCCTTATAAAGGCGAATTACCGGGGCATCGCGGATTATGTGGTATATCAGTCGGTGAATAATATTTACCTTGAAGAAGGCGCGGTTGTCGCCGGGGAATACAGGGTCGCCAAGGCTTTCAGGAACCCCGAGCATACGATATATATTTTTGAGAAGATGGTCAAATGACCCGTATATCATCCTACCGGTTTTCCGTCCATGTCCTTAGGGTACGACAGGCCCATGAGAGAAAGGATCGTCGGAGCGATATCCGTTATATGCACATAGGGTTTCATCTCTTTAGGCGACATCCCGCTGCCTGACATGATAAATAGCCCGTCCATCGCGTGGTCCGCGTTCCGCTCCCCTGGAGAGACCGGCTCAGAAAAGGCATCTTTGGCCAAAGCGCCGGAGTTTTGCTTTATTACAGGCTCGACAGAATAACCGTTATGCGTCACCAAAAGTATATCAGGCGCGTTATGCGTATGTACTCCGGAGAAAACCTCTTCGCGCCTGTAGGCTGATACGATCTTTAGCCCGGTCCTGGGGTCGCTAAGCCGGTTCAGCTCGTCGATTATCAGGTCCCGGACCTTGTTGTATTCGGATTTATCAACGGTGCCTTTACTTTGCCGGCCCTTCAGGTTTATCCAGATGCCGCGGCTGGTTTCATTGAACATAAAGGCTTTTGTCTTATCCCAATCTATGAAGGTCTTATACAAGCCGCGGTAAAACCTGAATACGAACGGCAAGGTTAAGGCTTTTTGGACAGGGATGCCCAGTTTTGCCAGGGCCAGCGCGATGTTCCTGCTCATTTTCAGCATATTGTTCTTTTGTGACGCCTCTTTAGCCGGGGTCAATAGGCCATGGTGCTCCAGAAAATTGTTTATGAAGAATTTACGATCTATACCCTCGAAACCGTGGTCCGATCCGATCACAAATACGGTGTTCGAGTCGTCCAGCTTCATCAGCCTGCCGATAAGTTCGTCAACTTTTTGGTAATGTTCCCTGATCACGTAAAAATCGTCGTCCGCCCAGTAATAATGCTCGAGACGGTCGGTCCCTTCGAACATGACATATATGAGGTCCCAGGCTATCCTTTCGGCAAGAGATTCGATGACCTTTATCCTGGTCTCGTCTATGCCGTTAAAGACCTTGATCAGTTTTTCGCGGCTTTTTTTGTTCCTGTCCAGCACAAAACTTCTCGCGAAGTTGGACCGTAACCCGGGGTCCAGTTCTACTCCTATAGAATATCCCCTGGCCTTCAGTTCCTGCTTAAGGGACGGCGGGTATGTGTATTCGCTTTGGTACGACGGCGTAAGCATGCCGCCTATAAAATAACCGTTCACCTCATCCGGAGGATAGGAGACAGGAGGGTTTACGACTATGACTTTTTTCCCGGCGCTGGAAGCTATCTGCCAGAAATGCCTGGCGTGTATGTCCTTGCTTGATATGACTTTTTTTTCGTACCCGGCTATCTTATAAAAATCGAAGACGCCGTGTTTCCCCGGGTTCTTCCCGGTAGAAAGGGAGACCCATCCTGTTGCCGTCATGGGAGGGACCACGGTGCGTAGGGGCGCCATTATTCCTGATCCAGCCAGCCTGGAGAGATTGGGGAGTAGTCCCTGGTCCATCCATGGCTTTACCAGCCCTAATGCCGCGCCGTCTATACCAATAAATATGACTCTTTTTCCGGCCATTACATGTATCCCAGGTCTTTGAGGCGTTTTTTTATTTCTTTCTGCTCTTCCGCGGAATAGACGTCTTTCTTATAGTCAGGCGCGAACTGTTCCAGAACGTACGAGACCACGTCCGAAGGGTTTTCGCGCGTCTCTGTCTCATTGACGATCTTTTTTACGGCGTTGTAAAGATCCAGAGGAATGTTCACTTTGATATATTCGGGCATTGTGCCTCCTGTTATTTTGCCGTTGCCTTGACGGCTAAAAGAAAACTGTTCTTTTCATTCCCGCGCCTTGTTACGCCCATCAGTCTCATGACAGGGGCGGCCAGGATCAGAGAGAACGGGAATAGTTTATTAAGCAGCGTGAACGTGAAGATATCCCATATCTCGAAGAGCGGCCCGCTGAAAAAATAGAAGGAAGACGTTATCTCAAGACCCAGGGAAGCGAACCGTTGTTCCAGGTCTTTGATGTCGTATCCGCGCCTTACGTGAGACCAGCGTTTCACTGTATACCAATCCTCGGCTGCCTGGATATCGGCGTGATCGAAATAACCGGAATACTCCGGGTCGGCCAGGAACCTTAAGCGTTTATTCTTGAAGAGCGTCCTTTTTATGAATGATGGGGAGTAGGCTTTTGTCGGGAACGTGAATATCATGGACCCGCCTTTTTTCAAGACCCTTGCCGCTTCGCGTAAGAGGTCATCGTCTTTCGGGACATGTTCGATGACGCAGTTACAGAAGATGATATCAAATGTGTTGTCTTTACACGGGATCTCTGTGCCGCTGCCATGGATGATACGGGTCTTTTTTTTGGTTATGAACGAAAGTTCGGTCCTGTCTATGTCCAACCCGTAATAAGCATGTCCCGCCCCAATAAGGTGTTTCGCAAAGTAACCTTTGCCGCAGCCGATCTCAAGCACTTTCCCGGCCGGTTCAGGCATTAACAATTTTAGGTTCTTCATGTCGATATATCTTGGGATGTTGAAAGCCTTGTCGGCGAACTCAAATAGAGCCGGGCTGATCCGGCGTAAAAAGTGTAACCCGTCCTCAAGGCGTTTTTTTGCCCCGTGCGTCCCGGCATTGTCCCTGAAATCGCCGAATATTTTCATCTTTTCGATGAACGGCAGTATCTTTCTCATCCTGTACGTGTCTAGAGCCGCCAGTCCGGCCACTGTCAGATAACTGGGCTGAGGCATGGCGCATTTTCTGCAGATAGGGATCTCACGCCATTTGCCTTTAATATGAAGGTCCCTGGCCTGTCTCATTTTTTCTGAACGCCAGACTTTTCCGAACCCGCCGTAGTCGAATATATTTCCGAGCAGCTGTTCATTATTGCTGGCCATGCAGCAGAGAGAAACAGTGCCGTCCCAGTAAATGTTGGCCTGGCGCCATAGATAAAAGCAGGGCTTATCGCAGATCCCTTCCGGCTTCGGCGTCCGGTTAAGGAACCTGAGGTCGAACTCGCGCTTTATCCTTATGGCGTTGATGTTCTTTACATCCTTCCACCTTTCCAGAAAGAGTTCTTTTTCATGCTCGGTCTCAGGCGTTACGATCATCTGGACGACCGTGAAATTAGAGTTCTTTATCTTATCTTTCATGGCAAGAAATCCGCGGACGGCTTTATCGACCCTTGAAAAATCGGCATTTTTCCTTACTCGCTCGAATGTCTCTTTGGTAGCGCCGTCGAAAGCGAGGAATATGTAATCCAACCCCGCTTCTAAAAGTTTAGCCGACATTTCTTCCGTCAGCATCATGGCGTTTGTCGAGATGCCGGTCTTTACGCGCCTGGACCTGCAATACCGCACCATTTCTATTATGTCAGGATGCAAGAGCGGCTCGCCCAGACCGTGCAGGTAGACGAGCTCGGCGTAAGGCGCGATCTCGTCTATGATCTTTCTGAATTTAGGCAGCTCCATGTAGCCTGTTTGGCGCGTCATATGGTTGATCGGGCACATGGTGCAGCGCAGATTACAGTTATTTGTCGTCTCGAGTATGAATTCGACAGGATAGGAGTCGAGACGGTTCTTTTTTGACAGATAATCTTTTGTCATCCTTAAACGGTTCTTAAGATATCTCATTGCGTCTAGTGTCCTTAAAAATGTCCGTGCCTGAGAACGAATTTTATATATTCCGAGCCGATCTTAAAGACCCTGAAGGCTTCGTCCGGGCTTTTAAGTATGTGCGATAAGAGCCGCAGGAAATATGCCGGCCTTATGTAAAACTCTTTATGAAAGCGCTTTGCGCCGCTTGAGATCTCCTCGTTCGAAAGTCCTGGATAGCTGATAGGGCAGAGCTGGAACCCGTCGGCTGTAATAAGGCCGGACCGGTACA
>Ga0172375_10009081_pt1 | contig 13188 bp, 10 predicted proteins | sample LakKiv1m_FD_114537 | JGI IMG/M metagenome (GOLD analysis project Ga0172375, IMG submission 114537) | Freshwater microbial communities from Kabuno Bay, South-Kivu, Congo - kab_092012_11.1m | ecosystem: Environmental > Aquatic > Freshwater > Lake | place: Democratic Republic of the Congo...
ACCACCACCGCCGACGTGGGCGACGGCTTCTCCGTCTCCTTCCAGCCGGCTCCCGCCGCCCCGCGCCTCGCCGCCGCCGGCGTCATCGGCGGCAGCGGCTACACCGGCGCCCTGCTCGCCGAGCTGCTGCTCGGGCACCCGTCGGTGAAGCTCGCCGCGATCAGTTCGGAGACGCTGGCCGGCGAGCCGGTGCGCAGGCACCTGCCGCGCCTGCGGACCGACCTCGCCTTCTGCCGTCAGGCGGATCTGGGCGGGGTCGACGTCGCCTTTCTCTGCACGCCGCACGGCGAGACGGCGCCGATCGCCAGGAAGCTGCTCGACGACGGAGTCAGGGTGATCGACCTCTCCGCCGACTTCCGCCTCGACGCCGTCACCTACGCCGAGTGGTACGGGGAGCACCCCTACCCGGACATGCTCCCCGGCGTCTACGGCCTCACCGAGCTGCACCGCGACGAGGTCGCCGGCGCCGACCTCGTGGCCAACCCCGGCTGCTACCCGACGGCGGCGCTGCTGGCGCTGGCGCCGCTCGGGCAGTACGGACTTGCCGACGTCGTCATCGACGCCAAGAGCGGCGCCAGCGGCGCCGGCAAGACGCCCAAGGCCGCGACCCACTTCTGCGCCGTCGACTCGGACCTCGTCGCCTACGCCGTCGGTTCGCACCGGCACTACCCGGAGATCGCCGCGGGGCTGAGTGCCGGCTCCTCGAGCACGCCGTACTGCTTCGGCACGCTGCCGACTCCGCCCGCCCCCTCACTCACCTTCATCCCCCACCTCGTCCCCCTGCAGCGCGGCATCAGCGAGACGATCTACGTGCGCGCCGCCAGCTACCCGCTGCCGAGCCAGGCCGAGGTCGAGGCTCTCTACGCGGAGTTCTACGCCGGCGAGACCTTCGTGGAGGTGTGCGCCGCGCCGCCGCAGCTCAAGGACGTCGCCGGCACCAACTACTGCCGCATCTTCCCGCACCTGGACGCGCGGGCCGGGCGGATCGTCGTCGTCAGCGTGATCGACAACCTGATGAAGGGCGCCTCCGGGCAGGCGCTGCAGAACATGAACGTGATGCTCGGGCTGCCCGAGCATGAAGGGCTGGTCTGAGATGCTGCCGAGATCCCGTTTCGCACCGCTGCCGCCGTTCGTACGCGAGGTCGCCGGCGGGGTGACCAGCCCGAAGGGTTTTCTCGCCGTCGGCGTGGCGAGCGGCGTCAAGAAGCGCGCCAAGCTCGACCTCGGCGTGCTCATGAGCGAGCGTCCCTGCGTCTCGGCGGCGACGTTCACCAGCAACGCCGCCGCCGCCGCGCCGGTGCGGCTCACGCGCGAGACCGCCGACTGCGGCCACCTGCGCGCCGTCGTCGTCAACGCCGGGAACGCCAACGCCTGTACCGGCAAGCAAGGTTTGGCCGACGCCGCCCGCATGCGGCTTCTCGCGGCCGACCGGCTGCGTCTGCCGGTCGAGCAGGTGGCCGTCGCGTCCACCGGGCTCATCGGTGTGCATCTGCCGATGGACAAGATCGAGCCGGGCATCGCGGCGGCGGCCGGGGCTGTGGCCGGCGGGTCCGGCGCTGCCTCCGCCGAGGCGTTCGCCACCGCGATCCGCACCACCGACAAGCACGCCAAGTACGGAGCGCTGGAGGTCGAGACCGGCGAAGGCGCCGTGCGGCTCGGGTTTGCGGCCAAGGGCTGCGGCATGATCAGCCCCAACATGGCGACGATGCTCTGCTTCGTCACCTGCGACGCCGTCGTCGGTGAATCCGCCTGGACGGACCTCATGCGCGCCGCCGTCGTGGGTTCGTTCAACCGCATCACGGTGGACGGCCAGGAGTCCACGAACGACATGGTGCTCGGCTTCTGCAACGGCGCGTCCGGGGTCGCTCCGGGCGACGAGGGACTGTCCCGGCTCGGCGAGGCGCTGCAGGCGGCGCTGCTGTCGCTCGCCGTGTCCATCGTCGCCGACGGGGAGGGATCGACCCGGACGATGCGGCTGAGCGTGACCGGAGCGAGCGACACGACGCGGGCCGAGGCCGTCGCCCGCGCCGTCGCCAACTCACCGCTGGTCAAAACGGCGTTCTACGGTCGCGACGCGAACTGGGGCCGCATCATGCAGGCGATCGGTCAGGCGCTCGGGCGCGACGGCCACCAGGCGCTGCCGGCGCGGATCGCCTACGAGGATGTGGTCATCGTCGAGAAGGGGCAGCCGGCGGCGCTGGACGCAGTCCAGCAGGGCCGGCTCGCCGAGATCATGCACCAGCCCGAGATCGACCTGACAGTGGCTCTCAACGGTCCCGGCGCCGTCTCCACCGTCTACTTCAGCGACCTCACCCACGACTACGTCACCCTCAACGCGGAGTACTCGACATGACCGTACGGCATCAGAAGACCGTGAAGACCCTCCTCGAGGCGATGCCGTACATCCGTCGCTTCTGGGGGGCGACCGTGGTGCTCAAGTACGGCGGCGCGGCGATGACCTCGCCGCACCTCCAGGAGCAGTTCGCCGAGGACATCGTCCTGCTGCGCCTCGTCGGCATGAAGCCCGTCGTCGTCCACGGCGGTGGGCCGGCCATCAGCCGGCACATGAAGCGGCTGGGTATGGAGCCCGAGTTCATCGATGGGCACCGCGTCACCGACGAGGCGACCATGGAGGTGGCCAAGATGGTCCTCGTCGGCAAGGTCAACAAGGAGGTCGTCGGGCTGATCAACCGCCACGGCGGTTCCGCGGTCGGCATCTCCGGGGAGGACGGCCGCCTCCTCAGGGTCACGCCGAAAGCGCACCGGGACGCTGCCGGCAACGACGTCGACCTCGGCTTCGTCGGCGAGGTGGAGGAGGTCAACACCGAGGTCATCGACCTGCTCGCCGAAGCCAACATCCCGGTCGTGGCGAGCGTCGGTTCCGACAGCACCGGCGAGGCCTACAACGTCAACGCCGACACGGTCGCCGGCGAGCTCGCCGCCGCGCTCCACGCCGAGAAGATCATCTTCCTGACGGACGTGGACGGGATCTACGAGGATCAGGGCGGCGACGTCGCGCCGGTATCGGAGTGCGATCTGGCCTACCTCGGGGCGTTGCAGGCGGCCGGGCGCATCACGGGAGGCATGGTCCCCAAGGCGGCCGCGGTCCGCAGGGCGCTGGAGGCCGGCGTGAGCAGCGCTCACATCATCGACGGCCGTGTCGAGCACGCCGTGCTCCTCGAGGTCATGACCGACGCCGGCTGCGGCACCAAGGTGACGGCGTGACCGTGGCGGCGCCGGTCCTGGCTCGTGTCGCAGCCGCTGCGCCGGCCATCGGCGACGCGGGAATTTGCATATTCCGCAACGATTCCGTGTATTCTATGCAGCAGCGAAGTTGGGCATCGAGTCCGGTGACCGCATGGTCGGCGGCAGCCCCGGTCAAAGGAGACGCGCCGGACATGAACGCAGGGGTGCCGATGAGCAAGACCGAGCGGCAGCGGCTCATCCAGACGGTCGTGGAGCAGCGCGAGGTCGCCACGCAGCGCGAGTTGGTGCACGCGTTGAGCGTGCTCGGCTGCGAGGTCACCCAGGCGACCGTCTCCCGGGACATCCGCGAGCTCGACCTGCAGAAGGTGCGCACCCACCTGGGGAGGGCCAAGTACGTCCTGAGCTCGCGCGAACGTCCGAAGGACCCGGAACAGGCGGCGCGGCACGTGCTGCGCGATTTTGCCCGGTCCACATCCGTCTCGCAGCAACTCCTCGTGGTGCGTTGCGAGATCGGCACAGCCTCCACGGTCGCCCGTCAGATCGACAACCTGAACCACTCGGACGTCGTCGGCACGCTGGCCGGCGACGACACCTTCCTGATCATCCTGGAGACGTCCGAGAAGGCGCTGGGCATGAAGCGCTACGTCGATCGTCTCCGAGAGGCCTAGCGCGCAGGCACAGCACCGCGCGCAACCCATCCGTTCTGTGAGCCGGCGAGCGGCTTCGCCGCGCCGGCCCTCGTCAACCACGTTCCCAAGGAGCAGTCAATCGTGAGCACCGAGAGCGCCTCGAGCGCCCCCAACGGTACCGTCGTCCTCGCCTACTCCGGCGGTCTCGACACTTCGGCCCTGATCCCGTGGCTCAAGGAGAAGTACGGCTACGACGTGGTCGCCTGCCTCGTCGACCTCGGTCGCGTCAAGGACATCCCGATGATGATGGACCGCGCCTTGGCGTCCGGGGCCATCGCCGCCGAGGCGATCGACGCCAAGGAGGAGTTCGCCGAGCACCACTGCCTGCCGGCCCTCATGGCCAACGCCCTCTACGAGGACAAGTACCCGCTGTCGACGGCCATCGGCCGGCCGGTGATCGCCAAGAAGCTGGTCGAGACGGCACACAAGCACGGCGCCACCGCCGTCGCTCACGGCTGCACGGGCAAGGGCAACGACCAGGTGCGCATCGACATCGGTGTGCGCGCCCTCGATCCGAGTCTGACGATCATCGCTCCGGCGCGGGCCGCCGACTGGCCCAGCCGCGAGGAGCTGCTCGACTACGTGGCGGCGCACGGCATCCCCGTACCGCTCACCAAGAAGAGCCCGTACTCGATCGACGAGAACATGTGGGGGCGGAGCAACGAGTGCGGCGTGCTCGAGGACCCCTGGGTCGCGCCCCCGGAGGACGCGTTCCAGTTCGTCGTGAGCCCCGCGGACGCTCCCGACGAACCGCAGCACGTCGTCGTGAGCTTCGAGAAGGGCAAGCCGGTGGCGCTCGACGGCCGGCCCATGGGCATGGTCGAGCTCATCGAGGCCATCGACGCGATCGGCAACAAGCACGGGTTCGGCCGCGTCGACATGATCGAGAACCGGCTCGTCGGCATCAAGAGCCGGGAGGTGTACGAGGTCGCCGGCGCGCTGGCGCTGATCACCGCGCACCGGGAGCTCGAGGACCTCGTGCTCACGCGCGACCTGATCCACTTCAAGCGGACCATCGAGAGCAAGCTCGCCGACATGATCTACGAGGGCCAGTGGTTCGACCCGCTCACCGAGGCCTGCAAGGCGTTCCTCTTCCAGAGCCAGGAGCGGGTCACCGGCGACATCCGGCTCAAGTTCTACAAGGGGAGCTGCGTGGCCGACGGCCGGCAGAGCGACTTCTCGCTGTACAGCTACAAGCTGGCGACGTACACGACCGAGGACGAGTTCTCGCACGAGGCGGCGGCCGGCTTCATCCAGCTGTGGGGCCTGCCGATCGAGGTGTGGGCGCGGGTCGGCAAGGAGCACCACATGATCAAGGAACTGGAGGACTGACGGGCGCGGGGATGGAGCGGGCGGCCGCCGCAGGGCCGCCGCCCGCCGGCGCTCACGGCCGCGGTACGCGGCCGTCCGCCGGCGCGAACGGCCGCCGATGAGCGGCCGCCCGCTCCGCACCCGTCCGTCAGCGCATATGATGCCGGGCATGAAGAGCAGAGAGGACGACCGATGACGGTCGCGCGCTCGGGCCGCTTCGCCGGCGAGCGCGCTCCGGCGTTCGTGACCCTGAACAGCTCGCTGGCGCTCGACTGGCGTCTCTGGCGGGAGGACATCGAGGGCTCGGTGGCGCACGCCCGGGCCTTGTCCGACGCCGGCCTGCTGAGCGCGGCCGAGCTCGAGGCCGTCGAGGACGGCCTCGCCGCCGTCGGCCGCGAGATCGAGGCCGGCGCCTTCGTGCCGACCGATGCCGACGAGGACGTGCACATGGCGGTCGAGCGCCGGCTCACGGAGCTCATCGGCGAGGCCGGCGCCCGCCTGCATACCGGGCGCAGCCGCAACGATCAGGTGGTCACCGACGTGCGCCTGCACCTGCGCAGGGTGGTCGAGCGTCAGGACGCCGCCCTGGCCGCCCTGCAGGGCGTGCTGGTCACGCGCGCGAGCGATCACATCGAGACGGTGATGCCCGCGTACACGCATCTGCAGCGCGCCCAGGTCACGTCGCTGGCGCAGCACCTGCTGGCGTACTTCTGGATGCTCGAGCGCGACCGGGAGCGGCTGGAGGCCGCCCGCCGGGCCTGTCTCGAGCTGCCGCTCGGAGCGGGCGCGGCGGTCGGCCTGGACTTCGACCTCGACCGCGTGGCCGAGGCCGTGAGCCTCGGTTTCGACCGCGTGGCCGAGAACTCCCTCGACGCGGTCGCGAACCGGGACTTCGTTCTCGACTACCTCGGCGCCGCGGCGCAACTCGGCGCCCACCTCAGCCGGCTCGGCGCCGAACTGGTCCTCTGGGCGAGCGCGGAGTTCGGGTTCGTCCGCCTCCCGGACGCGTTCAGCGGCGGCTCGAGCATCATGCCGCAGAAGAAGAACCCGGACGCCGCCGAGCTGATGCGGGCCGCCGCTCCGCGGCTGACCGCCGACCTCTCCGGCTTCCACGGCGTGCTCCACGGGCTGCCGCTCGCCTACAACACCGACCTGCGCGAAGACAAGCGCTATCTGTTCGACGCGGTCGACTGTCTGGACGGCGTCCTGCCGGTGGTGCACGGTCTGCTGGAGGAGATCGTCTTCGACGAGGTCCGTCTGGCGGCCGCGTGTGACCCGTTCCTGGCTGCCACCGACGTGGCCGACTACCTGGTCGAGAAGGGCGTACCCTTCCGTGATGCGCATCATCTGACCGGCGGGCTGGTGCGTCGCTGCCTCGAGACGGGCCGGGGTCTCGCGGACGTCCCGCTCGAGGACCTGCGCGCCCTCTCCGCCGCTTTCGGCGAGGACTACTACGCCCTGCACGATCCGGTCGCGCAACTGGCACGCAAGCGCTCGCGCGGCGGCTCCGCCCCCGAGCGCGTGCGCGAACAGCTCGAACGGGCGCGGGAGGCCGTCGCCCGGCGTCCCTGCTGCTGACATGCGCGCGCCGGCGGCCGTCCTCTTCGACCTCTGGGGCACGCTGGTCCCGCAGACGCCCCGAGGCGTACGTGACGACGTCGCGCGCGAGATGGCCGGCGATCTCGGCGTCGATCCGGCGGCGTTCGCAGCCGCCTACCGCGATTCCTACCGTGAGCGTTTCACGGGCGCCACGGGAACGCTCGAGGAGACGGTCCGGGCGCTGGCGGAGCTCTGCGGCGGGGCGCCGCCGGCCGACGCCGTCTCCCGCGCCGCGTCGCGCCGCGTCGATCTGACCCGGCGTCATCTCAGGCCGCACGAGTCCACGCTCCGTGTGCTCGACGAGCTGAGAGGCGCGGGCCTGGGTCTTGCTCTGGTGTCCGATTCGTCGATGGAGGCGCCGGAGGTGTGGCCGGCCACACCGCTGAGCTCGCTGATCACCGTCACGGCGTTCTCCTGCCTTCTCGGCGTGCGGAAGCCGGACCCCGCCATCTACCTCCACGCCGTGCGTGGGCTGTCCGTCGAGCCCCGCGACTGCCTGTACGTGGGTGACGGCGGAGGAGGAGAGCTGACCGGTGCGGCCGCTCTCGGGATGCAGGTCCTGCGGGTCCGAACGCCCGACGACGGGCCTTCGGATCGCTACGACGACGATCTGACGTTCGCCGGCGCCGAGATCGCCGGGCTGGCCGAACTCCTTGACCTGCCGTGGGCGCGACGGGCGACCTAGCCCGTTCGTGATGACGCGTACACTCTCCGGGTCCTTCTTCGCCCGCTCCGCCCTGGAGGTCGCGAGCGACATCGTCGGCTGCACCTTCCTGTTCGCCGGCGCCGGGGGGCGCATCGTCGAGACCGAGGCGTACCGCCAGGACGACCCGTGCTGTCACGGCTACAACGGCAGGACGGCGCGCAACGCCGTCCTCTTCGGTCCGCCCGGCCACCTCTACGTGTACTTCACTTACGGCATGCATTTCTGCGCCAACGTCGCCTGCGAGGAAGAGGGCGTCGGGGCGGGGGTCCTGCTCCGCGCGCTCGAGCCGGGGCCCGGCATGGACGAGATGATCGCCCGGCGGGGCGTGAGCGAGCCGCGCCTCCTGGCCTCCGGCCCGGCGCGGCTCACCCAGGCGCTCGGTATCGGTCGCGAGCACGACGGTCTGCCCGTCTGGGAGCCGCCGCTCGCCATCCTGCCGCGGCCGCGGCAGGATGGCGACACGGTCGCCGCCGGGCCGCGTCTGCTGGCGACGGCCCGCATCGGGGTGCGCGGCGGCGACCAGCGGCCGTGGCGCTTCGTCGACGCGGACAGCCGGTTCCTCTCGCGGCCTCTGCCGCGCGCATCGCGCGGATGACGGCGAGCAGCAGCGGAGTCGCCTCGGCCGGGTAGGATAGGCGGTGTTCCGCTCACTTCCACGCAGCGCGACGCGCGGATCGCGCCGGCCGTCGCCGGCCTCGTGCGCCGCCTGAGACGAAAGGACGACCGTGAAACTCCGCGAGATCTACGAGACCGCCGTGCGCATGGGTATCGACGCCGACCCACGCGGCAAGGCCGGCGTCGAGGACTTCCTGGCGCGCACCAGGAAGCGCTACGACTCCCTGCCCGATCACCTCAAGGCCGTGACCGACGCCGAGGTGCTCAGCAATCCCTTCAACGACACGCGCATCTACGTCGGCGACCCCGACGCCGAGGTGACGACGCTGATCGGCGGCATCGACATGAACACCGGTGAGGTGCTGCTCGCCGACCGCCTGCGCGAGAAGGGCGTGCCGGTCGACGCGGTCTACACGCATCACCCGGAGGGCTGGGGCCTCACGAGGCTCGACGGCGTGATGGAGGTCCTGGCCGACATCTGGGCCGAAGCCGGCGTGCCGATCCAGGCGGGCGAGAAGCTGATCGCGGAGCGTATGGAGGAGGTCAAGCGGCGGCTCATGCCGGTGAACTATGACCAGGCGATCGACGCGGCCCGGCTGCTCGGGATCCCCTTCCTCTCGGCGCACACGCCGACCGACAACCTCGTGGTCGAGTATCTCAACCGGTACTTCGAGAAGAAGAAGCCGGCGCTCATCGAGGACGTGCAGAAGGCGCTGCTCGACATCCCGGAGTACCGCATCGCGGCGCAGAAGGGCGCCGGCCCGTACCTGGGCAAGAGCAGCCCCGGGGCGCGGGCCGGCAAGATCCTCGTCGACATGACCGGCGGCACTGAGGGCCCGAAGACCGTCATCGAGAAGCTCGCCGACGCCGGCGTGGGCACGATCGTCGGCATGCACATGGGCGAGGAGATGCGCGAGGAGGCCGACAAGCATCACATCCACGTCGTCATCGCCGGCCACATGAGCAGCGACTCGCTGGGTATCAACCTCTTCCTCGACGAACTCGAGCGCAACGGGGTGAAGACGATCGCGACCAGCGGTCTCATGCGTGTGCACCGGGACAAGCGCGGCAAGGTGACGAAGGAAGAGCCGGGCGCGCTGCCGCTCGCCTAGTCATCGCGAGACGGACCAGTCGGGTCGGCCGGGAGCACGGACCCATGGACGCATCCTCTTCACCTCGTCCGCCCGCCCGGCCGGAACTGCTGGCGCCGGCCGGAGAGCCGCGCGCGCTGCGCGCGGCTCTGGCCGCCGGCGCCGACGCGGTGTACTTCGGCCTCGAGCGCTGGAGCGCCCGCGCGTTCGCGGGCAACTTCGCCGGCGAGAGGGTGGTGGAGGCGGTCGAGACGGCCCACCTGTACGACGCGCGCGCGTATCTGGCGCTCAACACGCAGCTCAAAGACGCCGAGGTCGAGCCGGCGCTTGAGGCGCTGGAGGCGCCGTACCTCGCCGGCCTGGACGCGCTCATCGTCACCGACCTGGGGTTCGCCGCGCGCGTGCGTGAGACGTATCCGGGCCTGGATCTGCACGCGAGCACGCAGCTCAACACGCACGACTCGGCCCAGCTGGCGGCACTTGCACGGCTCGGGTTCCGGCGCGCCGTCCTGGCACGCGAGCTCAGTCTTGCCGAGATCGCCGCTCTCGACCCCGCCGGCCTTGAGCTTGAGGTCTTCGTCCACGGCGCCCTCTGCTACGGGTACTCCGGGGACTGTCTGCTGAGCAGCATGGTCGGCGGTCGCAGCGGCAACCGCGGCCGCTGCAGTCAGTCGTGCCGCCTGCGCTACGCCTTGCGGCGCGACTCCTCGCCGCCGGAGCCGGCCGGGGCAGAGGCGAGCCGGGTGATGTCCACCTCGGACCTCGCCGCCGCCGGCGTCCTTCCGCAGCTGCTTGCCGCAGGAGCCACGTCGTTCAAGATCGAGGGCCGCATGAAGGACGCCGGCTACGTCGGCGTCACCACCGCCGTCTACCGGGACGCCCTCGATGCGGCGCTGGCCGACCCGGAGGGCTACGCCGTCCTGCCGGAGTGGTCGGCGCGGCTCGAGCAGAGCTTCTCGCGCAGCTTCACGACCGCCCACCTCGAAGGCCGGCATGCGGAGGTGCGCAGCGGCGGTCGTGGCGGCCACCGCGGCGTGCTGGTGGGCAGGGTCGCCCGGGTGGACGACTCCACCGGCGAGGCCGAGATCCGCCTGAGCAGGCCCGTCGCCGCCGGCGATCTCGTGTACCTGTACACGTCGTCGGGCCAGACGGAGCCGCAACGGCTGGAGGAGTCCGGTGACGACCACGTCACGCTGCGTCTGAGGGAGCGCGTCGGTCCCAAGGACCGGCTCTTCCGGCTCGCCGCGGCAGAGACGGACGAGCTCGCCCGCGATCTGGAGACCGCCCGGGTGGTGCGACGCCCGGTCGTCCTCGACATGAGTCTCGACGGGGAGGAGGGCCGGCCGGCGACGCTGGCGGTCGCTGTCGCCGGTGGGGAAGAGCCGGTGACCGTCGCCTCGACGGTGCTCCTCGCCGGCGCGCGCACCGCGGCGCTGACCGCCGACAAGGCGCGGGAAGCTCTCGGGGCGCTCGGCGGCACCCCGTACCGGCTCGGCGAGCTCCGGTTCTCCGTGGATCCGGGTCTCTTCCTTGGCATCGGCGACCTCAAGGACGTGCGCCGGCGCGCGGTGGCGGCGCTCGGTGAGCGCCGCGTAGCATCGCGCCGCCGTCAGCCGCCCCGGGTCGCGCCGTCCCCCGGCGCTCCGCCTTTCTCGCCGGGTCCGTCCACGCCCGCGCTGCCTCCAGGCACGCCCGACGTCATCCTCGCGCTTCGTCCGGGCGAGCGCCCGCTGGACGCACCGGGCATCGGGCGCCTTTGTCTCGATGTGCAGACGACCGACGACGTGGCCGCCGTAGCCGCGTCCGCTGTCGCCCTGCGGAGCGTCGGCCTGCCGATCCGCCTGCGTCTTCCGGAGGTCGTGTTCGACGCCGACGGCGGCTGGCTCCGGGACGTGCTCGCCGTCGGCTGGGACGCCGTGTCCGTGCGCCAGCTCGGGGTGGTGGCACCGGCCGCGACGGCGTCGTCGCCCGGCGGCAGGCCGGCGGACCTGGTGCTCGAGAGCCCCCTGCAGGGTCTGAACGGCCTGACGGCCGCGGTCGTGGCCGGCCTTGCCGGCCGGCCGGCGGCGGCCGTCATGGTGTCCCCGGAGGCTTCGCTCGAGGAGATCGCCGGCCTCCGCGCAGCGATGGCCGCCGGCCCGCCGCCGCTCGAGCCGGTCCCGGCGCTCGAGGCTCTTGCGTTCGGTCGCCAGCAGGTGCTGCGTGCGCGTGACCGGCTCGGGGCGGCGGAGGAGCTGTACGCCGCTCCAGGGCGCGGGGAGCACGTCGGCCTCGTGCTGGAGGACGCCAAGGGTTACGCGTTCCCGGCGGACGTGGACGCGGCCGGGACACGGGTCTTCAACGCCCGGGTGACCAACCTCGCGCCCAACCTCGACGAGCTGCGCGACGCCGGGGTCGAGGCGCTGCTCGTCGTGCAGTCCGACCTCGATACGGACGAGCGCCGGGCCTTCGCCTCCGGCGGCCTGCCGGCCCTGGCCGCGTTCGCCTCGCGTGATCGCAGCACGACGGGGCACCTCTTCCGCGGCGTCGCCTGACGACGGTCGCTGACCGCGGGCCGGCGTGGCGGTCTTCCTTGCGCCCGCCCTCGCCTCGCCGCTCGCCGGCCCCGTGGTATCATCCGCGCCGATGACCGACCGCCGACTCATCGACGACCTCATGGTCGGCGCCGTCGAGGTGCTCCCCGAGGGGGCTCTCGAGGCGAAGCTGGCGCTCGCCGAGCGCGAGGGCCGGCCGCTGCGCGTCAAGCTCGGCGTCGATCCCACAGCTCCGGACATCCACCTCGGCCACACGGTCGTCCTCAACAGGCTCCGCCAGTTCCAGGACGCCGGCCACACGGCAGTGCTCATCATCGGCGACTACACGGCGCGTATCGGCGACCCTTCGGGCCGCAGCAAGACGCGCCCTCGCCTGGACGGCGCCGTCATCGACGCCAACGCCCAGACCTACAAGGACCAGGCGTTCCTCATCCTGGACCAGGACCCGGCGAAGCTCGACCTGCGCTACAACGGCGAGTGGCTCGAGCCGCTCACCATGGAGCAGCTCTTCGAGATCACGGCCACGACCACGGTGGCGCGCATCCTCGAGCGGGACGACTTCGCCAAGCGCTGGGCGGCGCATCAGCCCATCAGCATGCTCGAGATGCTCTATCCGTTCGCCCAGGGCTACGACTCGGTGGCCGTCGAGGCGGACATCGAGCTCGGCGGCACCGACCAGGTCTTCAACCTGTTCATGGGCCGCGACCTGCAGTCGTACTTCGGCCAGGAGCCGCAGGCGATCATGACCCTCGACATCCTGCCGGGCACCGACGGCACCGAGCGGATGAGCAAGAGCACCGGCAACTACATCGGGGTGACCGAAGACCCGCGCGACATGTACGGCAAGGTCATGAGCATCCCGGACGACGTCATGCTGACGTACTACCGGCTGCTCACGCCGCATCACGCGGATGAGCTGGCACGGCTGGAGTCGGACTTCAAGGGCGGCGCCGTGAACCCGCGTGACCTCAAGGCGCGCCTCGCGCGCGAGATCATCACGCGGCTCCGTGGCGCCGAGGCCGCAGCCGCGGCGGAAGAGCACTTCGACAGCGTCTTCCGCCGCCACGAGTCGGCCGCCGACCTGCAGGAACTGGCGCTCGAGGCCGGCGACCTCGAGGACGGCGGCGCCGTCTTCCTGCCGGCCGTGCTCCAGCGCTGGTTCGGCCAGACGCGCGGCGAGTGGCGCCGCCGCATCGAGCAGGGCGGCGTCAGCCTGGACGGCGAGCCGGTCTCCGACCTCGCCGTCCCCGCCGCCGCCCTCGCCGGCAAGCACCTGAAGGCCGGCAAGTCGGCCGCCGCCCAAGGCGTGATCCAGGGTCTGTAGAGCGGCCGGCGCGGGCCTTTCGGCGGCGCCTCATCAGCCTACGCACATCGATCGCTCATCCGAGGTTGACACGCCCTCTTTACCGGGTATACTCCCCTAGCGCTTCAGGAGT
>Ga0172375_10009082_pt1 | contig 13188 bp, 12 predicted proteins | sample LakKiv1m_FD_114537 | JGI IMG/M metagenome (GOLD analysis project Ga0172375, IMG submission 114537) | Freshwater microbial communities from Kabuno Bay, South-Kivu, Congo - kab_092012_11.1m | ecosystem: Environmental > Aquatic > Freshwater > Lake | place: Democratic Republic of the Congo...
ACTTCCGTCAGGAATAAGCAAATACCTTTTATACCGACGGCAATTAAACGCATACGGACACGCTTTGTCAAGCCCGCAAGTTCAGGATTGTTCGATCTGATCCGGGGTCTTTACCGGCGTTCTTGGTTTAGGCAGCACAAAAACCGCCAGTCCGGCGGCACCGTTGGTGATAAGTGCTTTCAGGCGCATGATGAGGAAAATAATCAAGCCCATGCCTGCGTCCAGCCCCATTATCTGAAAGAGCAGGTAGCCTGCACCCTCGCCTACCCCCAGCTTGGCCGGTCCCAGCATGACGATGTAATTGGCGATGCTCAGTCCTGCAAAAATCATTGCGCACAGACCGAATGAGTAATCCAGCCCCACCAGCCAGATAGTCGCCGTCCAGCAAATCCAGGCTGCCAGACGGGCGGTAAGCTGACAGGTCAAGACCATGACGAAATCAGCCGGACGCTCTTTCCAGAAACGTTTAAGGCTGGTATCAAGCTCGCGGGCTGCTGCAATCATGCGTTCGGGATCTTTACGGAAAATTCTGAGCCATGACAGAAAGCGCGCCGTCATTCCGGCCACACCGATACGCAGCAGAATGCGCATCACAAAATATGGCAGGAAAGCCGCCACACTGGCCAGAGTGATGATGGTTGTGACATAGCTGGAGGCGTCATGTCCGACTATCCAGGCCACAGCCACGGCTATGAGTGCCGCCATGGGGCGTGTGATTTTGAATATGTAGTTCCACAGCACCGTACCCGAAATGGCTTCACTGGTCGAAACGTGCTGTTTGAAAAGTGCAGCTTTTACAACTTCGCCGGCCTCCCACGGTATTAAGACGTTCACAATCGCGCCTGCACCATTATAAGACAGCAGACGGAAGAGGCCGATTTTTCCTCTGATTGCGAAGCGGTAGGCAATAGCGTCGAAAATGTTCTCGGTCATGCCCAGGGCCAGCAGAATAAGCGCACCACTGTAACCGACTTTAGCGAAGGCGTTTCCGATTTTGTCCCAGCCGATATAATTGAGCAGCCAGAACAGTAATCCCAGCGCCAGGAAAAAAAAGATAAGGCGATACAGCTTTTTTTTCATACCCTGTCCGTCTATTTTTCTACCATCTGGCGCGTTTGATGAAAATATGAATGAAAAGCAGAACTACAGCGCCTGAGGCGGCAGCTGCTGCCACCCACACCAGCCAGTGCATGAACCCAAAGATTGCAGCAAAGAGCCAAAGCAGGATTATGGAGTCCTTGCAGAAAAGCTTGCGCAGGTAAAAATACGGTGTCATTTCACGCTGAATCTGCTTGCGCGGCTTATAGGCGTCCCACCACCAGTAGAAGCCCAGTCCGTGTTTGAGCTTACAGTGCCAGTGTATCAGCGCATAGGCAAAGGAGCCCAGACCGGCAAGCAGGCCCAGATAGACATATGCAGGCGAATAGCCATTGTGAGACAGATAATAGCCGCTGGCCATATACAGCAGAGCGTTTAAAAACTCGTCGCAGATGGAGTCGAGATAGCCGCCGAACTCCGAACGCTGATGGCGCAGATTGGCCAGCTCGCCGTCAACGCCGTCAACGATTGAATTAAGCTGTATCAGCAGCATGCCTGCGACTGCGCCGAAATATGCTCCTGTAAAAAGGAAATAAATTCCTGCCAGACCCAGAAGGAAGGCAATGACGGTGGTCTGGTTGGGCGTAATGGGCGTAGCGGCCACAACCCGCGACATTCTGATGGAAACCGGTCGGTTCAATAATTGCGCCACAAGTCCGCCCGGTCGCCATTGCAGACGCTGCAACAAACCCCATTCGGCTTCTTTGGCAGCGCTTTTATTCTCCGGCTTGCTCCAGAAAAACGGCTTGTCGAAGATTCTTTCGCGAATACAAACTGTGCGGTTCTCACGGGCAGCGCTGATAAGCTCGAAGACCGGCGAATCTCCCGCCGGAGTCCAATTCTCAGCCAGAGCTTTGCAGGTTTCAGCACCGATTTTTATTAAAGGAGCAATTCCACGTTTTGTGGCGAAAAGCGTCAGGTAGGCAGCGTCTGTTTCTTCGGCAGAGCTTTCCAGGAAAGTTTCGATAGCCAGTGGTTCAAGCACCCAGTTGCCATCGGCAATCAGGAGCGGAACGTCAGTCGCAGCCAGTTTTTCCTTAAGTTCCTGCACATTCACAAAAACCGGCTCGGGTCTGCGTTTAAGTTCCAGATGCGTGAAGGTTTTACTCCAGCGGGTATGCATGTCGATGCCGGCTACCTTTATAGCAGCTTCGCTGTCGGGACTGATGATGTAAATCGACAGCTTCTCCGGCTCAGGCAAACCCGCTGATTCAGTCTCAGAAACCGGGTTCTCTACAGGTGTGTTTTCGTTCTGCGTTATAATTGTGCAATCGTCGCTCATTTTTTTCCTCAATATGCTGTTCCGGGGTGATTCCGGTATATTGCGAAACTTCGACTGTCTATTACAGTTGATGAAGTCTACTATCAGACCAGCAAAACTCAAAGAACCTTTTTTGTACAACGGATTCCAGTTGGAACGCGCTTTCCTCTGATTTTACTGGCGCCATTAATTTATCCACATCAAACAGTTCCTGACCGAGATGCCGAGCAAATTTGTCACCAGTTGTCACCGGACAAGAAAAAAGGACTTACGAGAGTTTCGTAAGTCCTAGATATCGTTGGTAGAGCTGGCCGAGATCGAACCGGCGGCCTCTTGAATACCATTCACGTAATCTAACCCTTCATAGACGTGCAAGCTCATGCAAATACTACAGAAGTAGTTGACTTCACTAGAACATCCTGATACACCAAAATACATGGTTTACGCTGCCTCTTGGTAGCTCCTTGGTAGCTCCCAGTGATCGGAAAGGATATTTGAATGCCGAAAAGTTCATCTGAGAAACTCACAAAAAAGAAAATCGATGCTGGGTATTATTCCGGGAAGGAAAAACAGTTCTGCGCACTTTGGGATTCGGCTATTTCCGGTTTTGGCCTTCGCATATTTCCAACTGGCAGAAAAGCCTTCATCGTCAAGTACCGTGCATTGGGTCGGCAGCGAATGCAGACTATAGGAACTTATGGTAAAATGACATTGGACGAGGCTCGTAGACGCGCCCGTGAAATACTGGTTGAGGTGCAAAAAGGTGGTGACCCAGCTACAGAGCAATCTAAATCAAATCAGATCCCGACTTTTTCGAAGTTTGCGGACTCTTACTTAGACCGGCATGCCCGACCCCATAAAAAGACTTGGAGGACAGATGAAGCGAGGATACGCAAATATCTCAAACCAGAATGGGGTACTCGTCGTCTTGACTCGATAATGAAAGCAGACGTGATAACCCTTCACCAGAAGATCGGGTCGAAGCAGAACCATAAATATGAAGCTAATCGCGTCCTAGCTCTAGTCTCTAAAATCTTCGAATGTGCAATTGAATGGGGTATCCTCCCCGAGGAAACCGTGAATCCGACAAAACGTGTAAAGACCTACAGAGAAATAGGGCGTGATCGATGGGTAAAAACGGATGAAATGCCTCGCTTAGTGGAAGCTATCGACGCTGAACCGAACGTCTATATTCGGGCAGCTTTCTGGTTGTACTTGTTCACTGGAATGCGAAAAAGAGAGTTGCTGGGTGTCAGATGGGAATGGGTGGATACGATGGAAAAGGAAGTACGTTTACCTGACAGCAAAGCCAACCGCATACACTATATCCCTTTAAGCGGCCCAGCACTTGCTATTTTGAATGGGCTTCCGAGGCTTGAAGGGAACCCATATGTTTTCCCTGGTCGAAATGAATACCAATCTCTGGTTAATGTTGATAAAGCATGGCGACGTATCCGACGAACCGCCGACGTTGAAGATGTTCACCTTCACGATCTTCGCCGCACAGTAGGAAGCTGGATGGCACAAAGCGGAAACAGCCTGCTCGTCATTCAGAAGGCACTGAACCAGACAACCGACCATGCTACAAGGGTGTACGCTCGGATGAGCGAAGATCCAGTCCGCAAGGCGTTGGAAGAGCACGGGCGGCGGTTGTTGGAGGTAGTAGGGAAAGTCGGTAACGCAGGAGAAGTCGTGCCTATTCTCTTAAACCCCAAGGGGTGAATATTATGCTGTCAAAAACTAATGTGGACTACCTCACAAATTTGCTGATACCGAGCGATTCAATCCCTAATGGCGTTTATTATCTTATGTTGGCGTGGACCGACGATAATTCGCCCGAAGTGATAGAGGAACGCTACATAGACCACAATGACTGGCAAAACCGCTTACTAAAAAGTGGCTTTTCAAAAGAAGAAACTCTAGAGCATTCTCAAAATTTTATTAGTAAGGCTATTACTTATTATAAAGGCCCACTTACCAATCTATCAGATCGTGACTCGGATTACCGGCCGAGATTTATGAAATTCTTAAAAGCGGCAAATTTCGGCTATTTCATGCCTGAAGTGAAAACATCTCAATTAAAGGACTACGGAGTAATCATCAGCTATTATGACCGCGATGATTTTAGAAAAGAAATAGCACGACAAATAAATACGCTCTGGCTGACCTGCAATCCAGAGCATAGCAGCATTTCCTCGAAAGAGAAGGCTGAGTTTCGCAAACAATTAGATCAACAGACCGAGCTCAAGAATAAGCTTGTGGAGACGACCGATTCAATATGGAAGAACCTTAAAGCGATCGAGGTGGACTATAATGAATTACGAACAGTTACCCAGGGATCCAAAGATCCAGCTAATAATATTTATGTGCAAAATGTGTTACCAGAATTAGACCCTATTTTAGTAAAGGTCAAAGAACTGGTAGACATTAGTAACAGCAGCAATTTTCCTGAATCAATTATTGATAGAGTCTGGACTATTCGTACTGACCTCCAAAAAGTAAAAATTAAGAGGAGCGACCTGCCATTGGTGAACTATGTCGCAAAAGAATTCACGCGCATATATGACATGTACGGCGGGCCTTGCCAAACAGGTATGCCTTTTACTAAATACACCGCAGGTCGCAATCGCTTTCTCAGTGAGGCACTTTCCATATTCCGCGTAGGAAGAGAGGAACGGACTGTTAGAAAATTAGGAAATAAAGACAATCCTGTTCCGAACCGGGTGAAGAAAAATCTGCAGTAACCCATACATACTATACTGGTGACCAGAAACTCCTTTATATACCAGTTTAATCCACTCATTTTGGTAACTGTTGCCTGCGACTGTCCCGCCACTCTTTGAATAATCCTTCTGGTTCCTGCAAGCAGTAATAATCGGCAACTGAAAACGGCATTTCCCCGCTTGGTTGCCGATATTACTCCCGTGGACATTATGTTAATTTGTGTGTAAACATTCCCGATGTCGGAAACCGTTCCGTATCTGCGCAGGTGAATAGACGGCAGCTTGTGTCACATTTTAATGAAAGGAGTTTTTTTATGAACGAATCATCCTCCATTGGCCTTATTACAGAAAAAGATGCAGCCAAAAGACTTGGTCTAACACGACGTGGCCTCCAAAATCTTCGCGCTACGGCCCGCGGACCAAGATTCTGCCGGGTAAGTAGAACATGTGTTCGCTATAAAATCGAAGACTTGGACGCGTGGGTTGAGGATCATATGGCGCGGTCGACAGCGGAAAAAACCGTAGCCGAAACCAAAGCGGACGGTGGCCTCAATGCGTGAACAAAAAAACGCCCCGGCCATGCTTGCGCGCATTGCCGGGGCAAACGCATTTACCACCTATCTGGGTAGAATGGAGGCAAGAATGATTGTACCTTAACCGATCCCCCCATCAAACAAAAAATCAAATAAGCTACTCAATTTTAGCCAAAGGAGAAAATATTTATGGCTAAAAGTGCGGACAAAGTCAATGACACGACAGTCGACGACAATAAAATCGTCTATGTCAATCCCAACAATGCGGAACCGGAAGCGCCCGCAGAACAAGGGCATGAACTGCCGCCGGAAGTGGCGGGCGTGTTAAACGATCCGATTTCCATCGAAAAAATCACCGTGACTGATTTCACGTCGTTGGCGACATCGACGAAAATCATCATGAACATTCCAGCGGATAAACCCCGGAAACATACCTACTTCCGTGTCCATCCAGATCCTGGAATGCAGATTGATACTTATATTCTGGAAAATCCGGAAGATAAGGAGAAGCCGTACCTCGTAGCGCCAGCACTAAGAGCGGATCTGTTCAGTGAAATCCTGCTTGTGCGTTTCTACACGACAATAGATCGGCAGGGTAAAATCGGACTTTTGAAAGTCCGCCTGCCTGGCGACGATGGTAGATGGTATTCCAGTCATCAGGAACGCGACCTGGCTGCTAATATCGCTATGGGCTCCTGGATCCGCCTGGTGTGGAATAGCGGATCCTACGAGATATTAAAGGCTGGAGGCGACCTGGGCGATCCAGTGTGGCCGAACATGACGCTACATCAATTGATTAACATCGTGTTTCGCGACCGCTATATAACGAACATCGACCATCCGATGATCCGCGCGCTGCGTGGACTGGAATAATCCACTACCATCAACATGGGCGGGGGCGCGAACGCGCCCCCGCCCTTTCCATTGGAGGATATAATGGACCCACTATTCAAATGTTTCACAGCAGTATGGCTGGTCGACTTTGAGTTTATTGCGCTACCCGGGCATAGACCGCAGCCTGTCTGTATGGTGGCGAAGGAACTGCGCTCTCAGCGCGTACTCCGCATATGGGAGGACGACTTAGTGAATATGAAGCACGCGCCGTTCCCAACTGACAAATCCTCTCTGTATGTCGCATATTTTGCAACGGCAGAGTTAGATTGCCACCTGGCGCTCGGCTGGGGGTTACCAGTCGCGCTGCTGGATTTATATCCACGTTTTCGTAATGAAACGAATGGGCTGCGTCCCATTGATGGTAATAGTCTAATCGCCGCCCTTCAGCGCTACGGTATCAGCGAGTTCTGCCAGGAGCACAAGGACCATATGCGCACCCGCATCCTGCAGGGCGGTCCGTGGACACAGGAAGAACAACGCGAGGTGCTGGATTATTGTGAGAGCGACGTCATTGCGCTAGAGCAGTTGTTGCCGCACTTGGCACCGAAAAACCCTAAAACATTAGGTCAGTCTTTACACCACGGGTTATATCTTCACACCGTGTCGAAAATGCAGCACCGGGGCATTCCAGTCGACACCGAATCGTTGGATATTCTGAAGAGCGAACTCCCGTCTATCCGCCAGCAGTTGGTGCGGCAGATTGATGTACGGTACGAAGTTTACGATGGGCTTGTATTCAAAACAGGCTGGTTCGAGAACCTGATCAAACGAATGGGTATCTCAGCGTGGCCGCGCACTGAGTCGGGGATGCCATCTCTGGAGGATGATGTTTTCCACGAAATGGCAATAATGTATCCATATCTAGCGCCGCTCTACGAACTGCGCGGCACGCTGAGGCATTTACGTAACATCAAACTGGCCATAGGGCCGGATGGGCGGAACCGCACGTTGTTGTCACCGTTCCGCGCCGTCACATCACGCAATCAACCATCCAACGCCGAGTTCATTTTCGGTCCGGTGAAATGGATTCGTGGTTTTATAAAACCAGACCCCGGAATGAGTTTGATTTATGCAGATTGGGGTGGCCAGGAAGTCGGCATCGCCGCCGTGTTGAGCCGGGACGGGAAGATGCAGGAAGCCTACTTATCAACGGATCTCTATCTCACTGTGGCGATCATGGCCGGTATGGTGCCCAAAGGTGCGACGAAAGAGACTCACAAGGCCGTGAGGAACATCTTTAAGACAGTATTGCTCGGTCTTAACTATGGCATGTCGTCACAAACACTGGCACTCCGCATCGGTAAAACGGAATGCGAGGCTTGTAGTCTGATTGATAAAATCAAAAGATTGTTCCCGCGTTATTTCAGGTGGACCCAGGACGTCCTCAACTACGCCTACATGCACAATATGATCTGGACGCACCTGGGCTGGACTCGCCATATTGAGCCCAACCCACGACCAAACTCGATCCAGAATTTCCCGATGCAGGCCACCGGCGCCGACATCCTGCGGCATTCGTGCATATTAATGGATCAAGCCGGCATCAATCTGATCGCACCGATCCACGACGCCGTTCTGGTGGAGGCGCCAACTGTGAAAATGGATGATGTCGCAGAAGAAACAAAACAACTGATGGTCAAGGGTGGAGCCGACATTCTCGACGGTTTTCCATTGAAAGTGGATGTGAAACGCGTCGACGCGCCTGGTCGCTATATGGATGATCGTGGGCGTGAAATGTGGGACATTGTGTGGAGCATTATCGGCGTGAATCCGGACAAGATCAAATGACCAAACACCCCGTACCATACGGGGTGTACTCCCCGTACCGTACGGGTACAGGTCCATTATACTTATTATATACTTATATAGGAGTATAGCTAAATGAAGATCGATCTTGAGCAGATCAGGTACAATAACGAATCAGATCCGGAGAGAGTGCCTGCTAAAGCAAGGTCGACTAAACGTCGTAAACCTTTAAAAAATAAAAAACATCGCGAAACTGAGTATCCCCTGCCTGAACTATCTGACGGGGATGAATATCTCGGTGCCTGGCGCATACCTAAGGGCTGGGTACAGAAAGCTGCCAGGATGGACAAAAAAACTGGCAAAACCGGCATTGTTGCTCTCGCCATCTGGGCCAAGGCCATCAAAGAAAAATCCGCAAAGATCGAGCTGTCTTCTGTTGAAATGAGCCCATGGGGTGTTAGTCAGGAAGCTAAAATGAGGAGCTTGCAGAGATTGCGTGATGGTGGAATGATCGAACTTATAGAAAGAAAAAAAAGTTCCCCGATCGTGATTATCAAATACCCTCTGGCTCCATGAAGTGGCCCCAAGATAAAATCTTTTTAGAATATCTGTTTCCCACGTCTATTATTGCTGCCCAAAGGCCTGGCCACCCCTGTGGTAACCACCTGGGGGTCTGTTTTGTCTTTGGATAGCGCACGGCACAGGCGAAGCAGGGTCAACAGCGGCACTGCTCTATACTGACTGCACGACGCAATGTTCTCAGCGCTATAGACAGCCCGGCATGGAGGCATTACAATAAGCCAATATTCATGGCCAGAGGAGCGAACCATGCCCGAACTGAATGGATTGTTACAGAAGCCCGAGTTCCCCCGCTCGGCGAAGTATGACGCCGGCTGGATGATCGACAACCAGATGGGGCCCAACGCCCTGTGGCTTACGGAGTGGCTCTGCGAGTCGCTGGATCTGAAGCCGGGGATGCGTGTGCTCGACCTGGGCTGCGGTAAGGCCATAAGCAGCATATTCCTGGCGCGCGAGTTCGGTGTCAGGGTCACAGCCGCCGACCTCTGGATGAGCCCCGACAACAACTGGAAGCGCGTGCTGGAGGCCGGCGTAGCCGATCTGGTATGTCCTATCAAGGCCGAAGCCCATGCGTTGCCATTTGCGGCTGGCTACTTCGACGCCGTGGTTTCGGTGGACTCCTACCAGTATTACGGCACTGACGAGTTGTACATCGACTACCTCTCGCGCTTCGTGCGACCTGGCGGCCGGTTCGGTGTGGCCGAGGTCGGTCTGGCGCGCGAGTTGGACAATGGGCCTCCAGCCTGTCTGACCCAGCCGCAGTCCAACGGCGCCGTATTCTGGGAACCAGCCTGCCGCAGCTTCAAGACGGCTGAGTTCTGGCGCAAGCTGTGGCGGGGCAGCCCCATGCTGAATGATGTAGCGGTTGATATGCAGGCGGCCGGCTGGCGGCACTGGCGGGATTTTGAACGGGTCGTGGAGGCGGATGGCAAGAGCATCTTCCCTTCTTACGCCGAGGCGCTGGAGAAGGATCACGGTCAGACCATCACCTTTCTGCGCCTGACGGCAAGGCGCACGGAGAAGAATGTTGAATGCCTCTACGATCCGGCGCTGGGCGCGAAGATGGGCGTGGATGGCTAAATAAGTGGAAGGAATCTATAGGAACTTCAGGAATCGAGAATGAGCGCAACTCTGTCATACAACGAAGGCACCCTTCTCCTCAACGGTCTATCGCCGAAGGAAATAGACAGGCTCTTCGCCGAGGGCGTCTGGAAATGGGACGCAAGAATCGAAAGGTTCCGCACGGACGCATTCAGATACGGGCAAGTTGCGGAAATCCTGCGCGGGACTTTCGGTTCCTCGCTCTGCGATATGATCCCGAAGCCTGCTGAACTTCACTGGCCAAAGGTCTGCCTGCACAAGCCCCGCCGCGATCAGGCGGAAGCGATAGAAGCATGGCTCTCCTCCGGCGGGCGTGGCCTGGTGGTCATGCCGACCGGCAGCGGTAAAACCGAAATCGCCCTGCATCTCATGGCTCGGCTCGGCGTATCCACGCTAGTCGTCGCTCCGGTGCGCGACCTGATGTACCAGTGGCATTTGCGCATCCGCGAGGGACTGGGTATTGAGGCGGGCATCATCGGTGACCGACTGCACAAGCCTTCCGCCGTCACGGTCACCACATACGACAGCGCCGCCATCCACATGAGCAGTATAGGCGACAGGTTTGGTCTGTTGATTTTCGATGAAGCTCACCACCTGCCGGGTGGATTCTACCGCGACGCCGCCATTATGAGCGCCGCCCTACTGCGTCTGGGCCTCACCGCCACGCCGGAGCGCTCGGACGGACGGCATGTCGATCTGGACTGGCTGATCGGGCCGGAGGTCTACCGCCGCAAGCTGTCCGAGGCCGAGCACCTCGCGCCTTTTGAAACCGTGCGCATTCCGGTCAAGCTTACGGATGAGGAGCGCGAACGTTACGACACAGCCTCGCTGGCCATTCGAGGCTGGTACATCGAGAAGCGTAAAGAGAAGAAGGACTACGACAAAAAGGACCTGCTGGCCGAAGCCAACCACGACATCGCAGCGCGGCGGGTGAAGAATATGATGTTTCTGAAAGAGGCCATCGAGGATCGCGCCGATGAGAAGCTGCGTGTGCTGGAGGACATTTTCCGCCTGCATCCGCAGGAGCGCGTGCTGGTATTTACCGGCTCGAACGCCATGGCCATCGACATCTCGCGCCGCTTTCTGGCTCCGACGATTCTTTCGCACACCATGAAAAAGGAGCGCCAGGCCGTGCTGTCGGGCTTCGCTGCGGGCGAGTTTCCGGTGCTGGTGGCCAATCAAGTGCTGGATGAAGGTGTGGACGTGCCCGCAGCCAAGGTGGCCGTGGTGGTGGGCGGGCAGGCCTCCACACGCCAGGCCAAACAGCGGCTGGGACGCATTCTGCGACCGGACGGCGCCGCCCGGGCCACCCTTTATGAAATCGTCTGCGAGGACACCAGCGAGGTGGAGCGTTCCCGCAAACGGAGACGAAGCGATGCTTACGAGCGAACACGCCATCGTAAATTTTGAAAGAGACAGAGCCCTGCCGGACCGGCTGAGCCGCAAGAGCGACGCCCACTACGTCGATCTGGCGGCGGCCATGCTGCGCGTCTACCGCGAAGGCGTAGGTCTCACTCGGAGGGAACTGCATCGGCACATCGAGCGGCTTTTCGATGAGGAGCCCTGCGACGCCCGGCGCATTGCCTCTTTCTGCAAGCTCTTGGACGACGCCAGCACGTTTCACACCGACGGCGGCGGCAAGGCGGCGCGCCTGCGGCTGAAGGTCTTTCGCCTGGCGGCGAAGAAGCATCCACTGGTGACTGAAAAGCAAACAAAAACGCTGCTCGGCGAGTTGGAGCAAGAGGAAGCCGTTGTCAAGCAGGAGATCGCCGCCGAACTTGGGATGAGTTGGCAGGAAATCGATGAGGCGCTTTACGCCGATGTGATGCAGTTCCACAGGCTAAAGACGCCGCCCGACTACCCGGACGAGAACGCGCTTTTAAGCCATTACAATGTGGCCCAGACCCAGGCGGCGTTGTACAAGGCGCAGTCCGCAACGCTCACTGCGAACAAGGATTTCAAGACGATTCTGCGTTACGTCAAGCTGGCCGGGCTGCTGCACGAGATCCGCCGTGTGGATGAAACCACTTACCGCATCCAACTCGACGGCCCGGCGAGCTTGCTGCGTACCACCAGTCGCTATGGCGTGCGTTTCGCTACGCTGCTGCCTGCGCTGCTCACATGTAAGGACTGGAGCTTCACCGCCCGGATAAGGACGCCTTGGAAGACTCTTGCCATACTGGACTTAAGCCCCGACAGCGGCCTGAAAAGCCATCTGGACGTGCCGCCGGAGTTCGACTCCATTGTGGAGGAAAACTTCGCCGGGAAGTTCGGCGAGGAGCGTGACGGCTGGCGGCTCGTCCGCGAGGGCGCAATCCTGTACAAGCACCAGAAGACCTTCGTGCCGGACTTCGTTTTCCGCCACGAGGACGGCAGGGAAGTTTTCTTCGAGATCGTCGGCTTCTGGACGCCGGAGTACCTGAAGGCCAAGCTGGAAACGCTTGAAACATTCTCCGACCGCAAGATCCTGCTGGCGGTTTGCGAAAACGAAGGCGCGCTGGAAGCCTTCGGAGGCTGGGCGGGTCGGATTATCACCTACAAGACCGGGATCAAGCTGGGCATAGTGATGGCTGCGCTGGAGACATTATCTCTTTAACCATGAGAAACTTGAGAACGATAATGTATTTACAGGTACAAACTCCATTACGTTCCGCACGCCTGTGGCTTCTAATGCTTATGCTGGTGCTTGCCACGGCATGCCAGGATGGCAAGGGTGGCAACCACGTGGATGGCGATGCAGATGTCTTCAGTGACTCACCTGATGTCGAAGCAATGGACAATGACAATGCCGACAGCCTGGATGGCGACATACAGACCGAAGCCGACGAACGGGACGACGATCAGTCGTCCGACCCCGATGGTGATGACGATATCGACAATGAGTATGTGCCGGAAGATACCGAGTTGGACGCTGAACCCGTTGAGTGGGAAGCTCTTGATGGGGACGCCATAGAAACAGAGTGTGAAACAGGTTCAGAGCTTGCCGATGACAGTGAGCTGGATTCCACCGTGGATGGGCCGGAGGAGGAAGGTGATCTGGATTCAGAAGCGCTGGAAGAGGATGACGTACAAGTTCCCCTGCGCCTGGACGAACCCGCAGATGGCTATCGTACCGTCGTCGGGTGGAGTGTTCATTTCTCCGGGCATACCGACTGCACCTCGTCCACCATACACTTTGTAGCCGATGGCCAGTACAGCTTCGGCACTCTTGAAGGCGTCAGCGGTGACTTTACATACGACTATGCGTTCAACA
>Ga0172375_10009085_pt1 | contig 13180 bp, 7 predicted proteins | sample LakKiv1m_FD_114537 | JGI IMG/M metagenome (GOLD analysis project Ga0172375, IMG submission 114537) | Freshwater microbial communities from Kabuno Bay, South-Kivu, Congo - kab_092012_11.1m | ecosystem: Environmental > Aquatic > Freshwater > Lake | place: Democratic Republic of the Congo...
ACTACGGGGTCCATGGGGTTTCTTGGGTCCATTAGCTGTAAGTAGTCAACAATTAGCAAGCCTAGGCCCTTTTCAGCCTGAAGACGCCTGGCCATAGCCCTCATTTGAAGGATATTGGTCAAGGCTGCGTCATCAATATATATGGGAATTTCAGATAAAATAGCCATGGCGTTCTGAATCCTGGCAAAATCATTATCATCTCCTTCGGCCGATAAACGTCCTGTTCTCAACCTCCATAAATCAACTCCTGAAATTGAGGAGATTAACCTGTCTACCACCTGGTCTTTGGACATTTCCAGAGAAAATATGCCTACTGGTACTTTTTCGGCAACGGCAATATTCAAAGCCATATTCAAAGATAAGGCGCTCTTACCCATTGAAGGCCTTGAAGCCAGAATGATTAAATCAGATTTCTGGAGTCCGGCCAGCATATTATCCAGATCGCTAAATCCGGTTGGTAAGCCTCTAAACCCTCCTTCATGCTTGGACAATTTATCAATTCTTTCAAAGGCTTCTTCCAGAGTGTTTTTCACCAAAGTGAAGTTCTGGCTAAGGGATTTTTGGGCGATGCTGAAAATTCTTTTTTCGGCCTGATCCAAAAGAATATCCGTATCTTCTGTTTCGTTGTATCCCAAAACTCCTATTTCATGGCTAGCATCAATCAAGTCCCTGAGAATTCTTTTTCTCTGGACGATTTTAGCGTAGGTTGCAATATGGCTTGCAGTAGGCACTGAGTTAACCAACTCCGTCAAATAACCGCTCCCGCCGGCTTCATCTAGTTTCCCCTTGTCTTTCAATCTGTTTGAAACAGACAAAAGATCTATCGGTTCTCCTTTTTCAAAAAGCTCCTGGCAGACCTGGTAAATCTCCTGATGAATAGCCCTGTAGAAATCTCTGGGAGTCAAAAAATCAGCCACCTTGGTAATGGCATTTTTATCAATAAACAAACTGCCTAAAAGAGACTGTTCGGCTTCTATTGACTGAGGAGGTAATTTGTCCGGTAATTCTTCGGGCATAATACTACAATTTATCACGGGCAAAGGAAGTTGGCAAGTTTGAAAAATTTCTGTTAAAATGGGAACTACCTATATACTATGAGAATAGGATTAATTTCTTTCCACTCTTTTTCCAGGCCTGGCGGAGTCAAAAGGCATATTTTTGGTTTGCATGACGAATTTCTGAAAATCGGGGTTAAATCAAAGATTATTGCTCCCAGGAGAAAGATACCCGAGAATTACGGGGAAGACGTTATCTTGTTGGGGACTTCAATACCGGTAAACTTTAACGGCAGCCAGGCAGACCTTGATATTAACTTTAATCCTTTGGCCATTGAAGGAGTTATTAAAGAAGAGGAATTTGACGTTCTCCATTTACATAACTTCGGTTTCCCATCGGCTTTACAGATATTAACCAGCCCGTCTGCTTCCAAAACTTTGAATATCTTGACTTTGCACTCTGATATGAAAGGCAGTAATTTTTTGAAAAACCTGCCCGCCATATTATATATTTTCAACAAAATAGCCCAGTGGAAGATAGACGGGATAATCGGTGTTTCTCCTTTATGCCTGAAGACTTTCAGAAAATACAGAGGGCCTAAAGTTGTTATTCCAAACGGCATTGATCTGGAAAGATTCAATCCCGATGTTCCTCCTATCAAAAAATACCAGGACGGGAAAATAAATATCCTGTTCCTGGGGCGTATTGAGGAAAGAAAAGGGCTTTTCTATCTTTTAAAGGCTTACAAACTTTTAGAAAAGAGATTTTCCAATCTCAGGCTTATTATCGTGGGCAAAGGCCCCCTTAAAGAGGAATTGGAGTTTTGGACAAGAGAAAACGGCTTGAAAGACGTTGTTTTTGAAGGGGAGGCAAAGGAAGAACAAATCCCTTCATATTACAAAGCCTGTGATATTTACGTCAGCCCGGCCATATTCGGAGAAAGCTTCGGAATAGTGTTGTTGGAAGCCATGGCCCTGGGGAAACCGGTAGTGGCTTTTGCCAACCAGGGATATAAGGCGGTTTTAAAAGGAAGAGGAGCCAGGTTTTTGGTAAGACCCAAGAACTTCAGGGGGTTAGCTGAAAAAATCGGATTACTGATTAAAAAACCCCTTTTAAGGAAAGAAATGGGGGAATGGGGGCAGAAAGAAGTCCAGAAATATTCCTGGCCAAAGGTTAGCAAGCAGGTTTTCGATTTTTACAAGCTATGCCTGGATAAAAGAGGAGACAAACTTATAGAGAAGAATGAAACCGTTGATAAATTACTAGAAAAGTGGTATAAGAAGGTAGTTCCAATGTAAGGAGGACAAATTGAATATTAACTTAAAGCTGTTTAAACGATGTCCGGAATGCGGCAACAAACTTATCAAGAAGGACCCCTATATGGACAGATGGAACTCGGCACAAGATGGCGCTTTCCTGGTTACTCCTTTTATTTGTCCAAAATGCGGATATAAAAAGAATACCGCAAAAGATGTTACGGGTTTCTTTCAACAGATTTGGTACCTTTCTTTTTTATATAAGGAGGCGACATGGACGAAGTCGACCAGCTGAAAATAACCCTTAAAGGCTACAGGGAAAGACTCATGGATAAAGTCATAACGCTCGAAGTGGGTAGTTATGGTTTTGGATGGCTTATGAGCGAAATAAATGTAGCTAAAGACGGAGAGTCTTTTCTGGCAATCGCGTTCGGTCTCGCATCAGTGTCAAAATACGGATTCAGTAAAAAAGCTTTTTGGGCCGGGGAAAACATATTTAACGATGTAAAAGCGATTACTGGCGCGTTTACTGCGCCAAAACTGAAATCCGCTTTTGAAGAAGGCCTGATTGATAGAAGGCCTTTAATCAAGGATGTGGAGAAAAAGATAGCCAGAGAAGCCTTAGAAATAATGTTAGGCGAAAAGGCTATAGCTTCCTGTTAGCAGGAAGTTTTTTTATTATATATTAAAATTTTTTAATTTTAGGTCCTTCCGGCGTATCTTCTACTGTAAACCCTAAAGATTTGATTTTTTCTCTCAGCTCGTCTGATTTTTGCCAGTTTTTTTCTTTCCGGTATTTTTCTCTTTCCTCAACTAGTTTTTCAACCTCTTGAGGAATTCCTGATTTCTTTACTTTAGATAATCCCAATCCTAAGACCTTGTCAAAATCAATTATTATTTTGTATTTTCCCGAGTCAGATAACTCTTTTGATTTTATTACTTCCCACATCAAAGCTATCGCTTTTGGAGTGTTTAAATCGTCGTTAATGTATTCTGAAAATTCCTTTAGGTAATTCTTTTGAGATACGCTATTTTTATTCTTGGAAGGTTTTAATTCGCGGATCTTTTCATACAAATTATCTAATGCGTTTTGAGCTGATTTCAAAGCTTCCCAGGAAAAGCTTATCCTTGACCTATAGTGTCCCGACAAGCATAAATATCTGTAAGAAAGGGGATTAAAGCCTTTTTTTATCAGGCTTTCTATGGTTATAATATTCCCTTCTGATTTAGCCATTTTCCCTCCTTCTAAGGTTAAAAACTCCCCGTGAAGCCAGTATTTAGCCAGGTTTTTGTTGAAAGCCGCTTCTGCCTGGGCTATTTCGTTCGTATGATGAATAGGTATATGGTCTATTCCGCCGCAATGGATATCAAAGGGAACGCCAAGGTGTTTAGCTGACATAACTACGCACTCTGTGTGCCAGCCCGGAAATCCTTTGCCCCAAGGAGAATCCCATTCCATTTGCCTCTTTACTCCTTTTTGAGTGAATTTCCATAAAGCAAAATCAGTAGGGTGCTTTTTACCCAAAACCATTTTGACTCTGGCTCCGGCTTTTAATTTTCTTTTTTTGATTCCTGATAGCTTTCCGTAGTCTTTTATCTTTGAAGTGTCAAAATATATTCCGTCCTCCGTCTTATAACTAAACCCTTTCTTTTCAAGTTTTTTTATCAGGTCTATCTGCTCTTTGATATAGTCTGTGGCTTTCGCCCAGAGAGCAGGGGACTCTATATTCAGGCTTTTTATGTCTTTCTTGAAAGCATCGGTATACAGCCTCGCTATCTGCCAAGCGGTTTTACCCTCTCTCTTTGCCCCTTTTTCCATTTTGTCTTCTCCGCTGTCTGCATCAGAGGTCAAATGCCCCACGTCCGTTATATTCATCACGTGCTTTACTTTGTAGCCGTCGTATTCCAAAACTCTCTTTAAAATATCTTCAAAGATATATGTTCTAAGGTTTCCTATGTGGCTAAACCAATAAACTGTCGGTCCGCAGGTATATAGTCCGACCTGTTTTCCCTTTATTGGTTTGAATTCCTCCTTTTTTCTGACTAAGGTGTTGTATATATTTAAAGTCATATTACATTATACTATCATCTTTTGATTTTTATGTGAATTTATGATAGAGTTAAAAAATAATTAATAAATTTATGTCCCTTCCGGGAATAATTTCTTAATGAGGGGCTTAAAATTATGAAAAAAATAGATATCATTTTAGCTGTAGTCTCGGGCTTGGGTTTAGCCGTTTTAATTCCCTGGCTTTCGGAAGGGTTTGGGGTAATATTTGGAATTTTTTTGAAGCTGGCTTTATGCGTTGCTTTTCCTCTTTTTGCTGTTTTTGCCATTTGGCTGTGCTATCTGATAGGGAAGAAGTATTTGTTCGTCTTCCAATTAGGTAAATTCCTTTTAATAGGCATATTCTTTGCCCTGATAGATTTGGGAGTTCTGGATATCTTGTTAAAGATATTCAATATAACGGCAGGAATGGCTTATTCGGTGTTTGTCGCAACTTCCTTTGTTATTGTTACTTCCGTTAAATACGTAGGGGACAAGTACTGGGCTTTTGAAAAGACGGATAAAGAGAAAATGGGCACTGAATTCGGCAAGTTTTTCGTTATTACTTTGATAAGCGGAGTAATCCAGACAGCTATAGCTTCCTTGATTGTGAATACTCTCGGGCCCCAGCTTGGTGTTTCTCCTCTTATATGGGCTAATGTCGGTAAAATAGGGGGAATTATTGTCGCTTCCGCCTGGAACTTCTTAGGCTATAAATTCGTAGTTTTTAAGGTTTAACATGTCCTTGGTTTTATACCGAAAATACAGACCCCAGACTTTTGCCGATGTCATCGGCCAGGAGCACGTTGTCCAGACTTTAACCAACGCCATTTCAGCCGGGATGATTTCTCACGCTTATTTGTTTTCCGGACCTCGGGGTTCGGGCAAAACCACTTTGGCAAGGCTTTTGGCTAAAGCTGCAAACTGCGAGAACAGAAAAGAAGGGCAGTTTGAGCCCTGTAATAAATGCTCTTCCTGCCTGGAGATTACGGATAACCGCTCAATGGATATTATTGAAATTGATGCCGCTTCCCACCGGGGAATAGATGAAATAAGGGAATTGAAAGAGGGGATTAAGTTTTCTCCCGTAAAGTCAAAATATAAGGTGTTTATAATTGATGAATCCCATCAGTTGACCAAAGAGGCGGCTAACGCTCTTTTGAAAACCTTGGAAGAACCGCCAAGCCATGCCATATTCGTTCTGGCTACCACTGAAATTCATAAAATGATAGCCACCATAATCTCAAGGTGCCAGAGGTTTGATTTCAGGAGATTGACCGTGCCTGAAATAATAAAGAGATTGGAGATTATATGCGGGAAGGAAAAGGTCAAAATTGAAAGAACTGCTTTGGAATTAATAGCCATTAATGCGGCAGGGGCTATAAGAGACGCTGAAAGCTTGCTTGATCAAGCCTTAACTTTTGCCGGGAACCTTAAAAGGGAGTTAAAAACAGAGGATATCAAAAACATCCTTGGGCTGGTTGAAGTGGAGTTTGTCAGCGATTTCTGCGGATTCCTTTTCCAGAAGAAAGCCCTTGAAAGCATTAACTTTTTAAACGATCTGGTGGATAAAGGCTTTGATTTGCAGGAATTCACCAAAGCTATTATAAATTATCTTCGCCAAGCGCTTATTCTAAAGATAACGGGGGATAGGGAGATTGTGGTCGGCTTGACCAAGGAAGAGTTTGAAAAGCTTGTTAAGCAGACAGCCGATCTGAAAGAGGCTGATATACATAAGATTATTGATTTATTCCTGGAAGCAGGGAACAAAATGAAATATTCGCCGATTCCTCAATTGCCTTTGGAATTGGCAATAATCGATTCTTGCGAGGTCGTCTAAATATTCCGGGCTCGTCTAATGGCAGGACAAGGGCCTTTGAAGCCCTATATCTACGTTCGAATCGTAGGCCCGGAACCATCACATATTTGTCTGAGCAATAATTATAATGGATCAAAAAGAGGTTAAAATTTTTTTACAATCTTTTGCCACAAAACGTGAACGCACGATAGTTATCGTTGATTTTGGAAACGTGGAGAAATGGAAAAATAGTTTGAAGTGGCAGATTGGGGTTAAAGAATTGTCTCGCCTTATTAAAAGCCTTTCTTCTGGGAAACAATTTTTAAGAAGATTTTATTACGGTGCTGATTATGGTCCAAGCGAGAAATCGCAAAATATCGTTGGTTGGTCAAGGGCGATTTTAGAGAAAGCAAAAATGAATAGTTTTGAGGTAATCGATAAGCGCGTTAAATATATTCGTAACCCAAACAATAAATTTGGATTTGATAAAAAATGCGATTTAGATGTTGAAATCACAATAGATCTTATAAAAGAAAGAGATAATTACGATACAATTGTTCTTTTTTCTGGAGATGGTGATCTTATGTGTGCGATTAAATATTTAAAAGAAGTGTATGGGAAGTCGTGTATAGTTTTCGGCGCCAGGGATCATGTTGGTAGAGAGGTTTATGATGAAAAATCTGCTGGAATTGTAGATAATGTTTTTTATGCTGAAGATTTTGAATACCGACTCAATATGAATCGTTTTATAAGGCCTTGAAAAATCAGAAAACCGCCCTTGCGGACGGGTTTCGATCAAAATCGGGTAAGCCCTATGCTTACACTTCAATATTAACAAACCATAATACTTTGTCAAGGGAGGACTCCGGCCGAGACGCATAGGCGGGGGAGCCTAAAACAGCTCGAATTTCCCCTTAAAAATCCAGTTCTAGACTGGGGCACACAGCACGAGTCAACTTGCGTATCGAGTAAGACTGAGACATATCAAAAACGTCCCAAAGGCGGTTTTTTAATTTATAATAAATGAAGTCGAAAGATTGAATTTCAATAAAAATAAAGCTAAAGTGAATTAATAATAAAAAATGTCTAATCTATTAAAGTTATATCTGGCACACAAACTTACAGAGAGAAAATCTGTTGATGATCCAGAAAAGCTCAATAGCTCAATTCGCTCTGCCAACATAGATTTAAATCCCCATCAAGTTGATGCAGCCGTTTTCGCTTTTAAAAGTCCATTGTCCCGCGGTGCAATTTTAGCTGACGAAGTTGGTTTAGGAAAAACAATTGAAGCTGGTTTAATAATTAATCAATTGTGGGTAGAGGGTCAACAACATATTTTGATTTTGGTTCCAGCTTCGCTTAGGACGCAGTGGCAGGACGAATTACTCAATCGCTTTAATCTCGCAAGTGAAATTTTAGACGGTCCATCGTTAAAGAAGTTACAAAAAAACAGATCTAAAACGAACCCCCTAACCGAAAGAGGAATATATATTGTTTCCCACAATTTTTCTTATCGTTATGACATTTTTGTAAAGGAAGTGGATTGGGATTTAGTAGTTATAGACGAGGCTCATCGCTTGCGAAATGTTTGGCGCAAAGGAAATAAGACTGCAAAAAGGATAAAAGAGGTGATTAAAAATTACCCCAAAATATTACTAACAGCCACGCCTTTGCAAAATAATTTAATGGAATTATACGGTTTAACAAGTTTTCTAGACGAGAATTATCTTGGCACAGAATTTTCGTTTAAAACTTTATTTGTGAATCCGATCAAGAAGCAAAAGAAATTTGAAAATCTTAACCAATTGAAAGATCGTTTAATGGGTACCATTATTAACGGTGAAATCACGGGGGGAATTTTAACTAGAACCCTGAGAAAACAGGTTAGGGGATTAGTAAAATTTACAAATCGTTATAGTATTACCGAAGATTTTGCCCCGAATGATGAGGAAATGGAATTATATAATTCAGTTAGTCAGTATTTACAGAGACCATTTCTTGCTTCAACTCGCGCAACCCAACGAAATATGATGGAGTTGGTTTATCGTAAAATATTAGCAAGTTCTTCATTCGCTATCGCTGGTACGTTAGAAAAGATCATTCATTTTTTGGCAAAACGATTGCAGATTGAACAAAAAATGGATATTAGAGAAATAACAAATTTTATTGAGCAAACTAAAGTTGATTTAGAAAAAAAATTCAATAAAAAATTATCTTCTGTTACTATTAACAAAGCAGAGAGCCCAAAAGATTTAGTCCAAGAGGTATTGCCTGGCATTGACGACGTTGAGACTACAATGGATAAACTTCAGGAGGCAAATGAAGAGGCTGATGATTTAGGCGAAGATGAATTATTCGACGATAAAACTAAACACACAGAGGAAAGAGAGATAGATCATGTTTTTACTAAAAAAGAAATATTAAATGAGCTTAAGGATATTCTGTTTTACTATTATTTAGCTTCTTCAATTGATATTAATCAAAAAAGTCAGTCATTGATTAGGGTAATTAAAAAAGTATTTAATCATGCCGAAAAAAAAGGATGGCCCCAAAAAGCAGTTATATTCACCGAGTCACGGCGTACTCAAGACCATTTAGAAAAATTACTTTCGGCTAATGGCTATGAATTAATTTTGTTTAATGGTACCAATACCGGAAAGAGAGCAAAAAAAATATTTTCTGAATGGAAAGCAGATTTTCCAGACGAGGCGGCAAGAGGCTCGAAAAGTATTAATATTAGAAAATCTTTAGTTTGGAAATTTAGAGATCTCGAAAAAGGCATTTTAATAACCACTGAAGCTGGAGCAGAAGGTTTAAATTTACAATTCTCAAATATTGTTATAAATTACGATCTTCCGTGGAATCCGCAAAGGGTTGAACAAAGAATTGGACGTTGTCATCGTTATGGTCAGGATTTAGATGTATTAGTTATTAATTTTTTAAATAAAAGAAATTATGCCGATCAGCGCGTTTATGAATTATTAGCAGAAAAAATAAAATTATTTGGTAATCTTTTCGATTTTACCGATAAAATGTTGGGTACTGAAACAATGACAGATGATGGTTATGAAGTAAGGGAAGTGGCATTGGCAGGATTAGGCGCCGGATTAGATTTTGAAAGAAAAATATTAGGCATTTATCGTAGCTGTCGTACACAACAAGAAATTGAAAAAAGTTTTAAACAACTACAATTGGAATTATCAGACATTATAGAAGAAAAGATAGAAGATACTCAAAAAAAAGTTATTCAACATTTTGACGAAGAAGTACGACAGAAACTAAGGATCCGTCAGCGGTATTTAGATAATTCCTTGAACAGATTTGACCGTCAGCTAAAGTCTTATCTAGGAATCGTATGGAAAAATGAGATTAAGTATGAAACAGATAAAATTTTTATATTAGATGGCAAAAGATATGTTTTAGGCGGCATAAATGATGCGTTACGAGCCCAGGGTTTAACAGCTATAAATTTAGGATCAGATTTTATTAAACAGTCTTTGAAGAGAGACAAAGAATTATCTGGTTCGTGGCAGTTAAAATTAAAACATTCGGAGGTCAGCGGGCGTAAGTATTTTGAAGAATTTATTGGTTCAGATGGTCAATTGTTGTTAGATATCGTAACTTTCCAAAGAAAAACAGTTAATAATAATGATGAGATTTTTGAACAAGTGATACCTAGCGTATTAATAAACAAAAATGGTGAATGGGAAAAAATCGAACCACAAAGAGCCGAAAGGATTTTTGATTTAGAAATCATAGAAGAAAATAATTTTTCGGAAAGAGTACGCGATGAATTGATTGATTATGCTCTATTTAATATGGAAGACGCAAAGCAAGCCATCAAAAACAAAAATGAACAATTTGTTGAACAAGAAATGCAAGTGTTGGATAGGTTTGTGGAAGAATCTCTTTTGAAATATGAGCAAGACATGGATTTAATAAAAAAAGAATTAAAAGATTTTTCCAGAAAACTCACAGTTAATTCTCGGACAATGGGTTTTCATGAAAAGCAAGAAATTTACGAAGAAAAAGATAAAAAGCAAAAGGAGTTATTTAAACTTCAAACAAAATACATAAAAGCCGAGCAGCAACAATTGAAAGAAAAAGATCATAAAGTTGCCGGGTTAAGAGGTAAATTGCAGATATCATTTACGTCTAAAAGATTGGCCCAGGTACATTTTAAAATTATTGAATAAATTTATATGAACGTACCACTTGAAAAATTTCGTCAAAATATTTTAAAAATAAAAGATCAGGCAACCGAAAGATCTTATTATAAAGACATCAGTAATTTTATCGTTGAATTTGCAGAAAGCGAGGGTAGAAAAGATTTTTTTGCAACCCCCGAAGAAAGTTCAACCGTTATTGATCGGGAAATTGGTTTTCCCGATATTACGTTGCGGCAAGGAAATCGTTTGGTGGGTTGGATAGAAGTCAAATTACCTGATGACAATTTAGATAGTGAAAAATTTCAAAATCAATTTAAAAAGTATAAAGACTCTCTAGAAAACATTCTTTTTACTAATTTACGCGAATGGCAACTATGGCAATGGGATGATAAGGGTAATTCGATAAAAGAGATAGATTTATTATTTGATATTACAAATTATAATATTACCGAAGAAGAAAAATTTAAGGACGTTTTATTAAAGTTTTTTGAAGGACGACCATATGAAGTAAGAACACCCAAACAACTTGCACTTGCTTTAGCTAAGAAAACAAAGCTTCTTTCAAAACAAGTAGAAGAATCTTTTAATGAAGGCAATGAAAATTCTGATTTGCAAAAACTCAAAGAAACATTTGAAAAAACTTTGATTCAAAATATTTCTGTTCATCAATTTTCCAATATGGTTGCCGAGACTATGGCTTATTCTCTTTTCCTCGCCGCACTTGAGCATGCCCATCGTGGTAATGGCGCGGAGCTAACTCTCACAAACGCTATCGATTATCTTCCCACAAATATTCCAATTCTCGCTGACCTTTATTCTCTCATTAAAAAAGTTTCGGTTACCATACCGACCATTTATAAAGCAACGCAATTATTAGTTGAACAGTTAAATTATTCCGATATTGAACGCGTTCATCAGAAATTAGTGGAGCATAAGCCCGGTGAAGATCCGGTAATTCAGTTTTATGAACCATTTTTACATGAATACGACCCAAAAGAGAGAGAGGCGCGGGGCGTTTACTATACGCCAAAACCGGTGGTGGACTATATTATTAGAAGCGTTGATTGGCTTTTACGTAATAAATTTAATAAAGCAAAGGGCCTTGCTGATGAATCTGTAAACCTTTTGGATCCGGCGACCGGAACGGGTACTTTTCTTATGTCTGCCATTCAAGAAATTTATAGAGATATAAAAAAAGAAAATACTTCCCTTGGCGATGAAATGGTTAAACGTGAATTCGATCGAGTTGTTTTATCCCATATTCTCAAACATTTTTATGGTTTCGAACTTTTAATTGCCCCTTATGCTATCGCGCATCTAAAACTTACGCTTGAAGTGGAAAGATTGGGGTTTGATTTTGCACTTACAAAAAAAGATAGCGATCCAGATAATGATCGTTTTAAAGTTTATCTTGCTAATACACTTGATAATCCCGAGAAACCGCCTCAAAGCCTATTTGGTTTTGACTCTATTCCACAAGAATCTGAAAAGGCACGAGAAATAAAACAAAAAGCCCCGATTATTGCAATTATAGGTAATCCACCATATTCTGGCATTTCTATGAATATGGGACCAGCGACGCGTGCATTAGTAGAACGTTATAAATATATTGATGGAAAAAAAATAATCGAAAGAGGAGCCCTGCAGTTAGAAAAAAATTTAAACGATGATTATGTTAAATTTATAAGTTTTGCGCAAGATATTATTGAAAAACGAGGATTTGGCGTTGTTGCTATGATTACAAATAATGGTTATTTAGATAATCCAACATTACGAGGACTAAGAAAAAGCTTAATGAATTCTTTTGATGAAATTTATCTATTAAATTTATTTGGAAGCACAAAGAAGGGTGATAAAGATGAGAGCGTTTTTAATATACAACTTGGAACAGCGATATTTTTTCTTATCAAATATAAGAAGCCTACCATAGAAAAAAAGGTTTATTACTGCGAGATGCGGGGAAGTAAGCTATATAAATTTGATAATTTATTGACTACTAAAATCGATACTACCGATTGGAAAGAAATAAAACCAAGGGCAGACAAATATTTTTTTGTTTATAAAAACGAGGAGCTTGAAAATGAATATCAGAAATTTTATTCGATAAAGGAATTATTTCGTGAGAGTAGCATTGGTTTAATTACTGCGAGAGATAACTTTGTTGTTAAATTCGACAGAGAGGATATTTTAGAAAATTTAGGAAAATTGGAGAATAATATAAGTTTTCCACCAGCGGTTATTTGTGATAAATTAGGAATTTCAGAAAAAAGGGGTTGGGACATTAATAAAGCAAAAAAAGATTATTTGGAAATTAAAGATATGAAAGAAAATTATATTAGAAAAGTTACCTATAAGCCGTTTGACGACCGATGGATTTTTTATCATAAATCTCTTATTTGGAGTATGTCTTTTCCAACAATGAAACAATTATTAGATAAATCAAATCTTGTCTTATTGTTCCCTAGACAAGCCGGAGGAGAAGGGTATTCAGTCTATGTTAGTAATAAAATTTTCGAAGGCCACTCAATCACAGGAGGAACATCAATTACATTTGGCGCTCCTTTATATCATTTTCCAGAAAACGGGGGATCTTTAATACCAAGCACAGAAAGAGAGGGTTTAAATTTAAATATAGATTTTATAAAAAAGTTTAGTAAAAAGCTTAATCTCCGTTTCGTTACCAGTAGAGGTAATTTAATTGAAACATTCGGCCCACAAGATGTGTTCTATTACGTTTATGCGATATTTCACTCACCAACTTATCGTTCACGTTACGCTGAGCAACTTAAAAGTGATTTTCCATGTTTACCGTTTACTGGCAATAAAAAACTTTTTTTACAATTAGTTTCTTTTGGGAATGAGTTAGTAAATCTTCATCTTCTTGGCGATAATCCGTTTGATGAATCAAAAACCA
>Ga0172375_10009086_pt1 | contig 13180 bp, 15 predicted proteins | sample LakKiv1m_FD_114537 | JGI IMG/M metagenome (GOLD analysis project Ga0172375, IMG submission 114537) | Freshwater microbial communities from Kabuno Bay, South-Kivu, Congo - kab_092012_11.1m | ecosystem: Environmental > Aquatic > Freshwater > Lake | place: Democratic Republic of the Congo...
CAATTGGCTCACCGCACCATCGCTTTCAAAGTCGCCAGTTATTACCTGCAGAAAAGCGACCGGCGGCCCCTGCCGCCCCCGGCTGACCGCCAGCCTATCGCCCGGCTGGAAAAGCTGACTCTCGAAATCGAATCTTTCGGCTTCCCGATTTCGGAACATCCGCTGGAACGTTACCTGCCGGTTTTCGATGGTAAAGTCAAAAAAGCCTGCGACCTGGAGCGATATGTCGGGCAAACGGTCAATCTGCTGGGCGTTTACATCACCCGCAAGGTCGCCGTGACTAAACAACACGACCCGATGGAATTTGTCACTTTCGAGGACGAGACCGCCATTTTCGAATGTGTCATGTTCCCGGAATCGTACAAGAAATTCGGCGACCTGCTGAACTGGGAAACGCTCTTCGTCATCCGCGGTAAAGTCGAGGAAGCCTATCACACTTACACTGTCACCGTCGATAAACTCGCCAGCCTGCAACGCACTGTCGAAAGAATGACGCCAGGTAAACGTCCACCCGTTCGCCCGACTTTCGCCGAAGTGCATTTCGCTAAAGAATACTGAGGTAATGGTGACACGAAAGCGCCCAGAGTTTTACACAGAGGAGCACGAAGTGTTTTTAAGTGCTTATAAGTGCCTGTATATGTTTTTAAGAATAAAGAATATCTCCGTGCGCTTCCGTGTTCCCTCTGTGGAACTCCGTGTCGCTTTACTCTCAAAACTTCTTTTTGGCTTTACCGGTCAATTGTAATTAAATTAGCCGCGCTTTTTGGAGAGGTGGCAGAGTGGTTGAATGCGGCGGTCTTGAAAACCGTTTTTCGATTGCATCGGAACGGGGGTTCGAATCCCTCCCTCTCCGCGAAAAAGTCTTAGACAAGAATAACAAGATTGACTTGTTTCATTCATCTCAGACAGGATAACAGAATCTACAGATTGGATTTTATTATTAATGGCGCAATCGAAGGCGCTGTTAAAATACTTCATCTTCGCATCTGGTATTCTTTGCCGCACCAGGAAGACTGACCCCGGATAAACACTCACAAGCACTAATAGAAATCGGATAGGAATATTTTTGTACCGATGTGGTGCGAGATTTATAAAAATTTTAGACTGATTATCTGATCAGAATCATTTTTTTCGAAGCAAACCGGTCGCCGATTTTGAGATTATAAAAATATATTCCCGAAGCGACCTTTCGTCCATCGTCGTCTTCGGCATTCCAAACCTGGTAATATTTACCTTCGCTTTGCATCTGGTTGACAATTGTCCTGATTTTTTGCCCGCGCAGATTATAAACCTCCAGATTGACTTTCCCGGGTTCAGGCAAGTCGTATGCTATTATCGTCTGTGGATTGAATGGATTGGGATAATTTGGATAAAGGCTAAACTCTTCCGGAGTTTGTGCCGGTTCATCAATGCCATCCTCCTTAGTATCGAAGCACATGACACTGATTCGCTCATTATTATAGATATCGCTGTACTCTCCCGATATTAAATAAAAGAAATATTGATTACTGGCTATAAGAGTTGGATTCATCCGATAATTATCAAGGCTAACTGTTCCGGTTTGAACTCCAACAGAATTAAACATCCTAATAATCGTATATGGTTCATCGAAACCATAATCGGTACCAGTAACAACTACATTGAAATTTTTATCAAGACAGATTGATCGTGACACATATCCATTTAAATCAGAACTATTGATACATTTTCTCCATAGTATTCCTCCATCCGGGTCAAATTTCATTACAATTCCACTCCAGTAATAATGGGTACCGGTAAAATAGCTGTTACCCGCCGAGTCAATATACAAATCAATGTCATCTTCGTTAATTATACTATCAATAATCGCCGTCCAGAGGATTGAACCATTCGATTGTAATTTTACAATGGCGGCTTGCGCATCTTTCCACCGTCCCAGAACAAAAATATTGCCATCTCCATCCTGTTTGAGCTTAATAGTATAAGAAAGAGTATCAATCCGGCTTTCCCATTTTTTAATCCCGGCAGAATCGTACGCGATTAAATTATAGCCGGGTGAACCACTAATAAATACATTTCTTCCGACAACGATTAGCGATGAATCCAAAAGAGTCATCCGTAAATTGTCGTTACCGGTATTATTGGTTATGACCCATTGAAGAATTCCACCCGAATTGTATTTTACAGTCATCTGATAAAATGACTCGTTTTCGTAATTCGGGAAATAGATATAAACATTATGATTTTCATCCACGCATAATTCAGATTGATACATGTATGTTGCAGAATAATGATTGATCCATTTCAAATTTCCAATAACATCATATTTCATGATGAAGGCATTGGTTAGGTTGGTTGAATCATTAACATTCCAACCCGTTATATAAACATTCAGGGAATCGTCGGTTGTCATTGCTGTCGGAGTAAATATATAGTTATCTACGTGATAAAATTTTATCCACTCTTCCGTACTATCCTTGGCGGTTTTTATAAGAAATACATCACGAGTCGCAGACACGCTGTCTTCAGTGTAGCCAGTGATATATATGTTGTTATCGCAATCTACCGTACTCGCCTTTGTATTCAGAGATAAATATCCATAATCCGAACCATTTTTGACCTGACTCCAGATAAGTTTCGGAAATGTTTCCGCTTCCACCTGATGGTAAACAATGAAAACAATTAACGCAACTAAATAAAAACGTTTCATATTTTCCTCTTTACTCAAGAACAGCACTCCATTTTTAAATGCGTATACATAATAACCATGAATCGGGTAATAAGTCAATGAAATAAGATTAACCGCAAATAAACACTAATAAGATCACGAATTAACACTAACATATTTTATACAAAGAAACCCGTTTTCACTTGTTGGGTCGGGTCCTCAGACCTGACACATGCCGACCGACCACTGTATCTCGTCACTTCCGACTGTTCCCATTCTGTCAGCACTATGATTTCCCTGATTATCTGACTGGCTATGATTTTAATATCTCGCATTTTCTCAATCATAGTTCTCATTCAATCATTTCAATCATAGTTTAGACTGTTCTCCGTCAGGTTTGAGAACCTGACGGAACTTTATTGTATTTTTGTTAAAAAAGACCTTCCTTTTTTACTAAGACTCCAACACCGTTCTTTAGAGTCGGTATGATTTAAAACTCCTAACGAAGCCAACCAATGAACCGGCGCATATAAATCATCTTTTACTTGAAGGCCTAACATTTTGACTAAATCGCTATATGTCAGAGATCGGTTCTTGGAAAGACAACTCATTATGTCATTTATCAACGGATCGATCTCCGATAACCATAAAAAACACTGAAACGGATCGGTAACTATCTTTTTACCAAGATCGGTAAGGGCAATTTTACCTTCTTCATTTTGTTCAATAAAATTGTTTACAGTTAAAAATAATATCTTCGCTTTGGATTGTATTGGACTATCACCTTTTCCGAGTTTGAGTATATATTTCTGTAAAGAATCACAGGATTTTCCTTGGCGAATATAGTTACCAATTCGCTTTATAGCCTGATACGATTGATGTTCTTTGTCTTTAATTGTAAATTCGAAAATCTTTCGGGATGTCGCTCTTAACAATTCCATGCTGTTTTTCAGATATTTCAATATTGTAGAGTCAAGGTTTCTCTTGGTTCGATTAATGTCTTCTGAGGTGACTACATTTGTGGATTTACTCTCCCATATCTGTTTGAATATTCTGAATCCCTCTTCAAACATCAGGACTGAATTCTTCCAGATCACATTTAATTCCAGGTTCTGGTCACTGAATCCGCCCTGGGTTAGATTGGAAGAACCGATAATGCAGATGTTTCCCGGCTTGAACAGATACATTTTCAGATGCAGATTTGGATTCCATTTTACTTCGATAGTCGAGTCATATTTCTTTTGACTATCAACTAACTTTTCTAAAGCTTCGATATCAATCGCACCGGTGACAATACTGAGAATATCGTTTCGGATAATCATTTGAATTTTCGATTTCCGTTTTTCCGGCCCAATAATCTCAAACAATTTTGAAAGTCCGTTTTGTGAAAAATACGGCGTGATGATATATGCTTCTTTAAAGGGCTTATTCTCATTGAGAAAGTCCCATAACTCAGCACCGTGCATTAATTGATATTTTAAGGAGAATATTTTCATAATAATCGAAAAGTCTTATTTCTACTTTAATCTTTAGTCATCAATTTTCGATAGTCTGGGACAGGACGTAATTGTCCATTTAAAATCCATTCCTTACAAACAAGATCACAATCTCGAAAAATATTATGAGCAATTGGAATAAAAAGCGAAATATTTTCAGAATCTGCTTCCGGTGATAATTCATGCTTTTTTAATCTATCCCCTAAAAACATCATGGTTCCATGAGACATAGCAGATAAAAACGGATAGATTAAAGCATATAAATCGCCTAATCCGGATTTATCCGCCATATATTTCCAACAAGGAAGTTTATTTTGCTTAACTCTGGATTTTAATATTTGTTTTACTTTCTCTGGATCAGGAACATTCTTTATTTTTGCAATATTTTTACTTATTAATATCTCGCACATATTTATGGCTTCGGCCTTACTACTGTTAAAATATATCTCTGCGTTTTTATAATCTAATAAACTCCATCGCATCCAAATTAATGCTTCGAATATAGATCGGAGTATACAAACCGCCGGTTCGCCATATCCGTTTTTAGCCAATAATAAATAGGATTCAAAATATTTCACGACTCGAATAAGACAGATAAACAAAACTTGATGCTGTAAATCATTTGGATTTCTTTTCTTTTCAAGGAAATACAAATTACTCTTAGCATTGTCTTTCAATTTCTCAAGTTCTTCAAGTTTCTCTTTAATTTCACTTGGTAACTTAAAAGTAATGTTATTTGCCATCTTAATACTCCTTTTTATACCAATTTTTTATATACGAACCATGGTCTAATTATACCTCAATATCACCCCGTTTGCTCCTACTGCCCATCCATCGGAATTTGATAACATATAAATTCCATAAAGATGACTTGTAACTGGACTCGTTACCGATTCCCATTCTGAACCGTTGTAATGGTAAATATATCCCCATGAACCTACAGCAAAAATATTAGAAGCAGAAATTTCATAAATACTGTTAACATTTTTTCTATCACTTAAAAATGGTTCGTTTTCAAATTCCTTCCATGTTGTTCCATCAAAGTGAAAGATGTCATGTAAATTTCTCCCTGCATCTTGATAAAAAAACCAGCCATCTGTTGAATTATAGAAAGCAATATGACCATATCCACCATTTTCCCAAGATAATGTTAAGTCAACAAATAATGACCATCCGACACCGTCATAATGATAGATTTTACCATATCCATCACATGTCCACCCATTATCTTTGTCGATAAAATAAATATCCTGAACTCCAATATTGTATGATATCCATTCTGAACCATTCCAATTATACAAATCATCTGAAAAACACCAGATATTATTAATTGATAATGGGAAGACTTTTGGTATTTCATTTGAAAGATCAGATTCAACCGGTGAGTTGAATTCTGTCCAGCTTCCATCACTATAACAAAGAAAAGTACCATAATTACCAACGGCATATCCAGTATTTATATCGATAAATTTTATATCAGATAATCCATAACAATCTGGTAATATCTCTTGAATTAATTCCGAACCGTTCCAATGATAAATTATTCCTTCTCCTTCATCATATCCATCATTTGAAAATCCGGCAAAATAGCCATTAGTATCTGAGATGAAGTATACTGATTGAAAAGTTACATCAGAAATTTGAGATACTAATTTCCATACTCCTTTAATTGAAGATGTTTTCCCATATACAATATCTGAACCGATTGTGTTATTATTACTGTTCAGAACGTATAAACGAAAATAATAGGTTTTATCGGCATCTAAGCCGGTGATTTTATATGAAATCGTATTTACATCGGTAATAGTAGTTATAAGAGTCGAATTTTCAGAAACATTAGAAATTGTGTCAGAATAAAGTTTGTATGCAACAAAATTAGGGTCTTCATTAATCGACCAGGTAATCATCATAGAACTTGCGGTAATATCAGAAGGGTATGTTAATGAAGATTGAGAGGGATCTAATTTATTACTGCCAAACAAATATGGTTTAATTAGATCGGCATCAGGACTATCTTTTCCGCATCCATATATTAAAAATAGAAAAATGCTTATGAGTAGGATTTTTTTCTTCATATTTTTCTTCCCATTTAAAAGAGAAATCCAAAACTAATTCCCGTCCCTGACCAATTATCATATTTAGCAAAAAATAGTCTACTAACATGAATAGAAATCGTGACAGGACTAAGAATGTATTTTAATCTTATCTGATTGATCATTCCGCTATTGATAAATTTAATTTTGCCGGATTCTTCAGAAGAAAAGACGATAGACGAATATAAATAGCCAGAGGACGGAGTAATTATTAAACGTTTACTTAATATAAAAGGGTATTTTATCATTCCATCTGCAATCCAATAATTTATCTCTGCTTTATTAATGAATTCTCCTTCAAATGGTATGGTTTTATTTATTTTTATTGTATTGGAGAGACCGCATTGAAATATAAAATACTTTGATATTTCAGAACCGATTATATATATCGGCCAAACATCTCGAGTATTAGAAGCAAAGTTTTTATTCCCCGTAAAATTTGTCTGTAATGACATAAATATTTCATTTGAGTTTTTTGATAGCGTTTTAATTTTTCGATGAGAAATTGGAGATGTCTTCTTTTTGGCGGTGTTTATTTTCATTTTATCATTTTCATCGTATTGTCTTTGAATCATTTCAGAGTTAGAATTATTACTGGATAACTTAAGAGCGACAATTTTCATACCCCTTTTTAACAAATCATCAATTTGTCCTTCATTATCATATGTTGCAGTCGAAAGAATTTCTCCCGTTTCTACATTTATAATTCTTGCAGAAATTGAATATGTAGAACCGACTTGACTTATGCTTCCTATAACAAGTTGTTCCACGTTCAGAAGTTGCCCAATTTCAATAAAACATTCATTAGTTGTACATCCCGATAGCTGAAATCCCTGCTCCCTAAGAATTTCTTCCATCTTATCACGTTCCAAGATTTTATATTTATTCGTTAAGAATAGTTCTGTCATTAATCTTTCTGTAAGAGCAGAGGCATCAGCGGAAGATACATTTTTCCCGGAAAAATCTATTACTGCAATTTGTGTCTGAGAAACTAAGGTAACACAAGAAAACATTGAGATTATTAAAACCGATACAAATTTATATTTCTTCATTTTCCCTCTAATTATTAGCGATCTGTTTTAACAATTCCGTACCTTCTCTTATCTGCTCCATTTTATTAATTTCTCCATATATTACATTCATTTTCAGAAAGCGTCCGAATTTTTCACTCCGTTTCATTTTACTCATTTTCCATCCATTTGTCAATAGTCAGTACCGGGTCTTTGAAGATTGCCGGTCGCGAACTATTCAAGCCGATAAATTCGCCCCTCTCCGGAACGGGTGCGCCTGTAAATTTTAGAGGAACGCCTATCAATTTTACCGGCAATCCTGTGATTTTAACGGGAAATCCGGTTCAACCGACCCGCGATCCGATCGATTCGACCGGAAAACCCCTGATTTTAACCGGACGTCCTATTAGTTTTGCGGGATGTCCTGTCAAAAAAACACGACGTCCGATTCTTTTAACAGGAAATCCTATCAATTTCACAGGAATTCCTATTGTTTTAACAGGCGCGAAACCCAAATTCAGTAGTCCGCCGTTCATAGAAGCAGGACGGACAGACCGGAAAAATGGCGGTTCTCCGTCGGTTTATCCATGAGAAAGAGCATTTTGTCAATAATCTTCGTCGCGGCGCCGGTTATGAGTTTAGAAATACCGTCCGGTTCAAGTGGTCGTAGTTTCTTCCGAGCCAGTGCTGTGGGAACTCGTCACTTTAAAGCGCTTGCTGAGTTCCTCGTAGATTGCCTTGGCGTTGGCAATTCCGGACTTGACAGCCTGTTTGATCGAGTTGTAATAAGTCAGGCACCCCTGGTAGGTCTCGCTGCCCGTCAGGGCGACTGTATCAGCCAGGTTGGTGTCGATTTTCCGAACTCCATGCAGGATTTCGATCAGGTCTTTGTAGGCCTGGTAGTCTTTATCGAACTCGGTAATATCCATAAAGGGCGGAACAAATTCCGGGTTGCTGCCGATATATTCTTTGACTTTTTCGATGAATGGCAGGGTCTTGTCGCTGACCTTAGCCAGTTCTCTCTTTTGATCCGGAGTAAGTGCGACAATGTATTTGGCTAAGGTTGCCTGGATAGTATCGATAGCAGTTAACACGGTGGTTTTGTCTTCCGGCGTGATTTGGACAGAAATCATATTACCCATTTTTATCACCTCCTTTCCTTGAATTTAAGCAGCGCCGCGACAGAAGATTGTTTTAAAAGTTTTAAAAAACATTCGGTACTTCCTCTTAAATGAGGTTGTACTTTTCCTATCACAAAATTTGCGTTAATTATCAAAATATTTTTCCCGACTATCAACAAGTCGCGGGCATAGCATCGATTGATAGCTTACCAATCTATATTAGTCGTTTCCGACGAAATCACGAACAGAATGAAACCGATTCTGAGAAAAAGCCACTACCAAAAATGCTACCCACTCAGTTGAAGAAATGATAAACGGGGAGAATATCAATTCCTCTTAGCCCGATTTGAAATAACGGTTTGAGTTTAAACAGCATTTTTCTTAAAGTCAAATGTTTTTTCGGCTTAAAAGTCCGTAAAAGCAAAAAGTCCGGCGGGGAGCCGGACTTTTCATTGTTGAGGTGTAGTTGGGGAATTACTTGACCTTGACTTCGATCTGTTTGGCGAGCGATTCTTTCTTCTTCGGGATGACGATGTCCAGAACGCCATCCTTGAACTCGGCTTCGATCTTTTCAGATTCGACCGAATCTGAGAGCCGGAAATTGCGCTGGAACGAACCGAAAATGCGTTCGGTGCGCTGGTAATTCTTTTCCTCGACTTGGGATTCGCGTTTCTTCTCGCCGCTGATGCTCAGGTAATTGTCCTTGATATTTAGTTTGATGTCGTCTTTACTTAGACCGGGCAGTTCTACATGTACCTGATAAGCCTGGTCCTCTTCGACGATATCGACCGCCGGACTGAAAGCGGACAACGCCGTTTCCTCTTCATAGCGCGGGTTGAAGAACGAATCGAACAAGCGATCGAATTCACTCCTGGCATCCACCCACGAACCTCTCGGTGACCATCTTACGATTGACATACTACTGCACTCCTTTCTTAGAGTATTTGTTATGGTTATTTCACTTTAATTTCAATTGACTTCGGCTGAACTTCGGGCAACTTCGGAATGGCAACATTCAGAATACCGTTTTTAAAATCAGCCGCGATCTTTTCCTGATCGACCAATTCCGGCAACCGGAAACAACGCTGGAACGAACCGAAAATCCGTTCGGTCTGGTGATAATTCTTTTCATCGATCTTCTTTTCCAATTTCTTTTCCCCGGAAATTGTCAGAACGTTGTCTTTCAGGTTGATGCTGACATCATCTTTTTTCACGCCGGGCAGTTCGACTGTCACAACATATTCCTTTTCCTTTTCTTCGATATCGACAACCGGAGCAAAAGTCGGCAGTGCCGATTCTTCGTTCCGATCAAAGAACGAATCGAAAACCCGGTCGACAAAATACGGATATGTTAAAGAACGTTTCGGGGTCCATCTGGTGATTGACATAAATGCCTCCTTTTATTGTTTTGTTTTCACGTTTTTCAAAAACCGTATCATAATAACACAAGCCCTGTGCCGTATGCCGGAACACTTTTATTTTGGCAAACTGCTGGAAAATCTGACCGGGCGGCTTTGCCGATGTGACGGCTCACGGAATAATTGGCATCCCGGTTTGTCAGACACGTGTCAGATCGGCAAATTTCGGAATATCGTCCCTGTTAACCGGCGAGTATGAGGAGAACATGGAGAATTTATTATCGCAATGCCGTTATTAAATCACCACCGCGGTCTCTGCGTCCTCTACAGTGATTTAGTCCTGGTAAAAAGATATTGTGTTGGAAGGACTTTACTTTCTTGCCCTTTTGTCGTCTATTCAATAAATTCCGCAAGTCATAATGATTGAAAATAATATGGGTATTGTCAGATTAAAAAATATGGTCTTTTACGGGTATCACGGCGTGGCCGAGCCCGAAAAAATTCTGGGCGGCAAAATCGAGGTAGATGTCGAGATGGAATTCGACATGACCAAAGTAATTCACAGCGATCATCTGCCCGATACGGTTAATTACGAACAGGTTTACAATCTGGTTCAGACAGTCGTCACCCAATCGAAGTTTTTTCTGATTGAGGCTCTTGCGGGTAAAATCCTGCGGGAAATATTTGCGCATCACGCAGTGAACATGGTACTCGTGCGCATCCGTAAACCGAACGCGCCGATTAAAGGCGTCCTGGATACGGTGGAGGTCGAAATCGCCCGCCGGCGCGAACAAATGGGAGATAAGCTGTGAACGAGGCGCGGGTTTTCCTGGCTCTGGGCAGCAATCTTGGTGAACGTGCGCAACATCTGTCCGCGGCAATTTCCGCAATCAGAAACCATCACGGCATCACAATTCGGCGGGAATCATCGGTCTACGAAACCGCTCCAAAATACAAATTGGATCAGCCCGATTTCATGAATATGGTTGTCGAGATCGCGACCGAACTTGAGCCACGGAAACTCCTGGCTTTTTGCATGAACACCGAAAAAAAACTCGGCCGGGAACTTTCGCTTATCCGCAATGCCCCACGTATTATCGATCTTGATATAATTTTTTTCGATGATAGAATCGTCAATCTACCCGAACTGAAAATTCCGCATCCCGGTTTGTACGAGCGCCGGTTCGTCCTGGTACCCTTAGCCGAAATCGCGCCTGAATTCGTCTGCCCGCAAACCGGAAAGTCCGGCGCGGAATTGTTGAATATTTGCACCGATTCCGAACGGATCAACCGGATCGGACGCCTCAATGAATTAATGACTTCTCCCATCAGTACTGGAGTGATATGAAAAATCTTTACTTCTTAGTTATCGAAGGTGTTATTGGCGCCGGCAAAACCAGCCTGGCACGGATCATGTCGGATAAGCTCAGCGCGCGTTTAGTGCTCGAAAAATTCGAGGAAAATCCATTCCTTGAGGATTTCTATCGCGATCCGGAACGCTACGCTTTTCAAACCCAGCTCTACTTCCTGCTCAGCCGTTATCGCCAGCAAATGGATCTGAAACAGATCGATCTGTTCGCCAATCTGCTGCTGAGCGATTATATGTTCGCCAAAGATAAACTGTTCGCAACGCTCAACCTGAATGAAAAAGAAATGTCGCTTTACTCTTTAATCGCCCAGCACCTGGAAAAAGAATTGCCGAAGCCCGATCTGGTCGTCTATTTACAGGCCAGCACCGATCACCTGATGTCGAATATTAAGAAACGTGGCCGCAGTTATGAAAAATCCATGAGCCGTGACTATATCGATTCCCTCAACCAGATTTACAACGAATACTTTTTCCGCTATAAAGACAGCCCGCTGATTATTGTCAATACCAATGAAATCGACTTCGTTAATAATGAAAATGATCTGAACGAATTGATTCGCGAAATCCGCCAGCCGATTACCGGAACAGTCTATTACAACCCGGTAAAAAAGGTCTGAGAATGTTCCGGCTATTTTTTGTTCTCCTGATATTTTACTTGATCTGGAAAATTATCAAGCCCCGCATTCCGCAACCACCGCCGCCGCGGGATTTCGTCGAGCCAAACGAGCCGCCCGTAACCTTAAAAATCGATAAAGATCAAATCGAAGATGCCAACTTCAAAGAAATCGACGAGCCACGCGAAAAATCCAGCCATTGAAAACCTGACCGGCATAACCATCTCGGTCTTTTTCCTTAGTATTCTGATCATCACAAGCGTACTGGTAATTATGTTTGTAATTTTCGGCCAACCCGACGATCAAAAGCGCGCCTGGCAGGATCTGATTAAAGAACACATCGAACGCTATCCGGCCATGCAACCGGCCGATATTTACAAACTCGTCTATCAGGGTACTTACGGCCCAGCCCATCTGGGAGCCGATTCATTAAATATGCTGAACTACCTTCAAAACGAACTCGCAGCCGTTGACGCCGATTCAAATGCCCTGCACTATGAAACGGTCTGTCCTTGTCAAAGATACATCCGGATCAATTTGAAATATTTTAAGGCGGTTGATGGTGATGCCGGTAAACTCGTCAGCGCCATTCTGAAATCAAGCCAGTTACCGTGCGATTCGGCCTTAATTACAAAACGCTGGCAATGGATCGAGGAAATGGTTGCCGATGGCGAATTACCTTTCGAATCGGCGGCGTTTCAGGCCTTTTCCGACACCTTAAAAATTTATAATTACCCGGTAATTCACCATTCCGGACAATATTTGAAAGCCTATCAGCCGGCTTACCGGTTGATTAAAAAAGATTTTTTAAATAGTTTATCTGATGTTCCGGCAGTTCAATGAAGATAATCTATTATTTTATTCCCATACTGACAGGGCTGCTCGGCGGAATCATCCAGAACCCGCGCAATCGCACGACACTGCGTTCGCGCCTGATGGTGCTTCTATTATCCGCAACCCTGATCGCCCTGATCCCCGGCTGGCGACTGTATTCACGAGAAATCATCGGCATTAACGCCTTGTACAGATTGTTGATCAACGCCGGTATTTCCGCCGGTATCCTGATTCTGCTTGAACGATTGCTGAAGAAAAATTGGTGGTGGGCGCTGATTGCCGGAGCGCTGATCGGATTGTTATCGGTCATTATCGCTCGGCGGCATGTCACCGACATTGACCGGCTGACCTTCGGACTTGGGATTTTAGTAGGAGGCGGTTATCTGCTCGGCGGATTGATTTTAAAAACCTGGCGAAAACGTGAATAGACTTCTGATCACCGGCGCCAGCGGTTTTCTCGGCGGACATATTACCAAACTTGCCTCGGATAGGTTTAGTACCGTCGGTTTATTTTCAACCTGTCCGGTTTCGTTTGAGGGAACAACTACCGAAGCAGCCGCCCTGTCACAATTAAACTCAGTTCCACCGATATTGAATAAATTCAAACCCGATATAATCGTGCACAATGCGGCCCTGGC
>Ga0172375_10009087_pt1 | contig 13179 bp, 15 predicted proteins | sample LakKiv1m_FD_114537 | JGI IMG/M metagenome (GOLD analysis project Ga0172375, IMG submission 114537) | Freshwater microbial communities from Kabuno Bay, South-Kivu, Congo - kab_092012_11.1m | ecosystem: Environmental > Aquatic > Freshwater > Lake | place: Democratic Republic of the Congo...
AAGTATTATGGTTCGGCCAGCCAGGTCTTTTCCGAGGCGGTAAGCGGTAACGCCTGGGCCTGGACTGGCGTTGGCGGCCCACTTGCTGCTGGGGTAGGCGGGACAAACATCTTCGGCAACGACGGTTTCTGGGACTACCGGACGGCGGACTTGTTCCCGGGCTCGGGCGGAACCTGGAACAGTGCGTCCGATGCGGGGGTGTGGTCATTCTCTCTGGTGCCTGTGCGGGGCTCCTCCAACGCTAACGTGGGGTTCCGTGCGGCCTTGTATCTCTAATGCCTGAACTACACCCACAATCTGCGGTTCATGCCGCGCTACCTCAAGGATAAATGCCATGCCTACTATCTACAGCTACCAGAAGCATATCGACTCACAAATCACTCGTGAGCTTAATTTCCCGACTGACGTCAACGGGCAGCGGCTCGGTGCTGAACTGGCCACGGTGGGCGGAATCACTTATGTGACTTTGCCGAATGGTGCTACGCTGCCAAGTCAACCCGCCGAGATTGCGGCAAGTGTGCTGGTGGTGACGCTGGATGCGGCAACCAAAGACGCAGTATACAAGGCCAGCCCCATTGCGAAGTTTATGGAGCGGCTGGTTGATGGTCACTTAGCAGCAGCAGCGGCAGCCAAGGGCTACGATAGCATCATTTCGGCCTGTTCCTATACTGGCGCGGCTAACCAGTTCCAGGCTGAGTCGCAGGCGTTCGTGACGTGGCGCGGGAATGTTTGGGCCGCCTGTTATTCGGTATTAGATGGGGTGCTTACCGGAACACGAGATATGCCGACCCCGGCAGAAATGATTGCGGCATTGCCGGTGATGACATGAGCCGCCCGGCCCTGCTAGGCATCTGGCTGCTCTGCCAACTCTGTCACATGATCGCCTCAGTACAGATGCTAGTAACTATTGTCACTGGTTCACGCCGGGCCTGGGTTCTGGCCGTGAGCTATGACCAGCTCGGCAACGTGGTGCTAGGCGGCGATGAGGACACCACTATCAGTGTTAGAGCATGGGCCAGTAGACACGCCTGTAGCTGGGGTCTGCTGGTAAAACTGCTTGATATGATCGCGCCCCGCCACTGTTATAAGGCGTGGTTGGCTGTACAAAGAACCCAAGATTCTCATGTAATGAAATAATCCATATACTCTAGGAACATAGAATAACACCACATCATCTATACTTAATCCTATTAAACTTAAAGTACTCATATGAATATTCCAAAAATTGATCGTAGTAATTTTAAAGATAGTATGCATCGCTTTAGAACCCAGGCTCTTTTCTATGAACATCCAGATGCCGAGGATGGTAAGTATGCTGTCTTTACTATGAGTGACCAGGATCGTACTATTGATGGCAAGACATACTACTCCTTAAAGAAACTCTTTTTAGAGTGTGGTGATCCTACCGAGTATAACTTTGCTATTGCAGTTTTTGGATCATGGCCTCATTGGAAACGCTTATGTAAGTATTGGCTTAAACATTATATTAAGGATTGGCGGGAGGAGCTGGAATTAAAGCTACGAGCAGATGCTATTCGCAATGCTATTAAATCCTCTGCTAATGGAAACTATAATGCATCTAAGTGGCTTACTGAACGTGGATGGGAGGAGAAGAGAGGTCGTCCTTCTAAGGATGAGGTAGCTCGTCGAGTTGAACAGGATAAACGTCTGATTAGCGATGTTCAAGAAGATATGGAGCGATTAGGTATCTCGGTAATTAAATGAGTATAGAACTTATCCGGCAAGCTGCAGAAAATGATCTACTATCCTTTATTCGACTAGTAGCACCGCATCGGGTCTTAGGAAGAGTACATGAAGACATTATCTCTTGGTGGACAGCTCAGGAAGCAAATGATCATCAAATCCTCTTAATGCCTCGTGACCATCAGAAGAGTGCATTGATAGCATATCGGGTAGCTTGGGAAATTACAAGGAATCCTGCAGTAACAGTCCTATATATTTCTGCTACAAGTACACTAGCAGAGAAGCAGTTATACTTTATTAAGAACATCCTATCCTGCAAACAGTATAGGCGTTATTGGCCTGAGATGATCAATCAGGAAGAGGGTAAGAGGGAGAAGTGGACTGAACGAGAAATCAGCATTGATCATCCAATCAGAAAGCAGGAGGGTATCCGTGATAGTACAGTTTTCACAGCAGGTCTTACCACAACTATCACTGGCTTGCACTTTAATATTGCTGTATTGGATGACGCTGTAATTAAGGAAAATGCTTATACAGAAGAAGGTAGAAATAAGGTTAAAGAGCAATACTCTCTTTTATCCTCTATTGAAACAACAGGAGCTAGAGAGTGGGTTGTTGGTACACGGTACCATCCAAAGGATTTATATACAGACCTAATTCAAATGGAAAAGGATGTATATGATAAGGATGGCAATCTTATTGAGCGAGTAGCTGTATATGATGTAAAGCAGTTCGAGGTGGAGGATATTGGAGATGGTACTGGACAGTTCCTTTGGCCAAGGCAGCAACGTACAGATGGCAAATGGTTCGGATTCGATGCAAACATCCTAGCACAGAAGAGGGCTAAGTATCTCGATCGCACTCAGTATCGAGCACAATACTATAATGATCCTAATGATCCCTCCTCTGCCTTTATTGATCGCTCACGCTTTCAGTATTATTTGAAGACTAGTATAGCCAATCACTATGGTGATTGGTATTATAAGGATAAGAAGTTAAATATCTACGCTTCTATCGACTTTGCCTTCTCGAAGAGGAAAGGGGCTGATTATACATCTATTGTAGTTATTGGAGTAAACTCAGACAACTTGATCCTTATCCTAGATATTGATCGTTTTAAAACTGATAAGATCAGTGAGTACTTTAAGCACATAAAAGACCTTCATGTTAAGTGGGGTTTTAGGAAGTTAAGAGCTGAGGTTACAGTAGCTCAGTTAGTTATTGTCAGAGAGTTGAAAGATTATATTCAAAGAGATGGTCTTTATATTTCAGTAGATGAGAACAGACCTCGTGGTGATAAACGAGAACGTATCTCATCTATCCTTGAACCTAGGTATGATAACCTCAGCATCTTTCACTACAAGGGTGGAAACTGTGAGATACTTGAGGAAGAGTTACTATTAGAGCATCCTCCACATGATGACGTTAAGGATGCCTTAGCTGCTGTTGTAGAGATTGCTATACCTCCAGCACATAGGCGTTACCGGGGTCAAGAAAGACAAAAAATTATTTATCATCCTAAATTTGGTGGAGTCGCATAATGGCAGGAAAGGTTGCAGAGATTAAAGAAATTATAAGTGATAAGGACTCTCTTGCAGTCACTATTGCTAATATGTGGCAGACCTATTCCACACAAAGAAGCGAGTGGCTAGCTGAAGTCAAGGAGCGAAGGAACTATATCTTTGCTACTGATACTACCAAGACTACTAACTCTAAACTTCCTTGGCGTAATAAAACTACACTTCCTAAACTTTGTCAGATTCGAGACAATCTTCATGCTAATTACATGGCAGCGCTCTTCCCGAATGACAATTGGTTAAAGTGGGAAGCATACTCGATAGACTCTGCAGATAAGGAAAAAGCTGCTACTATTGAAGCCTATATGTCTAATAAGGTGCGGATATCAGATTTTAAAGAGGTTGTATCTAAACTTGTCTATGATTATATCGACTATGGTAACACTTTTGGTGATGTAGATTTCGTAGCAGAGTATGTTGAGGATGAGGAGAGTGGAGAAAAGTATGCCACATATGTTGGCCCTAAACTTATTCGTATCTCTCCAGTAGATATTGTATTCAATCCGCTTGCTTCCTCGTTCAAAGATACCTACAAGATAACTAGGTACATTAAAAACTTTGGTGAATTGATCAATGAAGCAAGCACTAAACCTGAGTTTAGATACAATTTAGATATCTTAAAGAAGGCTAAGGAAAAGAGGTTTAAGTTACGTGGGTATTCTTCTGATGATTTAGCAAAGGCAGAAGCATTTAGTATAGATGGGTTTGGTTCTTTAGCCGAGTACTATGGTTCTGAGTATGTAGAAATCTTAGAGTTTGATGGTTCAATCTACGACACTAAGACAGATACTTATTATGATAATGTTCTTATCACTGTCATTGATAGAAAATATGTTATTCGGAATGTAAAGAATCCTTCGTACTTTAGAAAGTCTCCGAAGGAGCATGTAGGTTGGCGATACCGTCCTGATAACTTAATGGCAATGGGGCCACTTGATAATCTCGTTGGTATTCAATATCGAATTGACCATCTTGAGAATTTAAAAGCTGATGCACTTGATCTTACTATCCTGCCACCTATGAAAATTCGTGGTAATGTAGAAGAGTTTGAATGGGCACCTCTTGCTGAAATTTCTATTGGGGATGATGGTGATGTAATTCCGACACCTCCGGCTCCTGCAGCCTTCCAAGTAAATAATGAGATACTCACTCTCATGAACCTAATGGAAGAGATGGCTGGTGCCCCTCGGCAAGCACTCGGTATTCGTACTCCAGGTGAGAAGACGGCCTTTGAGGTTCAGACTCTTGAGAATAATGCACAACGTACCTTCATGGCTAAGATTATCCAGTTTGAGGAATTCTTAGAAAAGTTGCTTAACTCCATGCTAGAGGCTGCTCGTAGGAATCTTGATGTACCTGATGTCATCAAGGTTATGGATACTGATCTTGGTGTTGAAAAGTTCATGAGTATTACCAAAGATGATATCACTGGTAAGGGCAAGTTAAGGCCAATTGGTGCTCGACACTTTGCAATGCAAGCACAGTTACTTCAGAATCTTACAGGTATTGCTAATAGCCGTTTATGGGGGGATGTTCGTCAACACTTCAGCGGGGAGCGTTTATCGCAACTTCTTGAAGACTCACTTAATATTTCTAGGTATGGTGTTGTTAAATCGAATGTAATGATCTTTGAACAAGCTGAGACACAGAAGGTAATGAATAGCTTGCAAGGGGATATCCAAGAAACGGAGGCTATGCCAGTACCAGTATGAAATTACATTGGTTCAAATATGCACAAGATGCTCAAGAGCGAGAGGAATTAAAAGCTCTGCTAGTATCTAATAAGAAACTATTGGGAGTTCTTTATCGGCTAATAGATGAACAAATAGAAGTCTCTGAAAAGAATTTTATCTCTTGGAAAAGATATTTTATGCCAAGATGGTCTGAATACCAAGCAGACCAGATTGGGTTTAAACGTGCATTAAAGTTAGTACAAACACTAATCAAGGAGAATGATTAATGAGTGAAACACCAGGCCAAGATACTACCACTATCTTCGGTCAAAGCACGGATGGTACTACCACTACCTCCACAGGAACCTCTACAACTCAGCCTACCGTAATCCTACCGGAAGAGGTACAAGCTTTTGTTGGGGAAGGTAAGAAGTATGCAACTATTGAAGCTGCTCTCAAATCTGTACCTCATGCTCAGACTTTCATCGAGGAGCAAAAGAAACAGCTCGAAGCACAAGTTACTGAGTTGAATGCTCTCAAGGAGGAATTATCTAAGCGAAAGGGTATGGAGGAATATTTGGAAGCATTGAAAAACCAGTCTACTGGAGGCCAACAGCAATTTACACTTGCAAGTACGGTTGATATTGGCTCCATTGTAAAGGAGAAGCTTACCGAAATTGAGGCAGCTAAGATTAAGGAAAGTAATCTTGAAACAGTAGATGCAACTATGAAGGAAACTTATGGAGAAAAGGCAAAGGAAGTTTTTGTACAGAAAGCTACAGAACTTAATGTATCTGTAGAGTACTTAACCTCTCTTGCTGCAAAATCTCCTATGGCATTCTTTAAAGTATTTGGTATTGAAAATAAGACAAATAAGGGTATGAAGAGTTCTGGTTCTGTAAACACAGAAGGATTTACTTCAGAACAGCAGAAACCTTCAGCACGAATTGGAAATAAAGTTGGTGCATCTACCGCAGACATGGTTTCTGCTTGGAAGAATGCTCGACCAACAGAATAAGGAGATATAAATTATGGCAATGAATACCACTAATAACTCTCATTTTATTGAGGCACAACAGTATAGCCAGTTCATTCTTGAGAATCTCAATGATGGCTTGCTTCCTGCTGCTTTTTATCGTAATGTATCGGACTTCCCGGCTGGTACGACTCTTGATATTAAGACCGTAGGTTCTACTACTATCCAGGAAGTAGCAGAAGATACTCCGATTACCTACAATCCAATTGATACTGGCAATGTAACTCTGTCTATTACTGACTATGTCGGTGATGCTTGGTATATTACTGATGTGCTCCGTCAAGATGGTGCTCAGGTAGAACAGCTCCATGCTATGCGTGGTATGGAAGCTACCCGTGCTATCCAGGAGTATTTCGAGACTCGGATGTTTGCTATTGCAAATGCTGCTCAGACTTCTGCGAATGCAAACTTAATCAATGGTCGTCCTCATCGTTTCGTAGCTGATGCTGCTTCCGACAATACTTACAAGATGAATACTGATTATCTTATTGGCATGAAGTTAGCATTTGATAAGGCTAATGTACCGATGAGTGGTCGTATCGCTGTGGTTGATCCGGTTGTTGAAGCTACTCTGAATAAGTTGGTAACACTCTCTGCTTCTACCCTTACCCGTGAGCCGAAGTATCAGGCTGCCCTGGAGAATGGTTTCGCAAATGAGCATACCTTCTTGATGAGCATCTTTGGTTTTGATGTATGGACTTCCAATCGTCTTCCGAAGATTACTGCTGCTGAGGCTATTGATGCTTCCTCTTATGGTCTGCCCAATGAGACTGCTCCGATTGGCTCTGTAGCTAACCTCTTTATGTGCATTGCTGATGATAGTTGCAAGCCGCTCATGTCTGCTTGGCGTCAGATGCCTTCCGTAGAGAGTGAGCGTAATAAGGATCGTGGTCGTGATGAGTTCGTAACTCGTGCTCGTTTTGGTGGTGGTGCCCAGCGTGTTGATACGCTTGGTGTAATCCTTTCCTCGGCCTCTAACTACTAATAAAAGGAGATTAACTTATGGGTTACGAAGATACTTCTGGTTTGGGTGCAGTACAACATTATGGTGCTCGTACTCTGCATGGTGAACTTGGCGGTCTGAAAAAGACTGAGGGCACTCTGAACGAGGTAGAGTACATCTTTGATTATTCTGATGTGCCTACTGCTGCCGATGTGCTAGCACACTCCTATCCTGCATATGCTAAGATTGTTAGTGTAGTTACAGAGATTATTAGTGCTGTTACTCTTGGTGGTGACCGTACTGGTATCACTGTTCAGCACGTAATTGGTTCTGCCGATGGAGGTGCTGATGCTGCTGGTGCTCTTACTCGTGGTACTACTGTAGTAGATGCTACTCTGTCTTATACATCGGTTGGTAATGCTGCTGCTAAGTTGGCTACTACTCTTGCAGCCACTGGTGGTACTACCGGTTCTATTACCGCTGGTAAGTTCCGTGTTATTGTTAAGTATGTCACCGAGGGTCTCGATAACAATCTGTAATTTCTAAAATAGAGGGGGAGGGATTAACCTCCCTCTCCCTTCTACTTAGGACTATCTATGACAATTGAACATTCTCTTATTTCTGATCCAAATATCCATGAACCAAAAGGTGTATCTACCGCTGTAGCTGGGACTGTGTATGTTGCTGATGGTGGTGGTAGTGGTTCGTTTACAAATGTAGATGAATTGAAAACTGGATGGTCTGATATATTTGGCAATTTTGTATCAGCGAAATTAACAGGTACTAATCAGCCAACATGGGCTAAGATTAAAGATGATGGTGCTGGTTCTACAGGTGTATATGGATATTCCTTTGCTGCTGCTGCACTAAATGAACTGTGGCTTTCCTTCCATATACAGCATGATTATAAAGTAGGCACAACTCTTTATCCGCATATCCATTGGCTTCCATCTACCAGTAATGCTGGAACAGTGCGATGGGGCATGGAATGGACTGCTGCTCGTGGGCATGGCCAAGATGTCTTCGGTAACACAGTATTTAATTATGTAGAACAAGCAGCTCCCGCGATTGCTTATAGGCATATGCTGGCAGAGGTTGCAGCTCCAGGTATTACTGTAGCAAATGCAGAACCAGATATGATTATTCTTTGCAGAGTCTTTAGGGATGCTGCCCATGTAAATGATACGTACCCAGATGCATGTTTTGGTTTAATGCTAGATGCACATTATCAAATCAATAGGGCTGGTACTCTTAATAAAGCTCCTAACTTCTACGCCTAATAGGTATATAAATGCCTAAGATGACCTTATTAGAGATTGTCCAGGATATACTCTCGGACATGACTAGTGATCCAGTCAACTCTATTAACGATACTGCAGAAGCTTTAGCTATTGCTCAGATTGTTAAGAGTACGTACTACGACTTAGTTACTCGTAGATTATGGCCTACTACTGCTACGCTTACTACATTGTCCTCTCTCAGCGATAGTGCGCGTCCTACTCATTTCTTAATGGCAGATAATATCGAGTCTATTGAGTGGATTCGATATAATAAGAAACTTAATGTAACTGCTGCAGAACAGTACGAGGATGTAACATACTTAGAACCTGATGAGTTTATTTCAATAGTACTATCTAGGAATTCTACAGACTCTAATATTCAAACTGTGAATGATATTAGCAATACTCCTCTGTATATCCGTAATGATATAGCTCCTCAGTATTGGACAACATTTAATGACCAACATATCATTTGTGATGCATTCGATTCTGGAATTGATTCTACATTGCAAACTTCTAAGATTTTAGCATCTGTAAGGAAGGAACCATCCTTCCAATTGATTGACTCTTTTGTCCCAGAATTACCTAGTAAGGCTTTTCCTTATTTACTTTCTGAAGCCAAGAGTACTGCATTTAATGATATTAAACAAGCACCAAATGCTAAGGAAGAACAGAAAAGTCGTAGACAATTAATTAACCTTTCACTAGAGAAATGGAGAAAGAAACGTGGCGTTACTTATGCACACTTTGGACGCAAGTAAATTGGAAGATTCTCTCGCTAGATTATATGTCGAGCAAGGATTAAAAGGTCTATGGTATATTAAGTATAAGGGTGGCGGTGAAGTATCAGATACCCTAAAGGGTTCTTTTACTTCTCTTGAAAAGGCAGATAATCATCTGTACTTCCATATCTTAGAACGCATATGCATTCCAGAAAAGAAGAAATATGGCACAAGTAAGCGGAGTTAAAGATTATAAAACATTTGTCAAAGGCATTATTACTGAAGCTGGCCCTCTTACCTTCCCTGAGAATGCTTCGATTGCTGAGGACAACTTTGTTTTAAACCATGATGGTTCTCGTCAGAGGCGTCTTGGCCTTGACTTCGAGGATAATTATGTTATTCATAATACGGGAGTATCCCCTACTGCTGCTGCACCATTAGCGATATCCTCTCACCACTGGAAGAATGTTGCGGATGATGCAAATATATCTTTTAGTGTAGTCCAGTTTGGTGCAACGCTTTATATCTTTGATGCATCTAAGATTGATATTACAGCTAACCTAATAGGTACAGTAGACTTTACTTTAAAGAAAACTACTTACTCAGCTACTATTGGCCAACAAAAGATTCAAACATCTACAGGTGCAGGAGTATTACTCGTAACTAGCAAGGAAGTAGAGCCATTCTATATTCAATATAATGTTGATACTTCGACCTTTACTACCAACACGATTACCGTAGAAATTAGGGATTTTTTTGGTGTAGATGATTCTCTTGATGTAGCTACAAGACCATCATCGTTATCTGTGAATCATAAGTATAATCTTTATAATCAGGGATGGCCAGTAAATACATATACAGGACATATTAATGAGGCTGGTACGGTAGTTAATACCCCTTCAATCTCTGATCCCTTAGCACAAACATACACTACTATTACAGCTTATCCATCGAATGCTGATGCTATATCTATTGCTAGGAAAGATACAACCGCAGGTGGTTCTACTTACATTAGGTATTATGAACCAGACCTCCTTAATAAGTTTGATGTAGGTAATACTCCTGCTGCAAAAGGGCATTTTGTTTTAAATGCCTTTACTCGTGGTGCATCTCGAAATAGTCTATCTGGTCTAACTTTAATCGGAGATGACTATGAGAAGAGTCGCCCACAGGCTACTGCATTCTTTGCTGGCCGTGCATTCTTCAGTGGTATAGAATCTACCTCTGTTACATCCGGTGTTCATAAGAAAGTAAGCTACAATGGTTTCATCTTCTTTTCAAAGATAGTACAAGACCTATCTGACTTTGGAAAATGTTATCAGGAAGCTGACCCAACCTCCGAAGAAATCTCCGACCTTCTTGAAACCGATGGTGGTACTATCCATATCCCAGAGGCAGGTAGAATATTAAAGCTTGTACAGCGTCAGAACTCTTTGGTAGTTATTGCAGATAATGGTGTATGGACGGTTAGCGGTGGCGAGTTAGGCTTCAGGGCAACTGAGTTTCAGGTATTAAAGGTAACAAATATTGGTGCTATTAATTCTGATAGCGTTGTAAATGCGGAGGGTAATGTTCTCTATTGGTCAGAGGGTGGTATCTATGCTCTTACTGCTGATCAAGTCTCTCTGCAACTTGCTGCTCAAAATATGACAGAGGGCACAATACAGGATTTGTACAATGGTATAAGTAATACTGCAAAGTTATACTGTTGTTCTACATTTAACGCCTCTGCTCGTCAGATACGTTGGTTGTACAATGATACAGATACCTATAATGGTATTGAAAATCGTAATAGATATAATAGAGAGTTGATCTATGATGCTTTCTTACAGGCATTCTATCTTAATACTATTCCTTCAGAGAATCCATATATCTCTGGTTATGTAGAAACTACCCTATATAAGAGTGAGGTTGATACCCAGACGATTGTAGTTGGTACTGATACAGTTATGGTTGGAACAGATGCCGTACAGGTAACTAGACAAATTACTATTGGTGATGAGGTCAAGACAAAATATCTTACGATTATCATAGATACTACTATTAAGGGAACCATTTCTGAGTTTAAATCCACTACGTTTAAGGATTGGTATTCATTTGATAATATAGGCCAGGAGTACACATCCTATCTAATAACCGGATATGAAGTCGTTGGAGACCTATCCCATACTAAACAAGCACCGTATATTATCTTCTACTTTAAACGTACAGAGACTGGTTTAGATGGGAATGGTGATTTAATTAGACCATCCTCTGCGCTAGTGCAATCAAGATGGGATTGGACAGATTCAATTAATAGCGGAAAATGGAGTACACAGTTTCAAGCCTATAGGTTGCATAGATTACTCTTAGGGGTTGGCCCGCTATCTACATTCGATTATGGATACTCAGTTATTGTAACAAAGAATCTAATTCGTGGTTCTGGCAGAGCACTGTCATTATATATCTCATCTGAATCTGGAAAGGATATGCATATACTTGGCTGGTCTTCTATGTTTAACGGGAGAACTAATGTATAATAATCCTAATTCTAAAGTTATTTATAAGACAAAAGATTGGACTTTAAAATTAGAATTTGATCCGACACTACAAATATTTTTAATTCACCATTATGTAGAGAATTGGAGCCATACCAAATTAAAACAAGCTCTGCATGATTGGAATGTGATAAGGCAGGTACTCTTTGCATTAGGAGTAACAGAAATTTTTACCCCAGGTATGAATGCAAAATATGCGAGACTATTTGGTTTTAAAGAGACAGGCCAGAAATTAATTTATTCAAATGGCAATATAGAGGAGCTATTAAAATGGGAGATACAGTAGGGAGTATCCTTGGGGCAGCAGCAGGTGTTGCTGCGGTAGCTTTAGCTCCAGTTTCAGGGGGTGCTTCATTAGGCTTATATATGGCAGGTGCTGGTCTTGGCATGACTGCAGGTTCCATGCTTATCGACCAACCTGCTGCAGCTAAGAGAGCTTCTCAAGCCTCTGAAGCTCGTTTTGCAGAGCAAATTAAAGCTCAGAATGCCCAACGAAGACTATCTGAAGCTAGTAATATTCGTTCCTCTATTGCTCAATTAAGGTCAGCAAGACAACAACGAGCTTCTAATCTTGTTCGTGCTATAAATATAGGTGGTGTTGATGGTACAAATATTGGAGCACTCTCTCCTGCTGCTGGTGCTATGTCCTCTGCCTCTGCTCAATTAAGTTCCAATGTAGGATTTATCAATGCAGCAGAAGGTCTTGGTGGGGATGTATTTAAAGCAAATAAGGCCGCTACTGGCTATGGTATTGCAGAGGCTGAGGCTATGCAGGACTATCAGATGGCTCAAACTATTGGTGGGATTGGCTCTTCTATTTTCTCATTAAGTGGGGGATTTAAGACTCTATTCTCTAAAACTCCAGTAGTAGGAGAGGTTCCTGCAGTAGACAATAGTGCCGAATTCTCAGATAACTATGCAGGTGCTCAATTTTATACAGGTACAGAAGGTAGTTCACTCCTTAAACTTGGATATTAATTCTAATGGATAACTTCTTTCAGGATGAACAAGCTACGATTTCTCCTATCGTAGATGATTTCTTTGCTAATTCTATCTCTTTTGGGTTAGATGCTCGGTCTGCCAATGAAATTGCTACGGCTACAGTAGCCCTAACTAATCCGACTAATTTAACAGAAGCACATGATAGTATTGTAAACGATCTTATCTCCTCTGGTTCTTCTGCTACAGTAGATCAGCTACGTTCTGCTATGCAACAGAGTAAGCAACTCGAACTTCGTAAGGCTATTATGGCGAAGTTAGCTGATCCTACCGTATCTATGGCAGAAAAGGAGGATATGCGTGATTTGTATCTTCGTTCTGAGACTGAGAGAGAATACCACAATGTAAATCTTGAGAAGGAGATGCTTCGTTCCTTTGCCTATGTAGCTCCTGATATGGCTTCTACTCCAGAGGAAGCAGAGATTCAAGCGAATGTCGCAGATAAGTTCGAAGATATTCATAAGATTCAGTCTACAGTCTCTGCATCTTTAGAGAATTTCCAGAATGAAGTAGCAAGGGGTACCACTGATCTTTCTATTCTAAAGGATATCACAAAAGGTATCGTTCCTTTTGAATATGCTACAGTCTTAAAAGATGTAATCTCTAAGTTCTTACCGGGGGAATCCTCATTAAAGGATTTGGTTCTTCCTGGTGAGGCTATGATGAAGATTAAGAAGCACTTTCGTTCTTTATCAAAGGATCAAATTA
>Ga0172375_10009089_pt1 | contig 13179 bp, 7 predicted proteins | sample LakKiv1m_FD_114537 | JGI IMG/M metagenome (GOLD analysis project Ga0172375, IMG submission 114537) | Freshwater microbial communities from Kabuno Bay, South-Kivu, Congo - kab_092012_11.1m | ecosystem: Environmental > Aquatic > Freshwater > Lake | place: Democratic Republic of the Congo...
CTCATCCGCCGGTTTATGAACTCGCAGGGTAAGATCTATCCGCCCAAGCGGCACGGCACCTGCACCCGCCATCAGCGGACACTCTCCAACGCAATTAAAAAAGCCAGGGTTATGGCTTTGGTGCCCTTTGTGGCTAAATGACTTATGTAAAATCATTTTGAGCAGCGCGAAGAATCCTGTAGTAATCTTAAGGAATTCATCGATCGGTTCGGAATGACAGTTTTTTATGCTTTCACTTAATGAAATTAAATCCGGCAAGAATATTATTTTGGACGGCAATCCTTTTATCATCCTTTACCATGAGCATTCCAAAATGGGCCGGGCCGGTTCGGTTTTGCGTACACGCCTGAAAAACCTGGTAACCGGAGCCGTGCTGGAAAAAACCTTCCAAGGCGCTGACAAAGTAGCTGAAGCCGACATCAGCAAATCCAAGGCTCAGTTTTTATATAAAGAGGGCGACGATTACGCTTTTATGGACAATGAATCTTATGAACAATTTACGCTTTCGGAAAAAGTTCTGGGCGGCGCCGTAAATTATCTGGTAGAAGGCACGGAAATTATAGTTTTAAATTTCAACGGCATGCCGATCAATATTGAACTGCCGGTCAAGATGAAACTTAAAGTGGTGGAAGCACCGCCCGGCGTAAGAGGCAATACGGTTTCTACTGGCGGCAAATTAGTGAAATTGGAAACTGGGCTGTCAATTTCCGTTCCGCTTTTTATTGAAGAAGGTGAAGAAGTAATCGTCAACACCGAAAGAGGAGAATATGTTGGCAGACCATAATTAAGAAATATAAAATAATATTCGTATATTCGTAAAAGATTCTTAATTCGCAGAGAATACAAAAAGCTTTGATATGGCATCAAAGCTTTTATTTTTGGCTAGCCTTTTTTAAAAGCTTATAACCAGCCCAGGCTGCTGAAAACCGTGATGGTCATAAGCGGCATCAGCGCTATCAGGAACGCCAAACCGATTTCTTCGGCTTGTTTTTCCTCCTCCATCCTTTCTTTGCACACCGGACAACTGCATTTTTTTTCTATTTTTTCCATGGTTTTGCCCCCTTTTTAAAGGGAAATTTAATAATTAAAAAAGCAAAAAGCGGGAGTTCGCCCCCACACCAATTTTGAATCTTGATTTCGTATTATTCAAAAACGGTCTTCCAGACCGTTTATTCAATATTGGTGTGGGGGTATCACCCGCTTTTTTACTATGTATCTATTATACACCATCCCAAGGCAAAAGTCAAATATTTTGCCTACTCGTTTTCATTTTCTTTTTCGCGCAATTTGCGGTAAATCTCCTTTTCAATTTCCCGCATCGCTTTCTTGTCCTCTTTGATAAATTTTTTAGCGGTTTCCCGGCCGGTACCAAGTTTAATTTCCCCAAAAGAATAAGAGTTGCCTTTCTTTTCAATGGCTTCGTATTTGACACCAGTATCCAGCATATCGCCCGAAGCGGAAATACCTTCGTTATACATAATGTCAAACTCCGTTGTTTTGAAAGGCGGCGCCACTTTGTTTTTGACGATTTTCACTTTCACGCGGTTGCCAACAATCTCATCGCCCTTTTTGATTTGCGCCGATCGCCGGACTTCAATCCTGACTGACGAATAGAATTTGAGCGCGTTGCCGCCGGTTGTCGTTTCCGGATTGCCGAACATCACACCGATCTTCATCCTGATTTGATTTATGAAAATGACCGTGCAGTTAGATTTGGCCACGATGGCTGTAAGCTTCCTAAGCGCCTGGCTCATCAGGCGCGCCTGCCGGCCGATATGCTGGTCGCCCATCTCGCCTTCAATCTCCGCCCGCGGAACCAGCGCTGCCACCGAATCAACAACGATCACGCTGACCGATCCGGAATTAACCAGCGTCTCTACGATATCCAATGCCTGCTCGCCGTTATCCGGCTGGGATATCAAAAGGTCATTGATATTGACGCCGATGCGTTTGGCGTATTCTGGATCCAAAGCGTGTTCCGCGTCAATAAAAGCCGCAATGCCGCCGGCTTTTTGGGCATTGGCAATGATATGCAGAGTGAGCGTCGTTTTACCCGACGATTCCGGCCCGTAAACTTCAATGACCCGGCCGCGAGGGATGCCGCCGATACCCAGCGCGATATCCAGCGAAATTGAGCCTGTCGGGATGGATTCCACGTCCACTTTTTTGACATCGCCCAGCATCATTATTACTCCTTCGCCAAATTTTTCCTTAAGCTGGCCGACCACTTCAGTCAATTCTTTTTTGTTTTCTTCCTTCATATTAGTTTCTTAGTTTATCGTTTAATTAGTTTATCGGCTACTTAATTTATCGCTTAAATTTTCCACTCCTGAATTATATAAGAAAAAAAACTATTCAACTAGTTGACTTATAAACTAAATTATTACTTAGTATCGGGGGTGAACCCCCACACCAACAAATTCATTTTTTTGAACTACTAAGTACCCATAAGATTACTTCGTTGGTGTGGGGGTGAAAGTTATGCCCCGCACCGCTTCCGGACTGTCATTTAATGCCCCAATATCCCGGCCATTGAGTTTAATAAAAGTGGCATTGCCCCGGCCGGAACTGATGGTGATTTTTTCGTTGGCATTGAAACTCTGGCTGGTGCCGGCCGGCATCGTGCCAGAAAAAACCAAATTGCCGTCGGTTTCCACGCTTAGCCAGACCGGATCCGGACTCACGCTGATTTCAATTGCAACTCCAGCCCGCTGTAACCGGTTGTCCTCGGCCGCTTCCAAACCAGCTGGGACAATTTCCGGCTCATAATCAGCTTGGACCGTAACGACTTGGAGTGTTTCCTTGTTAAAGCGGTTAATTGCCTTGATATTGAGTGGATTAGCGCCCGACTGAAGCGTTACTGTCTCCTGGAAACGCCCTTCGTCATTGACCGGTATCGGTTGGTCGTTGATGAAAATTTTGGCATCTGAATCGGTCAGGCCTTCTATAGATACGGAATTGTCGGAAATGCTTGAGTTGTTTTCCGGGCTTAGCACTATGAGCCGCGGTGCATCTGAAAAAGAGCCGATTTCCTTGTACAAATAAAAAAGGCCCCCTCCCAGAAGCAGCGCCATCAGGATTATGATGACCAACCGTGGCGTAATGGCAAAATAAGAAACGCTTATCGGCTGGCGCGGCTTTTCTTTGGGTTTGTCCTTGTCCAGATTTTTCCGGATGCCTTTTTCTTTTTCATACAGCCGGATTAAAATCTTTTCATCAATGCCCAGATATTCCGCATAACTGCGCAAAAATCCTTTGACATAAACATCGACCGGCAATTTTTCGTAATTGCCGGCATCTAAATATTCAAGATATTTGACCGGAATCCGGGTAACGCGGGAAATTTCACCCAAACTCACCCGCCGATCACTGCGGATTTTCTTTAGCTTCTCGCCCAAAGTGAGCGTACCTACGCTTTTTGTGACAAAACTGTTATTAAGCATACGGTTAATCGGTTCCCCACTTATCCCGCTGTATCTGGTCGTTTATCGGGTCATCGTATTGCGGCCCGTTGGCAGCACTGGAACCGAAAACTTCCCGCGGCTTATTGCCGTCAGCCGGACCAATAATACCTTTTTTCTCCAGCAGGTCAAGCAGGCGCGCGGCTTTTGGATAACCGATGCGCAGCATCCTTTGTAAATAAGAAGCCGAGGCTTTGCCGGAACGCTGGACTTCGGCCTTGGCAGTTTCATAATATTCATCTTCTTCTTCCAAATCAGACATTGCTGAAAAATCCAGTCTGGCCGGGCCAGTCATTTCCGCCACCTCGCCAATTTCCGGTTTCGGCCGGTTTTTTTCCGCCGACTTCTGGCTTTTGATGAATTTCACCAATTTTTTAACCTCATCTTCACTGATGAAAACTCCCTGAATGCGCTTGGGTTTGGGCGATGACGGCGAAACATACAAAAGGTCGCCGTTACCCAGCAGTTTTTCGGCGCCGGACATATCCAAAATCGTTCTGGAATCCACCTGGGTAGCCACCCGAAAAGCAATGCGATTGGTTATATTGGCTTTGATAAGTCCGGTGATAACCCGGACTTCCGGCCGCTGAGTGGAAACAATCAGATGGATGCCGACTGCCCGCGCCATTTGAGCCAGCCGGATAATAGCGCCTTCTACTTCTTTGCCATGGCTGGACATCAGTTCTGCCAACTCATCAATAACAATCACGATGTAGGACATTTTCTTGATTGGCTCTTCATGGACTTCATTGGTTTCGGGATTCAATATTTTCCTTTTTTTGCCAGCATTGGCTTTTTCGTTATAAGAACCGATGTTGAGCGAACCGACATCCTGAAGTAAGCGGTAACGTCGTTCCATTTCTCCGACCGCCCATTTGAGCATATTTACCACTTTGGAGCTATCCACTATGACCGGGCTTAAAAGATGGTCAATGCCGTCATAACGGGAGAGCTCAACGCGCTTAGGATCAACCATTAAAAACTGCAAGTCATCAGGAGAATTTTGGTAAAGCAAAGTGGTAATAATGGAATTGATGCAGACCGACTTGCCGGTATTGGTCGCGCCGGCGATTAAAAGATGCGGCATCTTGTCCAGGTCAGCAAAAATAAATTCATTATTGACATCCTTACCCAGCGCCAGTGTGAGACTGGATTCACGGTTGGCATATTTCTTATCTTCCAAAATATTGCGGAGCCGCACCATGGATGGCGCCTTATTCGGCACTTCCACGCCAATCAGCGATTTACCGGGTATCGGCGCTTCAATCCGGATCGGATGAGCCGCCAGAGACAACGCCAGATTATCCTGCAAAGCAATAATGCTGGATATCTTAATGCCTTCATTAGGCTTAAAACTGTATTGGGTCACCGAAGGACCAATGCGTATTTCTTCTTCCTTAACCTCAATCCCAAAATGGCTGAAAGTTTCTTTAATGATGCGCTGGCTTTTATGGACATCGCCGACTTTTGGCTCACTAAAGCCTTTTTCCAGCAATTCCAAACCGGGCAATTCCCACTCCAACCGGTTTTTACCAGTGGAGAAATTTTTAATTTTCCGCTGGTTAAATTCAGTGATTTTTATCCGTCCATTTTCAGTTTCTTTGGTCTGTTGTTCCGGATCATCATCAAAGCGGACATTGCGAATATTGCCTTCTTCAGCTGGAGGCGCCGGCGCCTTGGAAATCTCCGGCTTATTGGCTGCTAATGCCGGATCCAACAAAACCGGTAAAACATTTTCCGCCACCGCCAGTTCCTGCTCTTGGTGTTCTGCCGGTTTTTCTGTTTCCGGTTCCTGTTCCTTCTTCCAAAAATTCCAGACAGCTTTAAACAAGGAGAATCCAAAAGTCAGAATGATGCCGGTAAGAATCAAAGCCAAAATAACAACGATGCCGCCGGCCTTGCCAAAATAGCGGGACAGGAAATAAGCTACGGCTAAGCCGCCATAACCGCCACCATTGCCGGCGCGGGCAGCCGCAATCATTTCTTCCGGCACGACGAAAATATGGATCAGCCCCGCAATGCCTAAAAGCGTTATCGCTAATCCAATAATTTTAAAAACATAGAAAGAATTTTTTTTGCGCAAAAACAGGACGATGCCGGCCATTGCCAGAAAAAACGGCAAAATTATTTTCGCCCAGCCGACCGCCAGAGCGGCCGCCAGATTGATTTTTTCACCCGCCACTCCGGCCTTGCCGAAAAAACTCAAAACTACCAAAAGCGCCAAGGCCACCAAAAAAACCGCAATGATGCCCCGTTTCACTTCGCTGGCGACATCAAATTTAAACTGCGGTTTGCCCCCCCGATTATCGTTAAAATTATTCTTTTCTTCCTTTTTCCTGCGTCCCATATTATATATCTATTTTAGCACAAAATAAAAAATAAAAAAACGCCCCTATGGGGACGTTTTTTCAAGTTTTTTATTCCTCCACGTTATACCCGGTTCCGGCAGGAATCAGTTTGCCAAGAATGACATTTTCTTTGAGTCCCCGCAGCTTATCTTCCTTGCCCTGCACCGCCGCGTTGATAAGCACCCGGGCGGTCTCCTGGAAGGACGCCGCCGACAGGAAGCTTTCGGTAGACAGTGCCACTTTAGTGATGCCCAAAAGCAGTTTTTCGCCTTTGGCTTCGGCGCTGCCTTTAGCCTTGGCTTCCTTGTTGACTTCTTTGAATTCGTCGTATTCCACAATGTCGCCGACCAAAAGACTGGTATCGCCCGCATCAGCAATCATAACCCGCCCGAACATCCGGTTGATAATGACTTCAATATGCTTGTCATTAATGCCTTCACCTTGGGTGGCGTAAATTTCCTGGATCTCGCGGACAATATAGCGGTAAACGTCTTCCCAGCCCATCGTCTTATAAAGTTTCTTGAGGTCAATATTGCCTTCGTTAAATTTAGTGCCTTTGCCGATCAAATCTCCGACGGCCACTTTAAGCGTACTGCCAGAAGAGACTTGGTATTCTTCTGTTTTTTTCTTGTCGGTAGCTTCAACTTTAATGGTAATAATTTTATCGCTGGCGGAAATATCCACGACTTTGCCGTCAATCTCGCAAATGACTGATTCGCCTTTGGGCGGGCGGGCTTCAAAAATTTCTTCCACCCGCGGCAACCCCTGAGTGATGTCGGAACCGGCAATACCGCCAATGTGGAAAGTCCGCATCGTCAGCTGGGTACCCGGCTCACCAATAGCCTGCGCCGCTACGATGCCGACTGCCTGGCCCAATTGCACCAGTGTACCGCGTCCCAAATCAACTCCGTAACATTTCTGGCAGACGCCGCGCGCGGTTTTACAGGTAACCAACGACCGGATTTTCACTTTGTCAATGCCGGCTTTTTCAATCAAAGCGCCCTGTTCTTTGGTGATCAGATCTCCTTTTTTGGCAATCATTTTCTTGCTATTCGGATCTGCGATATCTTCCGTAATTACCCGGCCAACCGCCCGATTGGCGAAATTCTGGCCAATCCGGTCGGAATCTTCTTTATATATGTATAAGCCGACTTTATCTTTACAGTCTTCTTCATGGACAATCACATCCTGAGCCACATCCACCAAGCGCCGCGTCAGATATCCGGCGGTAGCGGTCCTAAGAGCTGTGTCAGCCATACCTTTCCTGGCACCATGAGTGGAAATAAAATATTCCAGAACATTTAGGCCCTCTTTGTATGAGCTCCTGATTGGCAATTCTATGGTTTCGCCGGTCGGTCCAGCCATTAGTCCTTTCATACCGGCCATTTGGACGATAACCGATTCAGTGCCGCGGGCTTTTGAGTAAACCATGGAATAAACCGGCCCCTCTTTGTCAATGGATTGGCGCACCGCTTCAGCAATTTTATTTTTCGTCTCGCTCCAGACTTCAATCACCTGGTTACGGCGTTCCTCTTCATTTAGAAGGCCCAGATTATATTGGTTTTTGATGGTTTTGATTTTTTCTTCGGCTTCAGCCAGTATATTCTCTTTGACCTTCGGCACTGCCAAGTCATCCATACCCCAGCTGATGCCGGAACAGCTCACATAGCGGAAGCCCAAATCTTTAATACGATCTACAAAACGGGCGGTTTCTTCCTGGCCGCATTTTTCCAGAACTTTAGCCACCAAGGCTTTCAGTTCTTTTTTGGTCATTTCTTCATTGATAAAACCGATGTCTTCCGGTAAAATTGCGTTCAGCTTCAGCCGGCCGACGGAAGTTTCAATCAGTTGGCCTTCATGGATAACTTTAATCTTGGATCGGATATCAATCACGTCCAATTCATAAGCCATCACAGCTTCATCCATGGAAATAAACGCCTTGCCTTCACCTTTGGCGCCGGCTACCAGATGGGTAATGTAATAACAGCCCAGCACCATATCCAAAGTTGGAGTGGTAATCGGATCGCCGCTGGCAGGTTTCAGGAGATTTCTGGTAGACAGCATCAGATTTTCGCTTTCCCAGCGTGCTTTGTCTGTAAGCGGAACATGGACCGCCATCTGGTCGCCGTCAAAATCGGCGTTGAAAGCCGAACAGACCATCGGATGGATCTGTATGGCTTTGCCTTCAATCAACACCGGCTGGAAAGCCTGGATAGACAAGCGATGCAGGGTCGGAGCGCGATTTAAGAGCACATAATGATGTGAAATAATTTCGTCCAGGATTTCATAGGACTGTTCGCTTTCCGCTTCCACCATTTTGCCGGCATTACGGACGTTATAAGCGACTTCCCGTTCAATTAATTTATTAATAATAAAAGGTTTGAAAAGTTCCAATGCCATTTTCTTGGGAATGCCGCACTGATGAAGTTTCAGCGTCGGGCCAACTACAATCACGCTGCGGCCGGAATAATCCACGCGCTTGCCGAGCAAATTCTGCCGGAAACGTCCTTGTTTGCCTTTCAGAGTATCGGAAAGCGAGCGCAGCGACCGCCTTTGCCCAGTTGAAGCCTGCACACTTACTTGACCGTGCCGGGCGCTGTTGTCAAACAAAGCGTCTACCGCTTCCTGCAGCATCCGCTTTTCATTGCGCGTAATGACTTCCGGCGCGCCGATTTCCATCAGTTTTTTCAGCCGGTTGTTGCGGTTGATAATCCGGCGGTATAAATCATTAAGGTCGGAGGTGGCAAACCGGCCGCCGTCCAAAGCCACCATCGGCCTGAGATCCGGCGGAATAACCGGAATAATTACCGGCAACATCCATTCCAGCTTCAAGCCGGAGTTCAAAAATCCCTGGTAAAGTTTGATGCGTTTGGTAAATTTCTTGCTGTCGCCAGTCGCTTCTTCATCGCCCATTTCTTTTTTAAGCCTTTTGATTTCGTGTTTCAGGTCAATATTTTCCAGAATCTTGCGGATAGCTTCGGCGCCAATGCCAGCCGTGAAAACCTGGCCAAAACGGGATGACAGGTTGAAATATTCTATTTCGGAAATAATTTTCAGCGACTCAATGGATTTAAGTTCGTCTTTGATGCCTTTGTAAACTCCGCGCAGTTCTTCCATTTTTTTGTCATTAATTTGGGAAGACTCGCTGTCTTTGCCGATTTCTTTCTGCTTTTTCTTAAATTCCTGGTCCAGTTGGTCGGAGGCTTTCTGTTTTTCCGCTTCGTCCACGCTCAAAATTATGTAGCTGGAAAAATAAATCACCTTTTCCAGTTCTTGCGGACTCATGCCCAGAGCCAAGCCGATCTTGGACGGCACACCGCGCAAAAACCAGATATGCGAAATCGGCACCGCCAGCTGGATATGACCCATCCGTTCGCGCCGCACACTGGAACGCGTAACTTCCACGCCGCATTTGTCGCAGATGATGCCTTTGTAGCGGATGCGCTTATATTTGCCGCAGTAGCATTCCCAGTCCTTGGAGGGACCAAAAATTTTCTCGCAAAAAAGGCCGTCCTTCTCGTAACGCTGGGTACGGTAGTTGATTGTCTCCGGTTTAGTCACCTCTCCGTTGGACCATTTCAGAATTTCTTCCGGGCTGGCCAACTTAAGTTTGACGCTGGAGAAATTACTGACTTTGTTGACTGAATCCATAAAAATATTTTTAAAAGTTTACAAAAAAATTTATCCCCGCCAGAGGCGGGCGAGCCCGCCGGTCAATATTGCGCGGATTAACGCGCGAACATAGTCCAGATTTTGCTTTTGGTTTAATATCATTTATTGCGCGTTTTCAGTTCCAACCTTTTCCTCTTCCGGTTCTTCCTCTTTCTTGATGCCGGCCAGCTCAACGCTTAGCCCCAGGCCTTTGAGTTCATTGACCAGGACGTTGAATGAAGTCGGCACGTTCGGGCTTTTGATCATTTCACCCTTAATGATTGATTCGTAAGCTTTGGACCGGCCCATCACATCGTCTGATTTGATAGTAAGCATTTCCTGCAAAGTATAAGCCGCGCCGTAACCTTCCAGCGCCCAAACTTCCATTTCGCCAAACCGCTGTCCTCCGAATTGGGCCTTGCCTCCCAGAGGCTGCTGGGTAATCAGGGAGTATGGTCCAATGGAACGCATATGAATCTTATCGTCCACCAGATGGTGCAGTTTCATAACATACATCACGCCCACTGTGGATTTGTTGTCAAAATATTCACCATTCCGGCCATTGATCAGACGCACTTTGCCGTCTTCCGGCAATCCGGCTTTTTTCAATTCTTCTTTGATTTGTTTTTCCGTTACGCCTTCCAGAGCCGGCGAAGCCGCCTTATAGCCCAATTGCAAGGCCGCCCAGCCCAAGTGAACCTCTAGGATCTGGCCGATATTCATACGTGAAGCCACACCCAACGGGTTGAAAATCATATCTACCGGCGTTCCGTCCGGCAGATATGGCATATCTTCAACTGGTGCCACTCTTGAAATAACTCCTTTGTTTCCATGCCGTCCGGCCAGTTTGTCGCCAACCGAAATCTTTTTCAATTGAGCCACTGAAACCTGGATCTGCTGGATAACGCCAGTGGTCAATTTGTCGCCCTGTTCGCGGGAAAATATTTTAATGTCCACTACCTTGCCATATTCGCCGTGCGGCAGATAAAGCGAAGAATCTTTGACGTCCCTGGATTTTTCGCCGAAGATGGCGCGCAGCAGCCTTTCTTCTGAAGTCAGGTCGCCTTCGCCTTTGGGGGAAATTTTACCAACCAGGATGTCGCCAGATTTGACTTCGGCACCGATGCGGATAATGCCGGTTTCGTCCAGATTTTTGAGCCGCTCTTCGCCGATATTTGGGATGTCGCGGGTCACAATTTCCGGACCCAGCTTGGTATCACGCACATCAATGGAAAAATCTTCAATATGGATGGAGCTGTAACGGTCATCCTGCACCAGTTTTTCGGAAATAACAATGGCATCTTCATAGTTGAAACCTTCCCAGGGAATAAAAGCCATAACCACATTCTGGCCCAGCGACAATTCGCCGTGGTCAGTGGAAGCGCCGTCCGCCAGCAGTTGGCCTTCTTTTACTATTTCGCCTTTCTTTACTCTCGGCACTTGGTTCATGGAGGTAAACGCGTTGGATTTCACAAAGCTTTGCAATCGATATTCGCGCCGGAAATAAGGCTTTTTGGCGCCCGCCGGAGCTTCTTCTTTAATAACGACATGATCGCTGTCCACTTCCACCACTTCGCCGGCCTTTTTAGCAACAATCAGTTGTCCGGAGTCGGCGGCTGCCTTGTCTTCAATGCCGGTACCGACCAGCGGTGCCTGTGGCTTGACGCAGGAAACAGCCTGCCGTTGCATATTAGAACCCATCAGCGCCCGGTTGGCATCATCGTGTTCCAAGAATGGAATAAGTGAAGTTGCCACTGAAATCATCTGCTTGGGAGAAACATCCACGCCGTCCAGTTTATCCGCTTCAAGTTCAGCCACATTGCCGCGCACCCGGGCTTCTACTAACTGATCCGTAATATTGCCGTTTTCATCAATATTGATTACGGCATGGGCGATATTTTTCCGGTCTTCCACGGTAGCATTGATATATTCAATTTCCTGGCTCACCCATGGCCAAATTTTGACAGTTTTGATTTTTTTATCTTTGCTAATTTTTTCCGCCAATTTTTCGTCAATCACGGTTCCTGCCGGAACGCCGGCCAAAGTTTCTTTCAGTATTCGTCCAACCAACTGTTCGCTGTTTTTGGACAGCTCTTGGTAAATTTTTATATAGGGAGTTTCCAAAAAACCAAACTCATTTATTTTCGCGTAAGTGGCCAGATGTCCAACCAGACCGATATTCGGGCCTTCCGGAGTTTCTACCGGACAAATTTTGCCGTAGTGGGAGTGATGGACGTCGCGCACTTCAAAACCGGCCCGTTCTCGGGTGAGTCCGCCTGGACCCATTGCGGAAAGCCTTCTTTTATGTTCCAGTTCCGCCAGAGGATTAACCTGATCCATAAATTGCGAAAGCTGAGAACTGGCAAAAAATTCCTTGATAGCGGCGGCAATCGGCCGCGAGTTGATGAGCTGCCCCGGCACCACCGTTTCGATATCGCAGGTACTCATCCGATCCTTGATGTTTCTGGCCATACGCGCCATACCGACCCGCAGTTTGTTTTGCACCAATTCACCGACTGCGCGCACGCGCCGGTTGCCCAAGTGGTCAATGTCATCAGCCTGCCCCATCGGGTCATTATTTAAAATAATAATTTCCTTGATAATAGCAATCAGATCTTCGCGCCGCAGTACCCGGTATTCTTCAGTGTTGGGAAAATCGTTCTGCAGCCGTTGGTTGAGCCGATAACGGCCAACATCGCCGAAATCATATCTTTCAAAATCAAAAAACATCGCGTCAATCATCTGTTTGGCATTTTCCGCCGTCGCTAAATCGCCCGGCCGTATCCTTTTATATACTTCTTTATAACCATCCTGTTGGGTCTTGGCCGAGTCTTTGGCAATCGTCTGTTCAATATAATGGATTTCGCCTTTATCGGTATTTTTAAAAAGTTCTAAAATATCTTTGTCGGTGGAATAGCCAAAAGCCCTGAGCAGTGAAGTAACCGGCACTTTACGCTTGCGGTCAATTTTCACGGACAATGCTCCATCCAAGTCGGTTTCAATTTCCAGCCAGGCGCCGCGGTTTGGGATAATTTTGGCGCCGAAAAGCTTTTTGCCTTTCTGGTAATCCATCGTGAAGAAAACACCCGGGCTGCGGATCAACTGGCTCACCACCACTCTTTCCACGCCGTTGATGATGAAAGTTCCCCGGTCGGTCATGATCGGGAAATCGCCGAGATATATTTCCTGTTCCTTAATCTCGCCGGTTTTTTTGATAACCAGTTTAACTTTGCATCTGAGCGGCGCTTCATAGGAAATGTTTTTGTTCTTGGCCGCGATCTCGTCAAATTTGGGATCATCCAGATAATAATCCTCAAAAAACAAATCCAAATCTTTGCCGGTAAAATCGGAGATTGGATTAATTTCCTTAAAGAGTTCCTTGAGTCCTTTTTCCAGAAACCAACCGTAGGAGTTGAGCTGGATTTCAATCAGGTTTGGCAGTGAAACAGTGGAAATCGGTTTGAAAAATTTACGTTTCGCCAGAGACGAACCTTCCCTGAAGGTACTTTTCACCTTCAGAATTTTTTGGACTTGAGGCATAGAAATAACACCCGTCATTACTTATTCCGCTTATTATCTTGGAAATAAGTTGAACGACGAGTTTTATATTTAAGTATTTAATTGATTTTTACGCTAGAAAACAAAGTGTTTCCCTTAGAGATCTGACAAATTCCAAACAATTGCCAGACCTTGACAATTACAGACCATTATACACACTC
>Ga0172375_10009090_pt1 | contig 13176 bp, 12 predicted proteins | sample LakKiv1m_FD_114537 | JGI IMG/M metagenome (GOLD analysis project Ga0172375, IMG submission 114537) | Freshwater microbial communities from Kabuno Bay, South-Kivu, Congo - kab_092012_11.1m | ecosystem: Environmental > Aquatic > Freshwater > Lake | place: Democratic Republic of the Congo...
GAAAGAGCTTTACCCGAAATACACCGGGATAAATTTTGAAGTGACCCCGTATTTTTCCCTGCTCCGGCTCCGGGAACCTGGCGGCGGCAACGGCAAACCGCGGGTGACCCTCCATGATCCCTGTTTCTACGGCCGCTACCTGGAGCTTGCGGCGGGGCCCCGCGGGGTGCTGCATAGCCTGGGCCTGGAGTACGTGGAGGTGCGGAACTGCGGCGAGTTCACCTCCTGCTGCGGGGGGCCGGCGGAGTCGGTCTCCCCGTCCCTGAACCGGGAGATCCTGGGCCGCAGGGCTGCGGAACTAAACGCGGCTGCCGCGCCCGTGGTCACTTATTGCCCCATCTGCCTGGCCAACCTGCTCAAGGCGGGCCTGCCCGTGGAGGACCTGGCCAGCCTGGTGGGCCGGTATATGGCTTAAAACGGCTATTCTCTTCATGAACAGGTAAAGGAAATAACGGTATCACGGCAAGGGGTGAGGCGCTGACCCCCGGCCCCGGCAATACTAATCCAGAACAGGAAAAAGGAGGGCGAACATGGCGGAAGAGAAGGAAAAAATTGTATTAATCGCCACCCATGGGGGAGAGGACCCGGAACGGGCCATCTTTCCCCTGCTGCTGGCCAACGCGGCCCAGTCCATGGACATCGAAGCCGTGGTGGTGCTGCAGGCGAACGGAGTCTACATCGCCCAAAAGGGGTATGCCGACAAGGTTACCTTCCCCGGCCTCACCCCTTTAAAGACGTTGGCGGACAACTATGTGGCTAACGGGGGCAAGTTCCTGGTCTGAATCCCCTGCATCGAGGAGCGTAAGATCAGTCAGGCTGACTTGATCCAGGGAGCAGAATTGATTAAGGCCGGGCGTTTAGTCGTCGAAATGACCAGCGCCAAATCCACCGCAGTTTACTAAAAATGTGGCCGGCCGCAGCCGGGAGGAAGACAAAAACCCGGCACCGGCCGCAGCCATGGCAGGGTTAAGGGGGGAGGTTGGATACCTCCTCCCTTAACCCGTCCCCGCCGACTCTATCAAGACCGCCACCAAGGGCTGCAACTAAGGACATTTCAAGAAAATATTTTGCTTCTTTATTTGCTTGGTTTATAATTGCGCTAATTTTCTTAAAAAGGAGATTCCAGGTGCATCGGCCCATGCTGATCATGCGCAGGAAATCCTGAAGCCCAGGTGTTCGGGGGGCCTTGGTAAGGCCCGCATCCCCAGGGCGCTGGATGAGGCCGGGGAGGATCGCCTGGGATTGGGACTGCATAAAGTCAAGTTCCTGTTAACCGCCATCCTTTCCTTCCTCAGGTAAGTTCCGCAAACCTGCTTCATTCCCGCGCAGTTTTTCCAAACCCACACATCTGGGCCCCGTTGCCGGCGGAATTTCGTCCGCTCCCGGTAAGCCGGACGAGTTTCGCCAGCCGGGGTTAAGTATGCTGTGAGACCGCGGTGGGGTTCGCCCCAGCCGGGCTCGCGCCAAACCATATTGGGCATTTTCGCGGTGGCGGGTCTAGATGATTCATCTCAAAACCAATTTTTGAAGTCGTCTTGGCTCACCCAGGAGGGGTTTGTTCGCAAAAGGATCACCCCCCTTTTCTAAAGGGGGGCGGGGGGGATTATATCAGCGCTCGATAATCCCCCTAAATCCCCCTTTAGGAAAGGGGGACTTGAAGAATCCCCTCCCAACCTTTTGCTGGTTGAGAACCTGGTTGAAGCCTCGGAAAGGGTTCTGAAATAGGTTCTAGGCATTTTGTACGGTGGCGGGTCTCTGGTCCGACTCCCCGGCTGACTGGATCCGCAAGTATGCCCGGAGCCGGATAAATCGCCGGCCGCCCTGGAGTCTGCCGCCGGAAAGGGTGAAACATGATGGCAATCTATTTAATTCTATTGGCATTAACAGCCGCCCTCCTCCTGGGAGGGTTGTGGTGGTGGCGCCGCCGGACCCTGATCCCCAGAGAAGTCGATTGGCCCGAAGTCATGGCCGCGGCCGCAGCCGGGAGTTATGGACTCATCACCACCGCAGAGATGGCGGAGCGTTACCGGAGAGATCCCCAAAGTCTGCTGCTGGTGGACACCCGCCCGGCAGGAGAATATGCGGCAGGCCATATCCGGGGAGCGGTGAATTTGCCGTTGCCCCCGACCTGGTGGGGCAGATGGCGGTCCAGAAGGCCCATGGCCGCCCTCCTGGGACCGGATAGAGGGCGGTTGGCGGTCTTTTACTGAGCAGGCCTGGCCTGAGTCCGGAGCGACTCGGCAGCCCGGGTGGCTGTAAAACTTGGTTATCGGCAGGTCTACCGCGAGCCCCACGGCTTCCCGGAGTGGCAGGCGCAAGGGATGCCCATTTCCCTGGGAAAGGACCCATGAATAGAACCGACACGAGAAAACCGCGGGCTGCTGCGAGCGTCAAGGCCTTAGAATGGCGCCGGCTGCTGCCCTTCATTTTTAGGGCACTCTATCATCTCCTGAGGCTGGGTCTGGCCCTCATCTTTATCTATGCCGGGTTTGTTAAGCTCATGAATCCCCAGGCCTTTGCCCACGCCCTGGCCCAGTTCGAGCTTATTCCGGACGGCCTCCTGCCCCTGGTGGCCCTGGGCCTGCCCGGGGTGGAGCTGCTGGCGGGGGTAGGGTTGGCCTTTGATCTACGGTTCTGCATGACCGCCATCCTGGCGCTGCTCACCGGTTTTCTCCTGATCCTGGGGTACGCCATTTTCAAGGATTTAGACATCGATTGCGGTTGTTTTACCCTGGATGATCTGACGGAGAGAACCACTGTCAAGACCGCGTTTTTTCGGGATCTCCTCATGATGGCCGCCATCTGTTTTCTCTTTTGGTGGCGGCGGTCCCGGACCAAAGTCCTTTGGGAAAAATCCTGCACAGGATGATTACATAAGGAAAGGAGAAGGAAAGAAATGGCAAGAATCTTATCGTTCGGAATAGTCGTGGCGTTGGCGCTTTTCTTGTTGGCTAATTGCGGGGGCAGCAACCTGGGCGGCAAGGAATTGGATACCGAAAAAATTGCCGTGACCTTTAACCAGGAAGTGGCCCGGGGCGGCTATAAAGTGGTGCCGACCGGGGAGTTGAAGACCTGGTTGGACCAGAAAAAACCGATGTTAATCATCGACACCATGCCCTTTGAGGACAGCTATAAGAAGAACCACATCCCCACCGCGCTTCCTTTTGAGTTTCCCATCCCGGAAGTTACCAACCTGGACGACGCCAAAAAGGCGGAATTTGAAAAGCTCCTGGGCCCAAACAAGGACCTGCTGCTGGTCTTTTATTGCGGCTTCACCAAGTGCACCAGGAGCCACAATGGGGCCATGTGGGCGGTTAAGCTAGGCTACAAGAACGTCTACCGCCAACCCGGCGGCATCAAGGGGTGGATGGAAGCCGGCTATCCGGTGGCCCAGGCCAAGTAACCGAAAACACTGAGCCACTTGCAAAACTCGCATAACTCTCTGCGTCCTCTGCGTTTCTGAGCTGATTTCCTTACTCACGTTAACCGCAGAGACGCAGAGATCGCAGATGGTTTTTACAAGAGGCTACACTGTCAGGCGTTTACCTCGCTCCATTTCCTGGCAAAGTGATTGAACGCGAATAAAGCCAGGGCCGCCAGGAGGCCGGCAATGGCAAAAGGCGTCCAGACGCGGCTGGGATCATACTTGTCCCAGAGGAGCTGTGTCACGGCCGCGGGGGTTTGGCCCAACATCTCCGTCAGCCTGGCAAAGGCCTGGGTGCGTTCCGGCAGCTCCTGCAGCTGCATCACTTCGGACAGATAGCGCAGGGCCAGTCCAGCCTTTTCCCCGGCGCGTTCATAAATCTGCCCGCCAATAAAGGAGCCGTAGCCCCAACCCAGCGCCATGGGGATATTGGCGTAGCCCATGTAAAGCGCCTTCTGGTCCGCGGGCGCGATCACGCCCAGGTACTCGTTCATCTTAGGGGAGCACAGCATCTCCCCCAGGGAGAAGAAGGCGATGCCGGCCAGGCAGACGTAGATGGACCTGCTCGAACCCGCGGTATAAACCCCCAGGCCGGCGATGACAAAGCCCCAGAACATGGAAGTGAGCCGCCTCATCTTCTTATTGACCAACCAGGACAGCGGCGCCACGAAGAGGATGATCAGCAAAGGATTGAAATTGATGACCCACTCCTGGGCGATCTGGGGTCCCCGGGTGACGTCCCGGGAGAGCATGAACCCCGGCAGGTGCCGGGCCAGGGAGGCACTGTCCACCCAGTCGACGATGAAATTGGGGAGCATGTCCCAGAGCTGCATGAGCACTGCCCAGAAGATCGAGGCGATGACCAGGAAGGCCAGGAGGCGTCCGTGCAAGAGCTGGCGGGCCGTGGTGGCCGCCACCTGCCAGACGCCGGTGGTCCTGTCGGCCCCGGAATCCACTCTCCGGTAGGAGAGAAGCCACAGCAGGTTGAAGCTGACCAAAACCGCGCAACCGTAAAAGACCGTGGGCCAGGAGTACCCGCAGAGAAAATGCGCCAGCGGCGGGCCCAGAAAACCGCCGATGTTGACCACCATATAGAAGATCCCCCAGCCAACGCCGGAGGTCTCCGGGGTGAGCGTCTTGACAAAAGTCCCCTGAATGGGTGGCTTGAAGATGGCCGTGCCCGCGGCCAAAAGCAGGCAGCCCGCGAAAAACGGCCAAAACTCGCGCTGGGTGGCCATGGCCACATAGCCCAGCCCCTTCAACAAAACCGCGATCACGATCTGCCGCTTATAGCCGTAGCGATCGGCAAAGCCGCCGGTGAACACGGGCAGGGCCGACTGCATCACGGCCCACCACATGAAGATAAAACCCTTCTCGCTCTGGGTGAAGTGGAGTCCGCCGATCTCATCGGCCTGGGCGATATAAATGGGGATGACGACGCGCACCCCATAGTAGGCCAGGCGTTCGATCATCTCCATGACGTTAGCTGCCCAGAAAGGCCAGGTCAGGCCGCGGACCTGCTCCCAGAATGTCGCTTCAACTTTTCTGCTCATCCGAACCGGGGTCCAAGCTTCACGAAGAAAATTTCTCGGTTAAGGCCGATTAGCTATCTTAAGATATAAAGGCCGTATCTGCAATTTTCAAGGCCGCGTCGCCCCCACCCCAGCCCTTCCCGCCGCAGAAGGGGTGGTTTGTCAGTACTGCCGTCCCAGAAATATTTATAGGCCGTTGATGACGTTGCGTATAATCTCCGCCCTGCTAGCGATCTCTCTTCTCTTGAAAATCTCTCCGCAAGCCTTAACTTCATATTATCTCCCTTGATCTTTGCCGAAGGAGGCCCTGTATCAGCATGGGAAACTCCGTTATCTACCGGCGGCTTGCGCTATCTTCCCGGCCCGGTGCCGGGACCGGCGCAGGCCGGAGGTTTCAGCCCGGGCGGCTCGGTTATTGGCTCCCGGTCTGTCTGGTTCTGGCCCTGGCCGCGTGCGCCCCTTATCCGGGCTATGTGGGCTACGACGTCTACGGCTATGACTCCTATTATCCCTCCGGCTACTCCTACCCTTATTATTACTATGATTACTATTATTATCCCCACGGGTACTATTATGATCCCCATGTCTATCCGGTGGGCCCTTATCCTCATGGCTGGAGAGGAGGCGGAGGTGGTCACCGCGGCGGCGTTGGGCCGGGGGGCAGCGTTGGGCCTGGGGGCGGTGGGGCCGTTAATGTCGGCCCGGGCGGTGGTGCCGGGCGCGGCGGTGGCCGCGGCGGTGGCTCCGTTGGAGGTGGCGGAGGCTCCATCGGCGGCGGCGGTGGCGGCGGTGGCTCCATCGGCGGGGGCGGAGTCCCGGTCGGCGGCGGTGGAGGCCGCGGGGGTGGCGGCGGCCATCGTTAACCGGGCCCTGCCGTTTCTGGTTTTCAGCTTTATCTAGAGTTTTGGCTGAAGGTCAAGCTTTCATGACCCGCCCTGGGTTCAATACAGTCGTGTATGAGCCTGGGGGGCTCACCCATAAATTATGAAAGGTAGGGCGGTAGTCCGAACAGGTTGGAAAGCCTGTGCTGCCACTTAGAGCTTTTCAAAGCAATCTTTGCCAAGGAGAAACAACATGGGCAGGAAAATGGACTTCTGGATGCTGGGGTTAACGCTTTTCTTGGGCATCGCGCTCTTAGCGGCCATTCCGGGCCAGGCCAAGGAAAAATACGAGGCTGCGCGTACTGAGAAGTTGGTTAAAGAGTTGAATTTGTCCCCGGAAAAAGCCAAAGAATTCCAGGCGGTGGGTAGTAAATACGCCCAGAGCCGGCAAGAGATCATCGAGCGGATCAAGAAAAACGAAAGCGAACTAGAAAAAGCCCTGGCCGCGCCCAAACCGGATGAGGGGAAAATCAAAGAATTGGCAGCCGCGATCAGCGGTGACCATAGTAAACTCTTCGAAACTTTTAAGACCCAGCGCCAGGAGGAGTTGCAACTACTGACCCCGGTGCAGCAGGGCAAGTTTATCCTGGCCTTAAAAAGGTGGCACGAAGAGATGTGTAAGTAAGAGGAAAAACTCGAGGCCGAAAAGAAGTAACCAACCGCGGTGGGCGCGGCGTTATACTTTAAGGGCGGGCTCCCGGCAGTACACAAACCGCCGGGGCCCGCCCCGGCGCCTCCATAACGGCAAACCTGATAAAGCCTGCCTCAAATCCGCGGCAGGAGAACCTTTCTCTCTTCCGCCAGATACCGTCCCATTACCTGGGTCAGGAAGTCCTGGGTCTCTTTGATTTCCGGCACCCGGTAACCGCAATCCACCACCCGCTGGTAACCGGCGTTATAACCCGCCAGGGCCAGTTGCAGGGAGCCCCCGAAAAAATCGATGAGAAGCCGCAGATAGCGGCAACCGCCCAAGATATTCTCCCTGGGGTTAAAGGGGTCTTGCACTCCCAAAAACGCGGCGGTCCCGGGCATCAGTTGCATCAGACCCATGGCCCCCTTGGGGGACACGGCCCAGGTGGCGAAATTCGACTCCACCTTGATCACCGCCCGGATCAGGTTGTCCGGAAGCCGGTAAACCCGGGCCGCCTCTTGGATTATGGGCTCCAGCCAGGCCCGGGCCTCTGCCGTCTGCAAAAATTTCCCCATCTCCGCCACCGGCTGGGTATTGGTGATGGTCAACCTGCCCTTTTTATCCCGCGACACCGTGACTCCGCCGCAACTGCGCCCAAGAGCGGGGGCGGTTTGGACCGCGGCCGGCGTTCCCGCCGACCCGGGAGGAGCGGCTGCCGGGTTAATGCCGGCCAGGGTCAGTTTCCGGCCCAGTTCAGACAGACGCGGCAGTTGGGGCGCTCCCGCCAATCCCGGTCCATTGGCGGTTTCGAGGTGAGAAACCCCACGGCTGTCCCGGTAGCGCCGGATACCCCCCAGGGGCGCGATTCCCGGCTGCCAGAAAGGAGCGGCTAACAAGGCCGTGGGCGGGTGGGGAACTCTTGCCCCTGCCTGGGGTCCGGGTTTGTGCGCTCCCTGCTCTTCGGCTCCGTCCCAGGGCGAAGGCTTGATCTCCCCAGGCGCCGCACTTTCTTCCCCCCCCGGTCCGGCCCGGGCTTGGGGCTTGGGCGGGTGAACGGCGGCCAGGGCCCCGGACTCCCCATTGCTGATGTGGAGCACCCCCTGGCGGTCCCGGTAGCAGCGGATATTTCCCGGGGCCGACGACGTGTTCCCGGCTGCCGCCGCGAGCGCCGGCAAAGCGGCATCCCCGGGATTATCCGGACTCCAGGACACCTTTTGCAGGGGCCAAGGCCCGGGCACGGCCCCGGCCTGGCCAGGCCGTGCCGGCAGAAAATCCTCCCCCGACTCACCGCGATTTTTCGCCGGCAACAGCCGGGGGCCGGAATCTTCCCGGCCGGGTGCGGCATTGGTGATGTGAAGGACCCCCTGGCGGTCCCGGAAACGCCGGATGCCGCCCTGGCTGACACCGTCAGCCTTTTGCGGCGCTTCCATCCGTGTTTCGGGACTCGCTGCCGGCCCGGCCTCTACCCCGGTAAAAGCGACCTTTTTTAAGGGCATTGGTCCGGCCTGGGCGCTGGGCTCCGGAGACGCAACGATTCCCCGGTCTTCACGGCGCGCCGGGAGTTTTTGCTCCCGAACCGGGTCCGGGTTAGTGGCCTGCGGGGAATTTTGGAGCGCAGGGGCCGTGGGTTGCGGCCCCGGAGGATTGGGCTCTAGTGCCGCAGCCTGGCGCGGCTCGGAATCACCCGGCCCCCCCTGGGTGGTTGCGGTGCCCGGGCCTTTTGGCCGACCCTGGTCCGCTGGGGCCGCTTGGCCGTTGCTGATGCGGATCACACCCTGGCTGTCCACATATCGCTGGATGCCCGCGGTCGCGGGAGCAGCCCAAAGCATCCACGAAGAAAGGATGGTGGGAATGGCGAACCGCCAGAGCATAAGCGCCCATGAGATTGAAATATTTTATAGTCGTAATGCGGGCATAATTCTTCTTAGGCAATGTTAAAAGTCATTCCAACAAAAGTCAAGTTTCGGGGATAAACCGGGGGGACAATATCGCGCCTTTTCCCGGGCAATTGCCGCCAACTAATAAGCGGCACCGCGAGACCCTCCGTTGACTAGATTTTACTGGCCCCCTCCCCTCTTTTTGCTGCATGATAATATAACATTTCCAGATTATCCTTCGGGTTGCGGAGGTCTACGGCCCAAGAAAGGAAAAAAATGGATCTCTCTATTTTTGACAGCCTGGAAGCCCCGGCTTTGCGCCAGTATATTCAGTTTTTACTCTGGCATTACCGGGTGATGGACTCTTTCTGGTACATCTACCTCACCGAACTCTTTGACGAAGCCACCGCGGACCGGCTGAATGAAAAGGTTTGGGGGAAAATCCCGGCCCTGGGCGCGCGGGACCTGGTGCAGCGGTTTCACATCCGGGAGAAGGGATTGCCGGGGTTTGTCCAGGCATTGCGGTATTGGCCCTGGCATATCCTGGTGGGCTACCGGATTGAGGAAAAGGCAGACGAAGTCATCATCTCCGTGCCCTCCTGCCCCACCCAGGAGGCCCGGGTCAAACGGGGTCTCAAAGAATATCACTGCCAGGAAATGCACCGGCTGGAATTCGAGAGCTTTGCCCGGGAGATCGACCCCCGCATTCAGACGGAGTGTGTCTTTGCCCCGCCCGACCCCCATCCCCCGGACATGATCTGTCAGTGGCGGTTTTTCTTGGCGGGCGATTAACAGGCTGTTGGAAAACAGGCCTGGGCCCTAATTAGATGGAGTTCTTATCCCCCCCTTTGAAAAAGGGGGGTTAGGGGTGATTTGCCAAGCGCCTGAAATCCCTCTAAATCCCCTTTTTCAAAGGGGGACTTCAGATACCACGCTCCGGTCCTGACCTTTAACTTTCTTCTCCAGAAGAGGCCTGGGGCGTTTCCTCCGGTTCCGGATCGGGGACTTTGCCTTGGCGGCGTTTCATTTTCTCTTCGTTCTTCTGTTTCCGGGCTATTTCTTTGGCCCGTTTTTCCCAGCCATAACGGTTTCTTGCCAAATCGACACCTCCTGGCCCTAAAAAACAAGAACTCCGGGGTCCCGGGACCGCCGGAGTTCTGTGCCTCAAGGGTCGCGGCTTAGAGTTTAACGACGTTCTGAGCCTGGACGCCTTTGGGGCCCTGGACCACCTCGAATTCCACTTCCTGATCTTCGGCCAGGGAACGGAATCCTTCGCCCACAATGGCGCTGTGATGCACGAAAACATCCGGCCCACCGGCCCGGGAGATGAAGCCATAGCCCTTGGAGTCGTTAAACCACTTTACTTTGCCTGTTTCCTTCATGAAAAACCTCCTGCAGAATCTGCAGAAATTTATCCTGCCAAAAAAGCAGGGCGCACAGCAGTCAGGCAAAAAAAATCGGCGAGGATTTTTAGCATCCCCGTCCGATAATTGTCCAGGACTCGCGGCCCTGCTTTCAGTCTGACATGCTAAACTTGGCAAAAAATGTACACCTGAAATAGCCGATTGTCAAGCAAATCCGCGGAAAAATACCTGCAACCTCCGAAGTTTTATTGTCAGCAAGGGTTATGATCTAATAAGACCGCATCGGCCTGATCCACTCCCGCCCAGGCTAGATAAATCAACGGATGCAAGATTCTATTGATACCTTACAGTTTATACGCTATTTTGGGAGGAGGTCCCGGCCCCTTACCGGTTGGATCAGGCAACTGCCGCGGTATATCGGGGAGAGCAAACAGCGTTGAACTTATTTCCTGCAATTTCCGATATACATTCTAAATGTGGACTCCGGAAATAATGCGACACCCAATACCAGGTCACATTCACGCGGCCAGATTTGGTAGCCGCAGGCTTAGCCTGCGCCGGCACAGGCCGGAAAGCCTGTGCCCCCTGCTGAGGGAAACTTGTATAACAGCGGTCTGTCATCTGAGTTGGAAGCGTCCCCAGAATTTCATAAATCCAGCCATCGCTCGCTCAGGATGGCAAAAAAGGTCTTTGTCAGAGTTCTAATAATTGGTATTTTTACAGGTTAGGATTCTTTGCCCCTATTAGTAAAATCCCTTATGAAACTCTATTTTTGCAGTAGTGTATTATTTTGAGTGCAAATCAACTGAAATGCGCAAAAATACGGATACTCTCTGATGACTAGCCTCCGTTTCCGGTTGATGATCGTCGTCCTGCTGGCCATCATCCCCATGGCGGGGCTGATTATTTATAACGACCTGGAACAGCGGCGTCTGGCCACCCAAAATTGTGAAAAAGACCTCCTGCAGGTGGTCAAAAACTGTGATTCCGACTACACTAATGTTATCCAGCAGACCAAGCAATTGCTGGCGGCTTTGGCAGAATTTCCCGCGGTCAAACAGTACGATCCCATCGCCACCTCTGCACTGTTTACCCGGGTGGTCCGGGAAGATTCCTTGTATCACAACATCATGGCCACCCGGGCGGACGGCGAAATATTTGCCAGTGCCCAACCGCTGCCTCCCCAGGTTCCCCATAATTTATCCTCCCGCCTTTATTTTCAACGAATCTTGCAGACCAGACGATTCGCACATGGAGAATTGGTCTTCGGCCATACCCTCGGCGTCGCCACCCTGCCGGTCGCCTATCCCATTCTCGACCGGTCGGGGCAGGTCCAGGGGGTGGTGGCCGCGGGCTTGAATTTAGGCCGGCTCAACCGGATTTTTCAGATCAACGAACTTTACCCGGAAACTACCTTCGCCATTATCGATAACCGGGGAAGAATCATGTTCCGGCACCCGGATCCTGAAAAATGGATCGGCAAGGATATGGCGCAGACGGAGATTATCCGGACAATCCTGGCACAAAGGGAGGGTCTGGTTAAAGTCCGGGATGTGGATGGCCGGGAGAAATTATACGCGTTTTTGCCTCTCGGCGGGCAGACTCAGGAAGGATTTGTCTTTACCGGCATCCCCCTGCAAACCATCCTTGCCCCCGCCCAACAGGCTTTGTTCCGCAATCTGGCTTCCCTGGCAGTGGTGACGGTCCTGGCGTTAATCCTGGCCTGGCCGCTCGGCTTTCTCTTTCTCATCCGCCGCCTGAACATCCTGACCGAGACCACCAGAAAGTTGGCCGCGGGCGATCTGAGCGCCCGCACCGGCTTGAATTACGGCCTGGGGCAGATAGATCAATTGGCCCGTTCCTTTGATGAGATGGCGGACACCTTGCAGAAGCGGGAAATTGAGCGCCGGCAGTCTGAAGAAGACCTGCGCCGGAGCGAAGAGAAATACCGGCAATTGGTCAATCAAGTGCCCGCGGTGGTGTACAAAGGATACCTGGATTGGAGCCTCGACTGCTTCGATGACAAAATCGAGAAAATCACCGGCTATCCCAAGGAAGACTTCAATTCCCGCCGGGTAACCTTTCTCGACCTGGTTTTTCCGGAAGATATCCAGCAAGCCAGGAAGCGCTTTGCCGAGGCGAGGCAAACCGACCGCTTTTGCATCAATGAATACCGTATCCGGAAAAAGACCGGAGAAGTTCGCTGGATTCAGGTCCGGAATCGAATAATCGTCGACCCCGAGGGGCAGCCGGATTATATCAGCGGCGTCTTTTACGATGTCACCGACCGCAAATTACTTGAGGATCAATTGGCCCAGGCCCAGAAGATGGAGGCCGTGGGACTTTTAGCCGGTGGCATAGCCCATGACTTCAACAACCTGCTGTCGGCCATTATGGGTTACAGCGAAATCATGATGCTGGATCTGCGCAGCGATGACCCCGGCTACCAATGTGCTGATGAAATCATGAAGGCGGCCGACCATGGAGCCTCTTTGACCAGTAAGCTGCTGGCCTTTAGCCGCAAGCAGATCTTGCAGCCTCGGGTGATTGATTTCAATGGCATCGTGAGCGATATGGACAAGATGCTGCGGCGTCTTATCGGCGAAGATATCGATCTGGTCACCCATTGCGCTGCTAAATTGGATTTGGTGAAGGCCGATCCCGTGCAGATCGAGCAAATCCTCATGAACCTGGCCGTTAATGCCCGGGATGCCATGCCCCAGGGGGGCAAGCTGACCATCGAAACCGCCAACGCTTATTTGGACGAGGCATATACTCAAAGCCACGCCGAGGTTAGCCCCGGTCCTTACGTGATGCTGGCCGTGACCGATAACGGCGCCGGCATGGATGCGGAAAAACTTTCCCACATTTTCGAACCTTTCTTCACTACCAAGGAGAGCGGCAAAGGCACCGGCCTGGGACTGGCCACGGTCTACGGCATCGTCAAACAAAGCGGGGGGCATATCTGGGTCTACAGCGAACCCGGCCAGGGAACCACTTTCAAGGTCTATTTCCCCCGCGCAGAAGAAGAAGCGACCCTCGCGGCGCTGTGGCCTGACCGGGAGCCGCTCGAACCAATCAGGGGCAAAGAGACCATCCTCCTGGTGGAAGATGATACCGCGCTGAAAGGCTTGATTGCCAAAGCCTTGAGGAAATACGGCTATAATGTCTGGGACGCCGCCAACGGCGATGAGGCGTTAATAATCTGCGAAAAGGAAAAAGGCCCCATCCACCTCCTGCTTACCGATGTGGTCATGCCGCAGATGGGCGGCAGAGAACTGGCCGAACACCTGGCCCCTTTGCGTCCTGAGATTAAGGTGCTGTATATGTCAGGCTATACCACCAATGCCGTGGTCCACCACGGGGTCCTGGATGCGGGGATAAATTTTATCCAAAAGCCCGTGAAAATCCTCAGTCTCATTCGAAAGGTGCGGGAAGTCTTGGAGGCTGGCCCCCACTCCTGAACC
>Ga0172375_10009091_pt1 | contig 13176 bp, 12 predicted proteins | sample LakKiv1m_FD_114537 | JGI IMG/M metagenome (GOLD analysis project Ga0172375, IMG submission 114537) | Freshwater microbial communities from Kabuno Bay, South-Kivu, Congo - kab_092012_11.1m | ecosystem: Environmental > Aquatic > Freshwater > Lake | place: Democratic Republic of the Congo...
AAAGTCTTTGATTGTTTGAGCGAGCGGCACGTATTCGCCCTTAATACCTGAGAAAACTTCAGCAACGTGGAATGGTTGGCTTAAAAATTTCTGGATTTTTCTGGCACGATTAACAGTTAACTTATCTTCATCGCTTAATTCTTCCATACCTAAGATAGCAATAATATCTTGCAAATCTTTATAGCGCTGTAAAATTCTTTGAACTTCACGAGCCACATTGTAGTGTTCTTCACCCACAACATTTGGATCCAAAATATTGGAGCTGGAAGCCAATGGGTCAACGGCTGGATAAATGCCTAGGCTGGATAAGTTTCGGTCCAACACAATGGTGGAATCCAAGTGCGCAAAAGTGGTTGCTGGCGCCGGGTCGGTAAGGTCGTCGGCCGGGACATATACCGCTTGCACGGAAGTAATGGAACCTTTTTTAGTCGAGGTAATGCGCTCTTGAAGGTTACCCATTTCTTCAGCCAAAGTTGGTTGATAGCCCACCGCCGAAGGCATGCGACCTAAAAGAGTAGAAACCTCTGAGCCGGCCTGCGTGAAGCGGAAAATATTGTCAATAAACAAAAGCATGTCTTTGCCGTTATCGCGGAAATATTCGGCTTGTGCAAGTCCGGAAAGGCCTACGCGCATACGAGCGCCGGGCGGTTCATTCATTTGACCAAAGACCATGACGGTCTTGTCCAAAACACCTGATTCTTGCATTTCGTTATAAAGATCATTACCTTCGCGAGTGCGTTCGCCGACTCCTGCAAAAACAGAGTAACCGCCGTGCTCAGCGGCAATATTTCGAATAAGTTCAGTGATTAAAACAGTTTTTCCAACACCGGCACCACCAAAAAGGCCGACCTTACCACCCTTAGTAAACGGGGCGATTAGGTCAATGACTTTAATACCGGTCTCGAAGATCTCTGTTTTGGTGTCCTGCTCGGAAAAGTCTGGCGCTGGGCGGTGAATTGGATAAAGTTCAGCGGATTTAATTTCTTCTTTGCCGTCAATCACGTCCCCTGTTACATTAAACATGCGACCAAGAGAAGTCTCACCGACTGGGACGGAGATCGGTTTTCCAGTATTTATAATTTCTATTCCCCGCTCCAAGCCATCAGTTGAACCCATAGCCACAGCCCGAACAGTTTTATCGTCTAAATGCTGTTGAACTTCAAACACAAGTTTTTTGTCATTTAATTTGCACTCCAGTGCATCATAAATTTCCGGCAGTTTGTCGTTAAATTGGGCGTCGATAACAGCACCTATTATTTGGGTGATTGTACCTTTGTTTTGTTCTGACATAATACTCCTAATAACCAATTACCAAGAAACAAATTCCAAACAAATTCCAATATTCAATAATCAATTTCTAAATGTTTGTATCTTGTTTCTTGTATTTTGTTTCTTTTTATTATTTCATCGCTTCCGCGGCGGCGGATATTTCACTAATCTCGGTAGTGATATTGCTTTGGCGGATGGAATTGTAAACCAATGTTAATTCATCAATTAAGCTACTGGCATTATCGGTCGAATTCTTCATGGCGACCATTCGCGCACTGTGTTCAGAAGCGTTGGCTTCCAAAACGGCGCCATAAATCTGAACACGTAGAATTTGTTTTAAAATTCCGTCTATTACTTCCTCGATGCTTGGTTCAAACTTATATTCGATTCCTTCATTCTCTTCGGCTGGCGCCCAGACTTCTTCAGTATCAATATGATCTTCAGAAATGGGCAATAGTTTCTGGGTAACGGCGATTTGTTTGATTGAAGAGACAAAATGACTATAAATGAGTACCACCCGGTCATAATGGCCAGCTAAATATTCGCCATTGGTTAGCTTGGAGATTGGAATAATATCATCAAGAGCAATATTGTTTTCAAAACCTTTAAATTCGGCGATCAGTTTGCCGATTTTGTATCTGTTAACAAAAGCTGCGCCCACTTTACCAATAGCAATTACATCACAACTGCCAGTAAAATTGCCACAAACTTTTTCGTTATTATTGCAAGGGCATTCTTCTTTCTCGAAGTTCTCAAACTTTTTTATGACTTCGGCATTATATGAACCACATAAACCTCGGTCAGAAGTAATTAAAATCACTACAGTTCGATTGGTGTGCCCAGCAGGGTTTACTAATAGGTGATCTTCCGGTAAGGCTTTTTTAGAAAACTCATGCAAAATATTCCAAGCATTCTGGATATAAGCTCTGGCCTCGGCAATCGTTTTAACAGATTTTTGCATCTTAATCGAGGCAATCATTTCCATTGCTTTGGTGATCTGCTTGATATTATTTACCGATTTGATTCTTCTTCTAAATTCTTGGGTTGAACTCATTTAAACCTTAAGCAATTGTTATATTGCTAAATTGCTTCATTGTTTCGCCTCCGGCGGAATTACAATTCAACAATCTAACAATTTAACAATTATTTTTTGATTTTCTCTAAAAATTCCTTTATTTTTTCTTCGTTTTCTTCGCTAATTTGCCCTGTCTCTTTGATATTGGCTAAGACATCTTTGAATTCACTTTTGGCTCGAAGAAGAATATCTCTTTCTGCTTGGGCGATTTCAGACACCTCATAAGCGTCCATATAGCCGTTCGTAACAGCGTAAAAAACCAAAACCTGTTCTTCCACTGGCATTGGCGTGTATTGCGGTTGTTTCATCACTTCCTGCATCCTTTTGCCCCGTTCAATCGTTTTCTTGGTCGCTTCATCCAGATCGGAAGCAAACTGAGCAAAGGCCGCTAATTCGCGGTATTGGGCCATTTCCAACTTGAGCTTTCCTGCCACTTTCTTCATGGCTTTAATTTGTGCATTTCCGCCGACACGACTAACAGAAATACCAATATTTAAAGCTGGACGAATTCCTTGGTAGAAAAGATCGCTTTCTAGGAATATCTGGCCATCGGTAATCGAAATGACATTGGTGGGAATATAGGCGGAAACGTCCCCTGCCTGGGTTTCAATAATCGGAAGTGCGGTAATTGAGCCACCGCCAAAGTTCTTGTTAAGTCTGGCGCTTCGCTCCAATAGTCGAGAGTGAAGATAAAAAACATCTCCGGGATAAGCTTCGCGTCCTGGCGGGCGGCGAAGTAGCAAGGAAACCTGGCGGTAAGCCCAAGCGTGTTTGGTTAAATCATCATAAACGATCAAAGCGTCTTTGCCTTGTTCCATAAAGTATTCCGCAATAGCGACACCAGCGTAGGGCGCAATATAAGAAAGTGGGGCCGGATCTGACGCGCCAGCTAAAACAATGGTGGTGTAATCTATAGCGCCAGATTCTTCGAGTTTAGCGACAATACGAGCGACTTTACTTTCTTTTTGACCGACTGCCACATAAACACAAATTGGTCGGCTTTCGCTCGGTAAATCCTTTTGATTAATAATTGTATCAATGGCAATAGCGGTTTTTCCGGTGCCACGGTCGCCAATAATGAGTTCGCGTTGGCCTCGTCCAATCGGGATTAGGGCGTCAATTGCTTTTAAGCCGGTTTGCAAGGGTACGGACACTCCCTGTCGAGTAATAACGCCAGGAGCCACTTTTTCGATAGGCATCGCTTTTTTTTCGCCGGCAATCTCGCCTTTACCATCGATTGCTTCGCCAAGGGGGTTAACAACACGACCAACAATTTTTTCCGATACATCAATTTTGGCAACGCTCCCGGTGCAACTAACTTTATCTCCAGCGTTGATTTTTTTATAGTCACCCAAAACAATTGCGCCCACGCTAGACTCCTCGAGGTTTAAAGCCATGGCTTGAATTGTCCCCGAAGCAGTCTCAATTTTTAGTAGTTCGCCAGATCTGGCGGATTTCAGACCGTAAATACGCACAATACCGTCACCCACTTCAGCGACGGCGCCTGCCTCGTCTTCCTTAACCGAAGCATCGAAATCTAAAATTTGTTTTTTAAGTTCTTCAACCAAATTATAATTAGACATTTTTCTCCTCTAAAGTATGGCTTGTTTAAGTCTTTTAATCTTATTTTCTAGGCTAAAGTCTAAGATTTGTTGATCAACCTCAATAATCAGCCCAGTAATATTTATTTTAACAATATTTTTTATCAATATATTTTGACCAAATTTAGACTTAAGTTTATTCTCAATCTCAGAAATTTGTGTCTGCTCCAATTTTTCAGCCGAGTAAATGTAGGCGAGAAGAAAATTATTTTTTTGAGCAAACTCCTCATCCAGAGCCTTGAGTATTTTTGGCATCTCACGGTATTGTTTATTTTTTTGTAAATTTTTCCAAAAATTCTGCGAAATAATTTCTAGATTATCGCTTGATAACGAGTCAATCAAAGTTTTCGCGTAAATTTTTGCTTTTATTTTCATAAAAATTATTGTTATATTGTTCTATTGTTGAATTGCTATCCCGCCGGGGGCGAAACAATTTAGCAATACAGCAATTTAGCAATTCTATATTTCTTTAATCGCTTTATAGGTTAGTTTTTTCTTGTCTTGGTCATCTAAACCGGTACCAACAATTTTATCAAGCGCTAAAGTTACCACCGCTACAATTTCCTTACGCGCTTCCCTTATAACACCATCTTTCATTAATTTTGCTTCATTTTGCGCTGCCGCAATAATTCGATCAGACTGCTTTTGGGCTTCTTCGATGGTTTTTTTCTTTTCAGCTGAAGCGAGTTTCGAGGCCTCATCCAAAATTAGACGCGCTTCCTGAGCTGCTTTGGCTAAAGCTTCTTTGGTATTTTTCTCTGCTTCGGCTAAATTGTTTTCAATTTTTTTAGCATTTTCTAAACTCTCGGCAATAGTCTGACGTCGGTCTTCAAGCATTTTGACCACCGGCTTATACAGAAAAATACCCAAAATTCCAAACAGTAGCAAAAAGTTTACTATTTGTCCTAATAAAAGTTTCCCTTCGATTCCTAAAGATTCCATAAAAACTCCATTGTTAATACTGTTGAATTGTTGAATTGCTATCCCGCCAGGAAAACAATTTAGCAATACAGCAATTTAGCAATTTTTGCTAAAGAAAGCAGAGAAATAATATCTCTAGCTTTACTTTAAGAAAAATTACTCTACAAATTTAATGATCAGGGCAATAACTAAAGCGTAAATAGCAATAGCTTCAGCAAATGCCATACCTAAAATCATGGCCGTTTGAACTTTGCTGGCAGCTTCCGGATTGCGGCCAATCGCTTCTAAGCCTTTTGATGCCAAGATACCAATGGCTAAGGCTGGTCCTAAAGCACCGACGCCAATTGCTAAAGCAATGGCGAGAAATTTCATTGATTCTGGTTCCATGTGAACCTCCATAAATTAATTTTTAATTACTAATTCTTAATTTTTAATCAAATCCTAATTTTTAATTTTAAAAATTAAAACATTAAAAATTGAATAAAAATTAGAAATTAATCATTAAGAATTTAATGTTCGTCGTGAGCGACGGTTGCCATCTGCAAAAAAACCGTAGTTAACATGGCAAAAACCAAGGCTTGGACAAAGCCGACAAACATTTCCATACCATAAAACGGCAAAGGAACGATAAAAGGTAAGAGGCTGGCAACTACCGCTAGTAAAACGCCTCCGGCGAAAACATTGCCAAATAAACGAAAAGAAAAAGAAATTATCTTGGCAAACTCAGAAATACTTTCCACAATTCCAACAAAAAATTCAATTGGACCCTTGAAATTGACAAATTTTTTAAAATACCTGAAACAACCAACGCTTATAATACCGACAATTTGAACGGAAATCATGGCAATAATTGCTAAAGCGAGAGTAGTATTGAGATCTGAGGCGGGAGATCTGAGGAATGGGATAAAAACTTCTTTTCCGTGGTGGAATTCATATTTACCGATAGTTTCAAACCCAGGGATTAGCCCCATCCAGTTACAAGTAACGATAAAAAGAAAAATTGTTGCCACAAGAGGTAAAAACTTTTTTGATTTTTCTCTGTCTTGAACTATGCCGTCGATTAAATTTAAGAGCGATTCCACTATAAACTCAAAAAAGTTTTGCAGTTTTCCCGGCACATTTTTCATATTTCGAGTTGCTAGAAACGCCAGGACGCTCAGTAAAAGAACCGCCACCCAAGTGACAAGCATAGTATTGGTAATAGCAATAGGGCCAACCTCTATTATTTTTTCGGCAGCAAGTGATATATTCATATGGGTAAATAAAAAAAGATACAATTACCAAGAAACAAATGCCAAACAAATTTCAAATATCAAATTTCAAACAGTTTGTATCTTGTTTCTTGTAACTTGGTTTTTCTTTTGCCATGCAAAAGGAATTCAATTACTAGGCTAACAAAAAAACTGCGAGAAATCAACACCCCTGTTTTTTTGTGCACGGTTAAAGGGAAAATTAATAACTAACAAACTACAACTAACAATGAGATTAAGTTTTTTATGTTGTCGATTGTCAGTTGCCAGTGGTTAGTTTTTTAATAAAACCCCGCCAGAGGCGGGGATAAAGCTAATTGATCACTTCGAATTTATCTAGATTTTGAAGATAAGCGGTAAAGGCAAATCCCGGTGCGTTTTGTGCGAAAAAATTTCGCGTTGAGTAGATAATATCTAAATTGTGTTCCCGCTCGGCCTTTTCGTCAGCCGGTTTATACACGTCTTTAATCGCGCCGCAGTCCAAATGCTGAACTAAAATGATTCTCTTTATGCCTAGAGATTTGGCCAAACGGATACGGTCAAGCCATAAACGAAGGTTGTCGTTATTGATTACTTCCAAGCCGGCGCCAAAGCCATAAGCCTGAAAATGGTCTAGAGCCTCTTCTTTTTTGAGGATGCTTAAAAATGCCGCTTCGAATTCTCGATTGGCACTATAGCGGTCATCAGCGCAGCGGATAACCATAGCATCACTATAATGTTTGCTCACGAGGACTCCCTTCACAATCCCAAATGGTCGTATAGAAATAAAAAACCCAAAGCCAACTCGACTTTTAGAGCCTTGAGTAATTTCCATTATAGAAAATTTTCTTAAAAATGCAATATTTGACAATAAAAATAATTATTAATATTATAAATTTAATATCAAGAGTGCAGTGCTCCGACGCTACGGTCGGAGCTCCGACATCAAAGGATCGTCGGAGAGGGTTCTGGCCCAGTGACCTGCCGACAACCCGTCTAGGGCGGGTGCCAAATCCAGCCCTAGCGGGAAGATGTTTTAATTATTCACCCCTCGGGGTGTTTTTTTAGAAAGGAATACATGCGCAAATTTTTTACCTCCGAATCAGTGACCGAAGGTCACCCGGACAAAATGGCTGACCAAATTAGTGATGCGGTCCTAGATGCAATTCTAAAAGATGATCCGCTTGGCCGAGTTGCTTGTGAAACGCTGTTAACCAACGGTATCTGTATGGTGGCAGGAGAAATAACTACTACAACATACGTAGATATTCCGAAATTAGTGCGCGCGGTCATTAAGGATATTGGTTACACTGATGCCGAATATGGCTTTCACTGGGAAACCTCGGGCGTCACCGTCGCGATTAAAGAGCAATCAGCGGATATTGCTCAGGGTGTGAATGCCAAAAAGGACGAGGAGCTGGGAGCGGGGGATCAGGGGTTGATGTTTGGCTTTGCTTGTCGGGAAACAAAAGAACTGATGCCTTTGCCAATTGTTTTAGCGCATAAGCTTTGTGCGAGACTCGCCGAAGTCCGAAAAAAGGGGATTATCAAAGGACTTCGTCCCGACGGGAAAAGTCAGGTGACAGTGGAATATGAAAACGATAAACCCATAAGAATTGAAAATGTTTTAATCGCTGCCCAACACGACCCGGATAAAAAGAGCCGAGAATTGAGAACTGAGATCATAGAAAAAGTGATTAAAAAAGTTATTTCTCCTCAATTCTTGGACCTCAAATCTCAGTTCTATGTTAATACCACTGGTCGGTTTGTAGTCGGCGGTCCGCAAGGAGACACTGGGCTCACAGGCCGCAAGATAATTGTTGACACATACGGCGGTTATGCGCGTCATGGCGGCGGGGCTCTCTCTGGCAAGGATCCGAGTAAAGTTGATCGCTCGGGCGCGTATGCGGCGCGGTGGGTGGCAAAAAATATTGTGGCCGCGGGACTTGCGGACACTTGTGAAGTCCAAATTGCTTACGCCATTGGTCGCGCCGAGCCAATGAGTGTGAGAGTCGATTCGTTCGGAACTTCAAAAATTTCCGACGAAAAAATCGCTGAATCGGTGAGTAAAGTTTTTGATTTACGTCCTGGCATGATTATTAAAGAATTAGACTTGAGAAAACCCATATATGGGCAAGTTGCTGCTTACGGTCATTTTGGCCGAGAAAATTTGAATTTACCCTGGGAAAAAACAAATAAAGTCGAGGACTTAAGGAGAAGTGTCAAATAATTTATTTCCATAAGGCGAATATTCGTAGCTTGCTGCGGATATTATAGCCTTTTGGAAACAAGCTTGTCTGATAAGACTAGCCCGTCGACTCTGTCGCGGGCTAGCTTATTTACGTTTAATGCGAATTAAACCAGAGATAGGCACTATATCGATATTAAATTTTTCCAATTCGTCTAAATATAAATTGAGCCCAAGGGAATCGGAACTAATGTGTCCGGCGATGACCACATTCAAATGATTCTTAAGGGCCTCTTCGCGATTTTCTTCGTTCATGTGCATGCCAATGACAGTGCCAATGCCGGCCTTGACTAATTCCGGATAAATTTCTTTAGCGCCCGAAGTACCGCCAGTAATGTCGAAGGCAACAATTTTTCCAGCCCGGTTTTCGGGATTTCCGGCAAAAATTCGTGGTCCAGCTTTATCGAAGGCAGCCTGCTTATATTCTGGAATATTGTTCAAAAGTTCGATGATTTCGCCGACGGTTTCCGGTTTTCCGCCAGCTGGCGGATTATCCATCAGATTTTGTAAGTATTGAAAAACTAAATTATCGCATGGCGTATGCATATTCATCATGGAGATATCAGCCAGACGAGCCGCATCAACAGCTTGGTTATGATTTTCCGGCGAAAGTTGTCTAGAAACTTTATTAATTCGTTCACGCATCACACCTTCGGCGACATTGATGGGCACACCGTAGCTAGCCATCAAGTCGGCTTGGAGGTGCATAACTTCATCCAAAGCAGCTAAAGCTTTGCCTTCGGGGTGATGGGCAATGATTAAATCAATATCTAAATTCAGAGTTTTAGCTAAAGCGATTTCGGCCACACCCATATCGATCCCAACCAAAACCTTTTTTACACTTTTACCATTATCAAAAAGAATTCGACTGTCGGCATAGGGATTAGTTAGGCGCTCGAGATCAAATAATTTTTTTTCTTGTTTATTTAAAGACTCAAATTTCTTCTTTTCTAAACTGAGCCAGCGTTTAATCCCTGTCTTCCCGCGGGGATCGGCTTTTATACCTAAATTTATTCCGAGATCAAAAATTTGTTTTAGTTTCATAGGGAGAATATACCTGATATTGATAATATATGCAAGATACAATAACCAAGATGCAAATTACAAACAAAACACAAATTTCAAAATAAAAAAAGAAACAGTTTAAATGTTTAAATATTGAGATTTGAATTTTGTTTGGTTATTGTCTCTTGTTGTTTGTATTCTGAAAATAAATTTCTTGTAGCTATTTATTTTCGTGTACTAAAAGACCCCCGCTTTCGCGGGGGCCGTACTTATGTGTAGTTTTAGACTTTTACTAGTGCCAGGGCATTGGTGATCAGTTCCTGGCAACGTGCCCGGCTGATCACCTTGGCTTTGGCGATTTCGCGCGGCTTGGCCGCGCCCAGTTCTTCGATTGTGGCAATGCCACATTCTTCGAGCCGTTCCAGCTCGGCCTTGGTGAGACCGAGCGGATCCGCCACCTCGGGGAGGTAAAGCGGTGTCTCGTAGCCGATGGCCGAGAAGCTCATCTTGCAGCTCTTGCAGCCCATCAGGGTGGCATCGAGGATATCCTGCCTATTGACCGACATAGCCTTCTGGCAGTGCGGGCAGTTGATCTCGACCTGCGTCGTATCTTCCTGCGCCTCGTCAGCTGCTTCGTCATACTCGGCATTGGCCAGGCTACCCTTGATTACGGTGACCTTGGTCAGACGACCGCGCCGCTCCAGGATGTTGATCTCGTTTTTCATGGTGTATTCCACCTCGACAAACGATTTCTCCTTGATGGTCCGGTGAACCAGCATCAACGGGGCGTCGTTGGCGGTGATCGTGATGATCAGGAAGTAGCGGATGCCACTTTCGTCGTCACGGTGCATAATCCGCCGCCGCCAGGCGTTGTAGTGGTCGCGGGTGAAAAACCCGCCCTTGCCGGTGCCGCATTCGATAGCGGTGGCGGCAAGGAGCGACTCTTCGGCGTCTTCGTCCGGATCCTCGAGGATGAGGACCGGAAATTGACGGTCGCCGACTTTTTCGGTGGCCAGTGTTACCTTGGCGTTATGACCAAAGTACTCGGGCCAGCCTTCTTCCGCCTCAGCTTTAGCTTTGGCAAGTTCCTTTTCCTTGGTGGTGAGGAACTTATTGCCTCTGGCTCGCGTTTCCGCCGCGCGGATTTGAGCCGCGGCCTTGGCAATGAAGATGGAATCCTTCCGGCAGTCCAGGATCCGGAACAGCGCTCGGCTATCCGGATGGGGCCGCAGGTCAATGACCGCGCACTCGGGCGCGTCCTGACCTTGACGGGGGGTGAAGTAGCTGACGTCGTGAATGGACGTCACGATCTCGATGGTGGTATTGGCAGCCTTCACTTGGCCGCGCTTCAGTGTGTCGAGCATGGGCATGATCGTTCTCCTTAAGAATTGTTAACAATGTCCGCTAGAGCGGAGAGACTCTTCTCGGCCGAAACGGCCGCAGCCGGTTTGGCTTTGCGTCGTTTACTTGTGGGCGAGCCAGTGGTTTTGGGTTTATCCGTGCCGGTTTTCTTGCCGGCGCTGGCTCCACCGGTTTTAGCGGTGGATCTGGCCCCACTGGTTCTGGCGACGCGAGGCGCGGGGTTATCTTTCGGCTTCGGCTTTTCTGCCGCTGGTTGACCTTCGGTCAAGTTTTCGATCTGTTCCCTCAGCTCGTCGAGCTCGGTGCGCAAATCTTCAACTGCCTCGTCTACAGCGGTTTGTACGGCCTCGTCAATTTCATCCGCGAGGATGTCTTTGACTTGGTTTTTGAGCGCGTCGCTCGCCAGAATCGCCTCGAGGATCACTTTGGTGATCCAACTGAAGACATTTTCACCGGCTTTACCCGGGAAAAGTCCGGAGATGAGGTTTTTTTCGGCATCGGGCCACTCATTGGGTTCCTTGGTAAGATCGAACTCGGCCATGGTAGGCTTCCTCCTTCAGAATACAGTGTCGGGCGCTATACCTGCCCGTTCCGGTCCGCCTTGGGCGGAATAAACGGGCTTGGGCCCGGTAAAGTAAGGAAAAAGATATTTATATTATTAAGTTTCAGGTTTGTTCAGTAGTCTGAACCTATGTATATTAGCATATAATTTCGGTTTTGTCAAGGGGTGATAAGGTTATAATTTAAAATTTGTACCAAAAAGGACGCTTCCGAAGAAGCGTCCTAATCGCAGATATGTAATTGTTATCGTCTCGCTCGTCTGGTGCCGTTGTTAGCAGCATCAACCAAGTTTGGCGTGTTGTTTCCCCCTCCGTTGCCGTTATCTCCGGCTCTTCGCCGAGTCTCATCTTGCTGTTCCGCCTGAACACGGGCGGCCTCCGCTCTAACGCGTTCAGCTTCATCAGCTTCGGCCTTGAGGCGGGCGCGCTCCTGCTCGATTGTGTCAAGCGAGAAGAGCGGACCGTTGGGGGTGGGTCCACCTTCGACCGGCGGCATACCCTCAGGTTGGCGGTAGCTGCCGTCGTTGCGTCGGAATTCGATCTGGTACGCTACGATTATACTGGTCGATCCAGGGATATAATCGATTACGTCAGCCAAATCAACCGGTACGCCGGCCAGAAGGTTCGCAATGAACTCGTCTGACAGGACGCCACCACACTGACCCGCCACGTAAAGGCGGCCGGATCCGGGGATAAATCTTCCATAGCGCAAGGCCTGGAAGTCGTCCCGGATTTCGATCCCCTCGGTTGATTGACGAATCCGACCAAGGTTTTCGACCACTAATCCAAATCCTAAGCGGCTACCGATTCGCTCGTTTACCACCAGGTTTTCGTTGGAGTCTGCCGGAACAAAACGCCATTTGGTCCCGAGGGACACATTGGTGACTGCCTTGTAGAAACGCACAATGAATCCTTCACGGTGCACTTCCACGCGGGCTTGACCCAGGCTTTCGCCGTCGAATGCGCCAACACCAGTGTTGACGATCTCGGGGCGGCGAGTGGGTTCGGGGTCGCTAACAACGACAAGGCGTCGTTGCCACGGCCAGACTACGATGATCCAGGCCCAGAATCGCGGCCAAAGCAGGTTAAGCAGGATGGCCAGCAGTACTAAACCCAGCAGGATTCCCAGTAGCCACCAAAGCCACATTGGGAAAGCTCCTTTCTTCTCGTGCTCGGCAAGTTTTTCCTCAGTGTTTTTATTTGCCGCTTCGAGATTTTTCTGGTCGCGAGCGTCAACATAGCTTTTGCTCGCTATGTTCCAGCCATGGTCTTTGGGATTTTTAGGGTCCCCATTGACCATTGATTGGTAGACGCCCTGATGATTGTGAGGAGCAGCATCCTTGCCGTCACGACCGTTGTGACCATCACGGCCATTACGACCTCCAAGGCCGTTTGTGCCGTTGGTACCATCTTTGCCATCGCGGCCGTTGGTACCATTCAAGCCATCTTTTCCGTCTTTGCCATCACGGCCATTAGTGCCGTTTGTGCCGTTCAAGCCATCCTTACCGTCTTTTCCGTCCTTGGGAGTAGCGAGAGCGGGAGGAGTTGTGGGTTGAAGAGGATTGATTACCTCTTCCCGCGCTGTACCGTCAGAGACGGCGGCGGGCTGATTCAGGGTCGCCACGGGGGCGCTCCAGGAGATCAGGTTCAGGGAAAGGGCCACCATCAAGGTGACGAATAACAGGGTAAACCGTTTCATCAGAGTTTCTCCTTTTGGGCCTGAGGCCCGGACAGGCGCCTACCTGTAATCAGGTTAAAATGGCGCTATTCCAGGGCCTTCTGAAGGCCTTCTGGCAAGATAGTAAAATATGTCAAACCCTATTCAGGGTTATAATTTGTTAAGCATCATCAGATACGAACTGTTCGCATCATTGACAAACAAGTATAGCACAAAAAAGCCCTTTTG
>Ga0172375_10009092_pt1 | contig 13176 bp, 10 predicted proteins | sample LakKiv1m_FD_114537 | JGI IMG/M metagenome (GOLD analysis project Ga0172375, IMG submission 114537) | Freshwater microbial communities from Kabuno Bay, South-Kivu, Congo - kab_092012_11.1m | ecosystem: Environmental > Aquatic > Freshwater > Lake | place: Democratic Republic of the Congo...
GCGAATGAACACGAATAAAGAACTTTGATTTAATTCGCGTTGATTCGCGTGCATTCGTGGGCAGACGATCTATTCTCATACAACTTGTTTTTTAGTGTGCTTGTTGGTTCGTAAGGCACTAACCACACAACCATATTATATATAAGACCACTCCTGTCATACAGCACCGGGGCCGGGTAAAACCGGCCCCGGTTTTTTGTTGTCGGAACTCCTCCAAAGACGGCCTGATTCGAACCCGCCGAATTGGGAAAAGAACTTCCCGCCGTGTGACAGGTTTGTTGGCAGGTGTCGACCGTCAGCGAATCAGAATGATCATTCCGGATGGAACATAGAACCGAACGACCCTTCGGTCGGCACTGTAGAGGAGCCGCGCGTTGTCGACGCCCTCCACGTTCCAACCGCTCAGATCGACGGGACCGTCGATGGTTTGTGCCGACGTGAAGACGGGGGCGACGTCGGGGGGGCGGAGGCCGGACGTCAGCGTTGCGACGGTGAGCGTCCCGTTGGTCGGAAAGGTCAGTTTTCCGTCGACGGTGATTGCGTCGGCCGCGCCGGCCGCGTAGCGCCAGACGGGGCGTGCGCCGGGCTTGAGGATCAGGTCGCCGCCGACCGTCAGCGTGCCGCAGGCCGACGCGGTGCCGGCCCGGACCGTGGCGTTGCTGAAGACGGTCACGTCGCCGCCGACGTTGCCGTCGCCGAAGAGCGTCGCGCCGCTCTCGACGGTCACCGGGCCGAGCGTGGCGGTGGCGCCGTTGCTGACGCAGAGCGCGCCCGCTTCGATGTTCAGCGCGCCGGTCGCGTCGTTCCCGCCGGTGAGGGTCAGCGTGCCCGCGCCGGTTTTGGCCCAGCCGCCCGCGCCGGTGATGAGGCCCGGGAACACGCCGTCTTGCGCGATGTCGACGGTGGCGGGGGTGTAGGTGGCGTCGGACGCCTCTTCGTTGCTGAGCCCGTAGATGTGGTAGGTCTGATTGCTCAGGGCCGACTGGACGGTGATGTCCAGCGTGGTCGACGTCGGCGTGTAGCGGTAGGACAGGTAGTTGGCGTTCAGCGCGTCGGGGTTGAAGGTGACCGACTCGCTGACCGGCCCGTTCCCGTCCGGGTCGAACGTGACGGTCTGCGTGCGGCTGCCGGTCCAGCCCCAGGCGCGGTTATAGAGACGGACTTCGTAGCGCTTGCCGGGCGTGAGGCCGGTGAGTTGCATGGTTTTCGCGTCAGGCCAAGACCAGCCGTAGTCCATGTCGTAGAGCAGGTCGTACGCGCCGGAATCCACCGGCACGCTGTGACCGTCCGGAGGCGTATTGCCGGAGTGATAGGTGGGCGGGAAATTGGCCCAGCCGTAGCCGTTGGCCGAACCGTTTTGCGACGCCACTTTGGTGAAGGTCACGCCGTTGATCACGGCCACGTTGGCCCGGGTGCCGAGATCGAGCAGATGGGTGTAGGTCTTGGTCGGGGAGATGCCGGTCGTGAGGTCGTTCGTGAAATAGGGGAAGGTGATGAGGTTCGTCACCGGGTAGGGCGTGTTACCCGCAAGGCTGAACGTGCCCGCGCCGGACAGGTTGCCGAGCCAGGCCCCGCCTTGGGGCACGGATAGGGTCGCGCCCGCGTCGATGATCGCGCCGGCGAGCACGGAGGCTCCGGGGTCCAGCGCCAGCGTGCCCTCCCGCACCTCGAGCGGCGTGCCGAGGCGGTCGGCGCCGCCCAAGCTCTGCGTGCCCTCGCCGCGCTTGACCAGCGTGCCGAAGCCGGTGATCGGGCCGGTGTGCCGGGCCGTGCTTCCGGCCGGCGTGTTCAGTGTGAGGACAACAGGCTCGTTGATCTCCTCGTTGGAAAGGCCGTAGAGATGGCAGGTGTACCCGGTGCTGGGCGAGACGACATGAATGGCCAGTGAGCCGCTCTCATCCGCCGTGTAGCGGCATTCCACGCGGCTTCGCACCAACGTGTCCAAGTCATGAGTGATGGAACCGAAGAGTGCGGAGCCGGCAGTAAAGGTGAAGGCGATGTCCCGGGGTGTATCCGTGCCCGTATTTCCGAACGAGCGGAAATAGAGACGAGCCTCGTAGGTGCGGCCGGGGCTCAGACCGGTCAGGTTGAGCGTGTAATTTGTTGAGCCGTAGATGAAGTCCCGCAACAATCGATCAACGCCGGTGCGCGTGCTGTCGTTCGGTGCGTCGTTCCACGTGCTGGACGGAACGGTGCCGGTGGTGTTCCAACCGTAGCCGAATGCGCTACCGCTCATTCCGGCGGCGAGGAAGTCCACGCCGTTGACAGTGGCGGGGTACCCGTTTGCCGGGAAGTCGAGCAGGTGCGTGTAGGTCTTGCCTGTGGAAAGGCCGGAGTCGGCGTCGCCGGTGAAGGAAGTCACGCGGATCGACGTGCCGTTGCCGAGGATGACGGTGCCCGAGCCGGCGAGCGCGCCGAGCGTCTCGCTAGCGGCCAATTTCAGCGCGGCGCTGTCGCCGATCCGGACCGTCGCGTCGTCGCCGATGCGCTCGTCGGTGGCGAGGGCCAGCGTGCCGCCCTGCACGGACACGTCGCCCGCGAGGGCGTTGGAGGTCGCGGACGAAGAGGCGAGGGTTTGAATGCCCCAGCCGCTCTTGGTGAAGAGCGAGCCCGACGGGCCTGTGAGCGGGCCCGTGAAGAGCGAGGTGGCGATCGGGCCGGATTTGAGCGAGGAACCGCTCGCGGAGAGGGTTGCGCTACCGTTGCCGGTGAGCGAACCGACGGAGGTGTAGGGTTTCAGCCAGGCGTTGGGCAACGCCACATACGAGGCGTCATAAATGGATTTGATTTCGACTTTCAGACCATAGGTGCCGTTGCCTTGGTAAAACCCGAGGACGATGTCGAGGTGGACGGCAAGCTGGTGACCATGCAGTTCATCACCAACAACTTCGCGTGGAGCCCGCGCACCGTCGCCGAGCTCTACAGGGCACGCTGGGCCATCGAGACCTTCTTCAAGGAACTCAAGCAGACGCTGCAGCTCGCCGACTTCGTCGGCTACAACGAGAACGCGGTCAAGTGGCAGATCTGGACGGCGCTGCTCGCACACCTCATCCTCCGGTATCTCAAGCATGTCTCCGGGTGGGCGCTGAGCTTCACGCGCCTGGTCGGCACCGTCCGGGGCGGCCTCTGGGTTCGGCGCGACATCCTCGAAGTCCTCGGGTTCTATGGGACAGCAAGCCCCCCCGCGCGGCCTGTAATCATCGGCGGAAAGCCGTATTTTCAGGGCTTTTTCGAATTCTCGAACCGGCCTGTGGGACAGCCACCCCTGAAAAGAGCCTGATTTAACGCACATCAGGTACTCGCGTAAACAAACGCGACTTTGAAACAGAACGAATACCTCGCAAAAACCCCAGTAAAAATATTGGGGAAAGGGGAAGATATGCCAAAAATCAAATCCTATGGGATGCTAGTGAGTCTGGAAGGCAATAGATGTCTTGTAAAAAGAAGATCGGAATGTGTAAAAACGACGCATCCCGCCGTCTGCCGTTCGGCGCGTGCATGCGGGTGAAACAGCGGCGACCCGGGCGGTCGCCGATCTTTTCTCATTTCACCGGGACGGTGGGCGAGAGGTTTTTCAGGTCGGTCCAGAGCGTGCCGTCGCCGGCGTGCAAGATGCGGATGCCGACACCAGGGTTGAGCTTGTCCGCGAAGATCAGGTCGGCGAGCGTGGCGGTATCCTTGAAAACGCCCGCGCGCAGCTTTTCGCCGAGGGCCTTCTCGTTCGACACGACGAACTCGGCCTTCACCTTGGCCTCGCCCTGCACCTGTGTGATCTGGGCCTGCACGGAGGCCTTCTGCAAGTTGAGGTTCGCGACTTCAAGCAGGGCTTCGGCTTGGATGGTGGCCACCTCGTTCTTGGTCTGCGCGACGGTGGTGGCGACCAGCTTTTCCGTTTCTTGATCGACCTGTTTCTTGAGCTGTTCGACCATGGCGGTCTCGGTGTTGAGTTCGGCCTGTTTGCGCGCCGTGTCTTGCCGCGCCTTGTTGGTGAGGTCTTGCTCCTTGGCCACGCTGGCTTCTTGGATGGGCGTCAGGATTTGCTGCGGGACCTCGACGTGGCGGATGATGGCATTGTGGATGACGATGTACTTCTCCTTGAGCACGCGCGTCAGCTCGGCGGTCATCTCCTTCTGGAAGAGCTGACGGCCTTCGCCGTCGATGAAGTCGCGCGCCTTGTAGGTGGAACCCTTGAGCCGCGTGATTGAGAGAATCTGAGGCAGCAGGATCTTGTCGACCACGGCGGGCAGGTCGCCATAGATCATGTAGATGCGCGCGATGTTCTCGGGCAGGAGTTCGAACTCGACGGTCATGTCGAGGAGAATCTGGAAACCGTCGCGCGAGGGGAACTCGACGAAGCGGTTGATGCCGAAGGCGACCGACTCGGGGGCGCCGCCGGGAATCGCCGTCTGCTGGGGCGCGGCCTGCTGGGCGAAGGGATCGCCGGCCGCGCCGGGCTTGCTGCGCGCCTGCTGAGGCGCGGGCTTCTTCGCGGCGATCGCGCGGCGTCCGAACAGGGACGATGACGACGCGGCGTCGCCTGCGGCGGCGGGCGCGGCGCTCAGCGCCTGTTGCGAGATGAAACCGCGGTCGGCGTTCCGGTTGAGGTATTCGTTGCGTTTCTCCTGCTGGGTCTGGATGGTGTTCTGCTGGAGCGAGTCGAGCGCGCCGCCGGCGTTGGATATCTGGCTCTTGGTGAGCACCACGCTGCCGGAACGGCCGACGATGGAGACTTGGTTCATGCCGATCTCCAGCACGTCGACCTGATAGGCGCGCGGGTTGATGTAATAGAGGCCAGGCTGGAGCACGTCCTTCATGACGCCTTGTCGGCCGGGGCCGGCAAACTCGCCGGACTTGACCGGCTCGCCGGTCTGGGAGGTAACAATGCCGACGTAGCCGATCGGGATGTTGATCGCATCGAGCTGGGTGACTTCGTAGCCTTCGGGATTGAGCCGGTAGGTGCCGGGCCCGAGCACGTCCTTCCATACGCCCTTGCAGGCGCTGTCCGCCGCGAGAATCTCGCCGGGCGGCAACTCTTTGCCGACTTTCGAGGTGACGACACCGACTTTGCCGACGGGGATGTTGATCGCGGGTACGATGCGCCACGAGTAGTTGACCGGATCGCGGAAGTGGCGTCCTTCGGGGAGCGGCTCGCGCTGCACGCCCTTCTCGCCGGGGTCCGCGAGGATCTGGCCGGGCGGCAGGGGTTTGCCGATTTTGGCGGTGACGATGGCCATGTGGCCGGCCGGCACTTGGATGCGGCAGAAGGTCCAGACGAAACCGCCCGCGAAAAAGGCGAGCACGAGGACGGGGATGAGAATGACGGAGGTGGACTTCATGGCGCGGTCCCTCCTTTCTTGGTCGGGTCTGTCGGCGGCGGGGCTGGCGTGGGGGCGGGTTTGGCGGCGGCCGCCCCGGATGACCGGTCCTTGAGGTTGATCGGAAGCCCGAAGAAATCGCCGCCCGCGTCCGAAGCGACCACGCTCTGCACATTCGGGGCGGTTTTCTCGTAGAGCTTGGCGCGCACGTAATCGGTCTCGTCGCGGTAGACGGAGACCTGCTGTTTGAGCACATCGGCGTTGGCCTTGTTCTGGGCTTCGACCACCTTGCGGTCGGCCTCGGCGAGGGTCAGCAGGGACTCGGCGTCGGCACGGGCGGCTTCGAGCGCGACCTTGGCCACGTCGAGTTCGGTTTTGGCGGCGATGGTCTTTTCGACCTGACCCTGTTGGGCGATGACGGTCTGCCGGATGCGTTCGGTTTCGGCGGCGACCTTCTGGCGGTTCTGCTCGGCCAGCGCCTTTTGGCGCTCCAGCTCGGCCAGCGACTGGGCCTGCACGATCTGCTGCTCGAATTTCTTCGATTCCTGCACGGCGAGTTCGCGGTCGCGGATGATGCTGGCGATCTCCTGCGGGGCCTGAATATCGCGGATCAGCACCGAGTTCAGCGAGATGCCCCACGGCTGACAGACGGCTTTCAAAAAGGTTTCGAGGCTGTCTTGGAAAGCTTGGCGCGTCTCGCCGACGATGAAGTCCGTCGCGTTCTTCTTGCTGCCCTCGATGCGGAAGAAGCCGCGCGCACTCGGCAGGATCAGCTTCTGCATGATGTCGTCCATGTCGCCGACTTCGTGCGTGAGCTGGGCGACCTTGTCGACGTTGAGATTGAACTCCAGCGTGCCCTCGACCGTTACGGGAAAACCGTCGAGGGTGAGGAACATGATCGCATCGCCGCCGCTCAGCTCGAAGCGCTGGCTCTGGATGTTGACGATCGAGACCGCGTAAAGGAAGGGGTTCAGACGGTGCGTGCCCTCCTTGAGCACCTCGCACTGCACGCCCTTCTCGCCGGCGGCCGAAAGAAATCCGTTCTCGCCGGCGGTGGTCGGCTTCGCGCCGCCCGAGAGAATGTCGCCGCCGTCGAGCGCTGTCACGACGCCCACGTGGCCGGGCGCGATTTTGATGTCGTCGAAGAGCTTCACCTCGTAGGCGTAGGGGTTGATGCGGTGCTTGCCCGTGCCGAGCACGTCGCGCACGATGCCCTTGTAGGTGTCGTCCGGCGCGATGATTTTACCGCCGGGCAGATCCTTCCCGAACTTGCGTACGAGCACACCGAACTTGCCCGCCGGAATGTCGGTGGTTTTGAGAATCTCCCAGTCCCACGTATAGGGGTTGCGGAAGAAGCGCCCCTCCGGCAGGACGTCGAGCTGGATGCCCTTATACTCGGGCGAATCGGCGATGATGCGTTCGGCGGGCAGGTTCTTGCCGGTCTTTTTCATCAACACCGCGAATTCGCCGGAGCCCGGCTCGATGCGCCAACAGAACCAGACCCAGAGGGACCCGAACAGAAACGCCGCCACAAACACGAAAGGCATGAGAGCCGAAGGCGGCAGGGGTTTGAGCGGCGCGCGCGCGGACGTCGGCTGGCGGGATGCCGCCGGACGCCGGGGGATGGCGGGCGGATGGGAATCGAAAGGCGGCGGAACGGAATAGTCGTCGTTCATAAACAACCTCCGAAGGTTGCGATGAGTTTAACGGAGTGTCTGTGCGGCGTCGAGTGCAAAGCGCCGGGACGCTGTGAATCGTCAGGCGAGCGCCTCCATTCCCACCGCGTCCGGCGCGCGGCCGCTCAGGGCCGCTGCGGCCGCGACTTTGCCGGCCGCTTCGCCCAGCACCACCGCGTTGCCCGTGACGCGATAACTCGCGTGCGCGATGAAATCTCCGCTGATGCAGCGGCCCGCGAACAGCAGTCCCCGCACGTCTTTCGCGATCAGCGCGCGCAATGGAATGTCGTAGGGCTTGGCCTTCCACGGATGGGCCTCGATGGCCTTGGTCCGCTTCGGGTCGAGCGCGTGTACGTCCACGCCGAAAGTGGCGCGGCACACCGCGTCGTCAAAGCGGCGTCCCTCCCGGAGGTCGTCCGCCGTCACCGTGTAGAGCCCGTGCAGGCGGCGTCCCTCGCGCACGCCGATCTGCTCGGCCGTGGCGACAAGGCGCAGGTTCTTCCAGACGCCGCCGGTGCCGCGCAGGCCGTCGACCAGTGCGTTCAACTCCTTGCGCGCATGCAGTGTCGCCCGTGTCACATCGCGCGCGTCCGTGCCCTTGAATCCGTACTCGTGGTTCGCCATCAGGATGAACAGGTCGTCGCGCACCCGGAAGAGCGACGGCTTGGCGTACGACGGCGAGTGGCCGCCGGTTTCCATCGCCGCCCGCAGCGCGTCCTTGGGCGCGGCCCACGACTGCGGCGAGTCGAGATCGTTGTAGAACGCCTTGATCGCCGCCGCGTCCACGCCGGAAACGAGGGCGATCAGGCTCATGGGCTGTGCGAGGCCCGACCGGGTTGTCCGAAATCGAAGCCGCATCCCGCCTGCGCGCCGAAGTCGCCGTCGCCCGTGGCGTCGACGAAGACACTTCCCGCGACCGCCTCGCGGCCGGACTTCGACTCGGTGACCGCGTGTGTCACGCGGCCGCCCGACACGACGGCCGCCGCGACGCGCGTGTGATAGCGGACCGCCACGCTGGCTTCTTCGCAAAGCGCTTCGAGCACGACCTTCATTGCTTCGACGTCATAGGCGTTGGTGGGTTTCCCGCCTGCGGTGAGAGAGCGGCCCCCGGCACTGCGCAGACGCTTCGCGAGTTCGGCCATCACGCCCTTTTTGTTGTCCGCGTCGAGCAACCACGCGAGCAGGCCGGAGGTCCATATTCCGCCGAGACAGCCGTTCTGCTCGATCAGCACGGTCCGCGCCTTCCTGCGCGCGGCGGAAAGCGCGGCGGCCACGCCGGCCGGCCCGCCGCCGCACACCACTACGTCGGCCCGCTCCGCGACCGGAATGTCGCGCGCTGGCTCGCGTACCGTCGTCGCGCCAACGGCGGGTTGCGCGTTCGGCTGCGTCACTCCGACCGCTGGCAGTGCGACGGCCAGCCCTCCCAATTGGATGAACTCGCGTCTCTTCATGCTACATTCTCCGAACACGACTTTCCGCCCGGTACCGCAGGTTGTCTCGGCCCTTATAATACGCGTCCATCGCGGTCGGCAACGAAAATCGTGCGTGCCCTCTGCCGAAACAAAAAAGGGTTCCCTCTATTTCGAGGGAACCCCTATGCGTAATCGCATATACTGTCCGTGTTCAGATGACACATCCTTTCGTTTGATGTTTACCCGGTGCCGAAACCCGAATCGGTGCTCCGACACGCGGTCTTTCTTGCCTTTTCTGGGTCGTCCGCAAACGCGCCGCGTTTCTTTTCAGTCAGCGAGCGGCAGTCACCGGTGATCCTCGTACTGGAATCGTTCCAACCTTTTTGTCTGGCGAAAGTCGCCTAGCTTGTTGGTCGGTTGCTTCCTCGAACCACGCTGCGCCACCGGTCGTCTGCGTCGGCTTTATCGCCTGATCGCTTCGCGTCGCCGGATCCGCCGTGTACCTTTTAAAGGGTTTCGCGGCGGCGTCCACACGCCTCGAAAAGGCAAATCCGTTAAAGTCCTCAGAATGTACGTCCTCCTCTCCTTTTCAGGGTGATTGACGGCCCTCATAAAGAACCGCCAACCATATTCCCAATGGTCGGGGCCATTGTATCGCCGGACAGATCGTCTGTCAACCAAGCAAACGAAAAATGTTTGTTGCGGGTGACTGGAGCGGCTGGCGTTACCGCGAATCGAGTAGGAAGGTCTTGATCCGCTTGAAGAATCGTTGATTCCTTCGCCTCGCCTTGCTTCTAACGTACGACGGGATGAGCGAAAGTCCGGGAATGACCGTTTTGCAGTTCGGCTCGAAATCGGTGATTCGCAATTGGAACGTGCGGGGTCCCGTCCACTGCACGAGCAGATTGGGCGGGTCGAAGAAGCGCACCGCATGGTCGGCCAGACGGTTGAGGAGCAAGGCCGCCGCGTCAAGGAGCGCGCGTTGCAGAACCGGGTCGCGGGTGGCCGTCATTTCATCGAGGATGCGTTTGGGCGGCGAGCCGTCCGCGTTGACGAGCAAACTTTCGACAATACCCCAGCCCCGTTCGGCGGAGCGCACGAGTTCGACAGACTCGGGGAACACGGCGAACAAGTCGGGCGGCAGTTGGCGTTTGAGCCGCCGGTGGTAGCGCCACTCCTGATAGTTGGCGTTGGCCCACAGGATGAACCGTGCGAAGCGGATGTGGCACTTCGTGCGGGCCTTGGTCCATGGCTTGTGCGTGCTGGGGTCGCGATAAAATTTGACGCAGCGGGGCTCGCCGGGGATTCGGTAACAGCTCCGCAGCGACCCCTCGCCAAGGAGAAGTTCAGAAGACGTGTCGAAAGTGTGGAGATTCTGCATGCGCGGGCCGACGGGATCGGCTATTGGATGGCGTCTACGAGTTTCGAGGCGATGCCAACATAAGTGGACGGCGTAAGGGCGGCTAGGCGCTGTTTGTCGGCGTCCGGGATGTCCAATCCCTCGATGAACGTCCGCATGATTTCGGCGGACATTTTTTTGCCCCGGGTCAGCTCTTTGAGCTGCTCGTAGGGATTCGGCTTGCCGAGTTTGCGCATCACGGTCTGAATGGGCTCGGCCAACACTTCCCAGGCGTTGTCCAGGTCGTCGGCCAGGCGTTGGGCGTTGAGCCGGATTTTGCCGAGTCCTTTGATCGTGGCTTGGCAGGCGGCCAGCGAATAGCCGAAACCCACGCCCATGTTGCGCAACACCGTGGAGTCGGTCAAGTCGCGCTGCAGGCGCGAGACCGGCAGTTTGCGGGCCATGTGCTCCAGCACGGCATTGGCGAGGCCGAGGTTGCCCTCGCTGTTCTCGAAGTCGATGGGGTTCACCTTGTGGGGCATGGTCGAGGACCCGACTTCGCCCTTGACAGTCTTTTGGCCGAGGTAGCCCAGCGAGATGTAAGACCAGATGTCGCGGTCGAGGTCGAGCAGCACCGTGTTCCAGCGCGCGAGTGCGTCGAACAACTCGGCCATGCCGTCGTGCGACTCGATCTGCGTCGTGAGCACGTTCTGGCTGAGGCCGAAACGCCCCTCGATCACCGAGCGGGCGAGCCCCTCCCAGTCGACGTTCGGGTAGGCGGACAGGTGCGCGTTGAAGTTGCCGACCGCGCCGTTCAGCTTGGCGGGCAGCATGATCGCGTCGAGCTGTGCGGCTTGGCGGCGCAGGCGATGGACGAAAACCGCCAACTCCTTGCCGAGGGTGGTGGGGGAGGCGGGTTGGCCGTGCGTGTGGGCGAGCATGGCGGCGTCGCGCGTGTCGACCGCAAAAACCGCCAGCGATTCGGCCAACTTGTCTTGCGCCGCGCGGAGCACGCGCAGCCCGTCGCGCAGCATCAGCGCGTGCGCCAGATTGTTGATGTCCTCGGACGTGCAGGCGAAATGCACGAATTCGCCGAGGCCTTCAAGCGTGGTGCCCGAGAGCCTCTCCTTGATGAAATACTCGACCGCCTTCACGTCGTGGTTCGTGATGGATTCGATCGCCTTGACTCTCTTGGCGTCCGTCACCGAGAAAGCCTCGACGAATTTCCGGAGGAATTCGCGCTCGTCGGCGGTCAGCGTCCGGGCCTCGGGAATGGCCGGACTGTCGCACAATGCCTCCAGCCAAGCGATTTCGACGGCCACGCGGCGTTGGATCAAGCCGACTTCGGAAAAAATCGGGCGCAGATCTCCCAACTTGTTGGCGTAGCGTCCATCCAACGGCGAAAGGGCTGTCAGGGTGTCAATCACTTCCATGCGGTACTCCAAGAAATCCGACGGTTTATTGTGCTGCCTTGTCGGTCGGGAAGCGGAATGGGTTGTCCGCCCCTCGGGGCGTCCGTCGAACAATTTCAATTATGATAGCGTTTTCCGCGTCATGCGGCAAACGCATTGAACGAACGGATCGGAAGATGCGGGTTGGCTGTTGCGGAAGGCGACGCTTTATGGCTTAATATCGGGCGCCGCCAAGGGTGCGGCATCCGATTAAGGACAGGAACCTATGGCAGAACTGATTGTCGCACTCGATGTCTCTTCCACTCGCGAAGTCGAACAAGCCGTTGATCGGCTGGGCGACGCGGTGTCGTTCTACAAGATTGGCCTCGAACTCTTCAGCGCGGAGGGACCCGATGTCGTGCGCGCGGTCAAGGCGCGCGGCAAACGCGTCTTTCTGGACCTCAAGCTGCACGACATTCCGCGCACGGTCGAACGGGCGGTCAAGTCCGGTGCCGCGCTGGGCGTCGACTTGATGACGGTCCATGCGGCCGGTGGCCGGGCGATGGTCCACGCGGCGAAGGAAGCGGCGCTGGGTTTCGGGGAAACGGCGCCGAAAATCTTGGCGGTAACGGTGCTCACCAGTCTCGACCAGTCGGATTTGACGGATCTCGGCGTGGCGCGCGAAATGCGGGCGCAGGTCGAAGCGCTCGGACGCCTCGCCTGCGGCAACGGCGCGGACGGAATCGTCTGTTCGCCCAAGGAGGTCGCGGCGATGCGGGCGGCTCTCGGTTCGGGCGCGCTTTTGGTGACGCCGGGCGTGCGTCCGGCGGGCGCGGACGTCGGCGACCAGAAGCGCGTGGCCACGCCCGGCCAAGCGGTGCGCGACGGGGCCACGCATCTCGTGGTGGGGCGTCCGGTTCTCGAGGCCGCCGACCCCTATGCCGCCGCCTGCGCGGTCACGGCCGAAATGGCGGAGGCGGTTTGACGGGGCGGTTCAATACGCGTCTCGGTCGAGCAACGCGGTGAACTGCGCGACGCGAGTCGGCGTGTCCGGCGTGCCGGAGGAGAAGAAGGCGATGCTGGGCGCGGCGCGCGGCGCGACGGCGCGGCGGTCGCCCACGAGCGAGACGAGCCGGTTCACGGTGCCCGCATGGCCGTCGATCACGTGGATGCGATGGCCGACCAGTTCTTGGATCAACGCGCGATAAAAAATGAAGTGCGTGCAGCCGAGAACGACGGTTTCGTACGACGCCCAATCGATCGCGCCAAGTTTGCCCCGCAGGTAGTCGCGGACCAGCGGCGTGTCGAACGCGAACGCCTCCGCGAAGGATACGAGTCCGTCCAGTTCCCGCCGTTCGACTTTGCGCATCTTGTCCAGCGAGTTGAGCAGCGTGTCCAACTTGCTTTCGCGTAGGGTGAGGGATGTCGCAAAAACGAGCACCTTCCCGCCCGCGTTGCGCGCGAGCGCGGGCTTGACGGCCGGCTCCATGCCGATGATCGGAAAAGCGTAGCGCCCGCGCAGGTCGCCGATCGCGACGGAAGTCGCGGTGTTGCAGGCCACCACGAGCGCGTCGATCCGCTGGTCGGCGAGAAACTCGGCGGCGGCGAGAACGCAGGCGCGGACCTTTTCCTTGGGCCTGACGCCATAGGGCGCGTTGCGGGTGTCCGCGTAGTAGATGTAGTCCTCGTTGGGCAGCGCGGCCACGGCTTGCTTGAGCACGGTGAGGCCGCCGATGCCCGAGTCGAAAAAAGCGATGCGCACGGCGAAAATCCCCTGCGGAATTGAATGCGTGCAGTGTACGCTTCCGCCCGTTCACCGTCAAATGTGGAAACTCCGCCTCTTCCACGCGGCGCATGGCAGTTCTGTTGGTGACATTCTTCTCGTAATCGTAATCGTAATCTTAATCCGCTAACTGCCGCTTGCCGGCCTCATATTCGACCCGTTCCTCATGAACACGATCAGAGGAGGTGCTACGGATCAAGCCCACCCGCATCGAGACGACAGGCACCAGCATCTCTTTCCCTTGCTCGGCACAAGCCAGC
>Ga0172375_10009095_pt1 | contig 13172 bp, 10 predicted proteins | sample LakKiv1m_FD_114537 | JGI IMG/M metagenome (GOLD analysis project Ga0172375, IMG submission 114537) | Freshwater microbial communities from Kabuno Bay, South-Kivu, Congo - kab_092012_11.1m | ecosystem: Environmental > Aquatic > Freshwater > Lake | place: Democratic Republic of the Congo...
GGTATGGAGCTTTTCGTAGAGCAGGTAGATGATTTTTTTCGGAATCATATACCGGAGATCAGCCCCGAGGACTTCTTCGATAAGCTGATCTATGACCCCGATGTTCAGATCCCTTTGCTGCTGATTATGGTTAAACCAGAATTGAAGGATGATATAGTAGTTAAGGCATATGAGGCTCTTCGCGAAGCCGTGAAGGGGAGTTTCCCAAGAAAAAACCTACCCGGAGGCGAGATATGACCACCTTGCCGGTGTTGTTAACGCCATCGTCCACCGAAATCAAGCTGCCCGGGGAACCCCTGCGGGTTCTTGCCATAGACCTGGGAACTACCAATTCCACCGTGGCGGAGATCATCTGGCACCCCGATGAGGGTCTATCAGGCCCCGCCCGCTGCCTGGTGGTGAAGCAGGAAACTGCGGAGGGAGATTATTTTAACGCCTTGGTGCCGTCCGTGGTGGCCATCCATGGCGGCAAAGTCTGGGTGGGTGAGGGCGCTAAGCGCCTCCGTGCCAGGGCCCCGGAGTTGGGTTTAAAACAGAACGAAAATCTCTTTTTTGAGTGCAAAAATGAGATAGGCAACCAGAAGACTTACCATCGGGCCCCGGAGGGGTTCAGATCGGCTGCGGCCGTCGGCGGCAAGGTGCTGCAATTCCTCTATGAGGCGGCGCTGAACGACAACGACCTGCCCATAGCCCGGGCCGTGGTTACAACGGTGCCGGCCTCGTTTCAGACGGCGCAACGCCGGGACACCATCAGGGCCGCGGAATTGGCCGGGATCAAGGTGCAGGGGGGCGACCTCCTGGATGAGCCAGTGGCTGCGTTTTTGGATTACCTGTTTGAGCACGGCTCCGACCTGGCCCCTGAACTCCAGGAATCCAAGAGGTTGGTGGTCTTTGACTTCGGCGGTGGCACCTGTGACGTGGCGATCTTTAGACTACGGGTGGCCAAGGGTGGCCCCTTACAGACAGAAACCCTGGCGGTGTCCCGGTATCACCGCCTTGGCGGCGGCGATATTGATGCGGCCATTATCCATGAAGTGTTGATCCCCCAACTGTGCGCACAAAATGAGCTTTCCCCTCATGATTTGGGGTTTGAAGACAAGAGCCGCTTTATTGCCCCGGCTTACCTGGGGGTGGCCGAGGCCTTGAAGATCAGCCTGTGCACAGAAATTTCCCGCCTCATTAAGTTCAATCATTATGACGGTGGTGATAAAGAAGCTATCAGCGCCAAGTTGCCAGGGGCTTATCCATGCCGGTTTCGAAACCAAGATCTGGCGCTAAGGTCACCGCGATTAACTGCGGCGGCTTTCGAGAAGCTTCTGGAGCCATTTGTGGACCGGGATATGCTATTCGCCCGGGAGACGGAGTACCGCCTGACTTGTTCAGTCTTTGCCCCGTTGCAAGACGCATTGGATAGGAGCGGGTTAAACCGGGAGCAAGTGGACTGGTGCCTGATGGTGGGGGGAAGCAGTCTCATCCCCCAGGTAATCCGGGCCATGAAGGAATTTATGCCGCAGGCGCAGTTGTTGACCTACCAGGACCGGGATTCCATCCAGACGGCGGTGGCGCGGGGCGCGGCCTACCATGCCCTGTCCCTGGCCCTCTTCGGCAGGGGGGTGGTGCAACCGGTCTGCCATGATCGCATCGCTATTCGAACAAAATCAGGTGTGGTGGAACTGATACCCAAGGGGGTGAGCCTGCCATTTCCGGCGACAGGGGGATTTGAGAAATCGCATGCGCTGGCGGTTCCGGAAACCGCCCTGACCCAGGGCATGGAGTTACGTGTTGAAATCGTGGCCGGAGGGGAGGAGCGCATTCTCGGGAGCGGGATATGGGATATCACCCCACCGGTCAACCGAGGCGATCCTCTCCTCCTGGAGTTCCGTTTTGATGATAACCAGGTCCTGGACCTGAAGCTGAAGCTGGCGGAGGAGGGCCGGGGGCAGCCCTTCAAAATGACCCTGGAGAATCCCCTCACCAATGTCGTCAATCCCTGGGTCGAAAAAATGGAAATTGACGCCCTGGAAGAGAAACTCCGCACCGGCAAAATTCCCAAAGCTCAGATGGTGGATGCAATCATTGAAGTGGCAAGAAAATACGCCCAAATCGGCCAGAGGGAAAAGGCTATAGAGTACTTGCAGAGGGCATTGAGGGCCAAGAATCGCCCAGATGGCTACATCCTCAATTTAATCGGAATTTACTATGCAGAATTGGGTAACCATGAAAAAGCTGCCAAGTATTACCTGGAGGCCGCGCAGTTGCCGGGTTGGGCGGTGGCGTGGTTCAATCTGACCCTGGGACTAAAAAGGCAGGGGAAATTTCGAGAAGCCAAGGAGTTTATTGACAAGGCCCTGGAGAAGGAACGGCAAGCCCCATACTTGGTGTTGAAGGCGCAACTGGCCGAGGCCCTTGAAGATATGGTGGAACGAGCCGCTTGCCTGACTGAAGCCATGTCAATATTCGGCCCCATCTCTACCCTCGACGATTGGGGACTGGGATGGTTCCTAACCGCGGCGAAGATGGAGGGAGATCAGGAGAAGGCGGAAAAGGCCGAAACGGAACGTCGCAGGAGGGCAACCGGCAAAGAAGCAACGGACCTACGTGGCGTATTGCCGGGAACCCAAGAAGGTCTCGTGAAGGTATAGACTATCATGCCCATATGGTTGATTCCCCGGGACGAGTTGACCCCGGAACAATTGCGCGCCATTGAACTCAGCCCCAATGAACATCGGGTGGTGTTTGGCGCCCCGGGGTCCGGCAAGACTCAGGTGTTACTCTATCGGGCCAGGTATCTCATGGACACCTGGAAGGTGGATCCCGAACGGTTTCGGATTTTCGTGTTTACCAACGTCTTGAAGAACTACATTCGGGCGGCTGTGCATCTTCTCAATCTACCTGAAAATTGTGTCATGGGTTTTGATAAATGGTGCATGGATTATTATCGCGCCCATATACCAGGCCCATTGCCTATGATTGATGGAGTGCCAAATTTTTCCGAAATTAGGCAGCGCGTGTTAGAGAAATTAACGAGAAGTCGTTCTCCCGTGCCTATGTTCGATTTTGTCCTGGTAGACGAGGGCCAGGACCTGGACGGGAATTCATTCGACATCCTGCGCGCTGTCGCCCGACACCTCACGGTGTGCATCGACCATAAGCAACAGATATATGAACGAGGATCGACCAAGCAGGACATATTGAAAAGATTGGGGCTCAACCAGGTGAACATGAGCCTGTTGGAGTCCTTCCGGTGTTGCCCTTTTATCGTGAAGTTGTCAGCCAGGCTGATTGATGATGCAAAGGAAAGAGAAGCCTACCTCAATCAATCTCGGACCTTTCAGACAGAAAAGGAGACCCCACTCCTCTATCTGGCCTCAGACTTTGAGGATGAAAAGCGGCGTCTGATCGAGATTCTTAGGGTCAGGACACTCAATCAGGACGAGAGCATTGCCATCTTGTTACCCACAAAGAGGAAGGTCTATGGGTTCGCCCAGGGCATCAGGGAAGCCGGTATTGAGGTGGAAACCCCCAAAGAAATGAAATTCACCAACAACCTTCCCAAGATCATGCCTTATCCCAGCGCCAAGGGCCTGACGTTCGATACCGTGTTGATGCCGCGGCTGGTGCAATCTTCTTTCTCTCAAATCGATGCTTCCAGGGTATTGCGGTTGTTATTCGTGGGGATAACCCGGGCCACCAAATGGGTTTACCTGAGCGCTTGCCAGGGACAGGAGATAACCGTCTTGGAGAGACTGAATTCCTTGGCCGCAGAAAACGCCATGACCATCCAAACCTGGTCGCCTACAGCCCCCCATAAAGGGCGCAAGCCAAGGGATGAGGAACCGGGGAGCCCAGAGACGGGGGACATTTTAGACCTTCTGTAAACCTTAACTAGGGAGCATTTTTAGGGAATCTCCGGCGGGCCGACGTATTGCCGCAAGGGGTTTCTTATCCGGGGAGGTATCGGCACAAATGGATTTAACCACCAAAGGAAAGGCTTTACTCCGTTTCCTTAAGGACGCCGCCACTATTCGCCGCCCCAGAATGCCCGCTTATAAAGGCGACGACCGGGTTTTATGGTTCAGCGGTATCCCCAGGGATAGCCAGGAAATCCGCTCGCCATTTCTCGTTCCCCCAACTGACGATTCCTCAGATTTTTGGTTAGAGGTAAAGAAAACCCCTCCGCCTGTTCGCAAACCTATACCCCAGGCGCTTGCCGATTGGGTGCGGCCGGAAGACCTGGATTCACCCCATAAGGAACCGGAGCTTATCCAAGAAATCACGGTTTTGGTTGAGAGGGAGATTCCCGATCCTGATGCTCCCCAGGAAGCTCCCCGCACCATCAAGGAGACGGTTCAGGAAATTCGACGGTTACAAGATCACCCGGAGATAGATGATGCATGGGTTGAGTATTATGTAACCCATTGGGAGCCATGGGCAGAGAAGATGCGCCGTTGGTGGAAAGTATATCAAGTCTATGAAGACGTGGACTTCATGCGCCGCCGTCTCGAAGAATCCGAAGAGCGTTTTGAGCTTTTTCTGGGGATGGGACTTCTGCAATGGCGGGATTCCACAGGCGTAACCGTCAAGCGACATCTGCTTACCGGATCGGCAGAAATCGTCTTCGATGCCGGCCGGGGCCTCATCACTGTGGTGCCAGCCGCTTCCTTTGAGACCTTTAAAATCGAAATCGATATGTTGGACCTGGCAGACCGCCCTCGACTGGAAGGTAGTGCAGTCCAGGATAGGTTGGAAGAGCTGGACATGCACGCCTGGGATAAAAAGAAGGTAGGAGAAATCCTGCGGGAAATTGCCAACCGGGCGAGGGGAGATTCGCAGGTTGATGAGGATGCTTTTGAACCTGCCCGCGCTGCCGACGCCACCTTCCGTGTCTTTTTCGCCCCTGCCCTCATCCTGCGGGAACGGCGACCCACCGCCTTTGAAGAGGTGGTGACGCGTTTACTTGAAAATTCTGAGACATCGTCTGGGTCCTCTACCACCCCCTGGTTGCGCTTTTTGGCAGAAGGCCAGTCGGTGCCAGAAGATGATCGAACCTCCGGTGGGTCCGAGATGGGGGAGCCGGATTGCGGTGAATATTTCCCTTTACCCACCAACGCAGAACAGCGCCAGATAATCCAGCGTTTGCAGAACTCACCCGGTGTTGTAGTTAAAGGACCGCCGGGCACCGGAAAGAGCCATACCATAGCCAACCTGATCTGCCACCTGCTGGCCATCGGCGAAAAAATTCTCATCACCGCCCAGGCCCCCAAGGCGCTTGCAGTTCTGCGAGATATGCTTCCGCGGGATATGCGCGATCTCTGCCTCATTTCCCTGGGTTCATCCCGTGAGGATCAGCGCCAACTAGAAAGCGGGGTGCGAACCATCATCGGCAAAAAAACCTGTGGGATCAAGGGGAAGGCGGGCGGGCTGAGAAGAAGATTGATGACCTTGAAAAAGATTTGCGATTACTGAAAGAAGAACTGTCCCAGGTTGAAAGCCTGTTGCGGGAATCTCGGGAGGCCGAAACCCATTCCCATTTTCTCCCAGGAGGATATGAAGGTACTGCGGCCCAAATAGCCCGACGCCTGGATGAAGACCGAGATAAACTCGGATGGTTCCCTGAGACTCTTCATGATAAGCCTCCCTTTCCTTTCAACCAGTCCGAGGTTCGGCTTTTGGCGGAGATGCACGCCGAACTAACGCCGGACTACGAACAGGAACTCCAATGGTATACCGGCGACTTTACTCTCCCGTCTCCTGAGGATTTTCAGCGGCTGATAGCTGACCTGAAGGCGGCTGAGGACCAGGCTTCCCAAGCTCTGGATAAAGCTGACCCCCGGAAAGTTAATCTTCTGCAAAACTCCCCGAAAGATGGCTTGGAGAGAACTGCCCAAGCGCTTCGTATCCTGGAGGAACCTACCTTGCGGGCCGCTCGCGCCCTGGGGAATCTGGCCGAGGAGATTTTGAAGGACTTGCTCCTGGGGGAAAATCTCCGGTGGGGCAGATTTTCTGAAAAGGCATCGGCAATCATTGACCATATTGAGACCCTGCTGGAACAAGTAGGGAGCACCGAGATAACTATTTCTGCCAATTGTGACCACATTCGGTTGGGAGCTGATACCGCAAGACGCCTGGCATATCTTGAGCAAGGATGCTGGCAGGGTTTCTGGGTAATAAGGCCCAGAATCATCAGGGAGACCCAATATATAGAGGCCGACTGCCGACTCAACGGCCTGCCGGTAAACGATCCCGATAGCCTGGGAAAGTTGATTGCTTACCTTCAGGGAAAGGCGTCCGTTGCCGATTTCCTCCGCCTGTGGCCCCATCCCATTGATGGAGGCGGCAACCAGGATGATATCTTTCAACTTTCCATTGCCGCCAGGGAGAAAGTTTCTGCGCTTACCCGTTTATTGGAGGCCTTTAAAGAACCGGGCGAAGATTGTTTTACATGTATCCCTGTGCAAGAAAGAATCAATCTCGCCTACCCCAGTGAACGTTTGCTTTGGCTGGCCGCCATTGAGGCCGAACTTGCCCGGCGCGCCGTCCAAGAAGCGTGTAAACCCTTAGACGACTGTCACCAGAAAATCCAGGATTGTCTTTATTCGGGGAAAGCCCATCCATGTCTCAGTCAACTCTCCCAAGCTCTTCAGGAGAAAAACCCGAGATCCTGGCATGAATCCTTCGCAGGTCGTGAAGCCATTCGCATCCAGCAGGAACGCTATCAAGAGTACCAAAAACTGATGACCCGACTTGAGCAAGCCGATGCGCCAATGGCGTTCCAGGTGCGCCGCCATCAGGGGGACCCGCAGTGGCAACCGCGCCTTATCGACCTGGAGAAAGCCTGGTTCTGGGCTTCGGCTCGTGGTTGGCTTGGGGATGTAGCCGACCGTCAGCGATATGATGGACTGGTGCAGAGATACAATCGAATAAAGGAAAAAATAGAAAAGCGGATCGAAGAAGTCGCGTCGAAGCGCGCGTGGCAGGCTTTCTTTAGGCGATTGGATGATCCAACCATTCAGAATCTGTTTGCCTGGACCCGTGCAGTCGACCGCATCGGCCAAGGAACGGGAAGATATGCTTATCGCCACCGCCGCACCGCTCGTGATTATTTGAATAAATGCATCCCCAAGATTCCTGCCTGGGTAATGCCTTTGCACAAGCTATGGGCCACCATCGAGGCCCAACCTGCCCTTTTTGACACGGTCATCATTGATGAGGCATCCCAGGCGGAACTCAGCGCTCTCGCTTTGCTGTTGCTGGCCAAACGGATAATCGTGGTGGGTGATAAGATGCAAAACAGCCCAGAGGCCGTAGGGATTCAGGAAGACAACATTGCCCGATTGATCCGGGAACACCTTCAGGATTTCCATTTTCGCGCCGAATTCCGGCCGGATACCAGCCTCTTTGATCATGCAGAGCGGTCCTTCGGGAATCTCATTTCCTTGCGGGAGCATTTCCGGTGTGTTCCGGAGATAATCAGGTTTAGTAATGACCTATGCTACCGTGATGCTCCTTTAGTGCCCTTGCGGCAAGCTCCGGTGGATCGTCTGCCGCCTTTACAGCATACACTGGTTCCTGGCGGTTATTGCGAAGGGGATGGACAGAGAATCCGCAACGAGGTGGAGGCGGGAAAATTAGTAGAGACCGTTCTCCTATGCCTCAAGGATGAAGCTTACGAAGGTAAATCCATGGGCGTGATTGTCCTGCAAGGGCGCGCCCAAGCGGATCTCATTGAAAGGAAACTGGCAGCCGACCTGGACCCGAGAATCATTGAAGAACGTAAATTACGATGCGGGGTTCCTGCTACCTTTCAGGGCGATCAAAGGGATGTGATTTTTCTTTCTCTGGTTGCCGTACCTGATACCCCCGATAGGCGTTTTCGGGCTTTGACCGAACTCGACTTCCAGCGTCGCTTCAATGTCGCCATGAGCCGGGCCAAGGATCAAGTATGGCTTTTTCACAGCGTGCAACAATCCGACCTGAGACCGGATTGTCTGCGTCGGAGGTTGCTGAGATTTCTTCAAAGCCCTTGGCAGGAAGGGAGGGGTTGGGAGGGAGAAGAGCTGGAACGTCTGGAAAGGGAAGCGGCCCGGTCGCCGCGCCGGCCAGGGGATCAGCCCGGACCATATGAGAGTTGGTTCGAAGTTGATGTAGCCGTGGAACTTTTGAGACGAAAATATCGGGTGCGTCCGCAGTGTGAAGTGGCAGGTTATTACATCGATTTGGTGGTGGAGGGCTTGGAATCACGGCTAGCCGTGGAATGTGACGGCGACGCCTGGCATGGCCCTGAAAGATATGACTATGACATGGCCCGGCAACGCCAATTGGAAAGGGCCGGATGGAGCTTTGTCCGCATCCGGGAATCTGAATTTTATCTTGACAGAAGCCGTGCCGTGCAGGAGATCATACAGGCATGCAATGACCTGGAGATATATTCCTTGGATATGGAATTAAGCCCTTCACAGCCCGAAGAAGAGAAACCAGCAGAAATGGAAATGGCGCCGGAAGGTCAACCGGAGGAAGAATCTCTGGAACCTGGAGAATTCGTTGGTGAGCCTGCTCCCATGACCGGACCATTTACGGGATATACAGATGAGATGGATTTCCCCGATCCCCGCGAGGCTTCGATTGCTAACATCTGCGAGGCTCTAAAAAACATCATTGCAAAAGATGGCCCGCTTACGCGGTCTTCCATATATCATCTTTATATAGAAGGATGTCCAAACCTCCAGCGTTCTGGCCGGGCTGTGCGGGATAGATTAAACGGTGCTTTGAGAGCCCTGCTCAAAGCAGGGGAGATCGTACAGGAAGATGAGTTGGGAAGTGGAAAACCCGAAGGGATAGTGGTCCGGGTGGCAGGCACTCCTGCGGTCCGCTTGCGCCCAGCCGGTCGTCGCAAGCTAGAGGAAATCCCTCATTCAGAGATTTTTCTGGTTCTGGACCGATTGCAGACAACGGCGAGTGATCCCAATGACGAAGAGCTTTTCTTTCGAAAAATCTTGGAACATTTTGGTTTTAACCAACTAACAAGAACAAGAAGAAAGCATCTTCAGAACCTCCTTAATCGCTTCAGACAGAGAGGCCAATATATTCAATTGGACCAAGATGCCGCAGGAGGAGGAAAGCCGGCCCCCGGTTTTCTTTTTACTCATGGGCCATTGTATGAAAAAAATTGAATGCTGTAAGCTTTATATGATAAGTAAGCCTTGATAACCGTGAGCTGGCCTTCCGTATCACCCAAGGACCGACCATGAGCGGTGAGGCCGTTGAAACTCTGTCGGTTCTTCTCGCTGATGTGGCCGCCCTTGTCTATAATACGGTCTCTGATAAAGCGCATATGCCTGGCTTCCTCTTGCATGACAGCCCTCGCGAAGCCGATCTTGACATAGGAATCTACAGAAGCTTCCTTCGGTTCGCTGCCTCTCTTCACGAGCACTTTGAGGGAGCAGAGCGGTGCCCCTTCCAGTATTTCATCACGACAACGACCGCTCCCCCGGAAGACTTGCGGGCGAAGTACGTGAAGCTGCAACTGAACGCCTCCGATCCTGAGGGCCTTCTACTTCGTGGAATATCGCCCAAGCTGAAAGAACGCTTTTTTGGCCTTGAGTAATTTACATGGAAACAGTGTTGAAGAACACCAACCTCGCTATCCGAAAGCTTATGGAGAAGGACCGGCCGACCCGCGGGCGGCGCATCCCCCAAAGACCGGTTGACGGAAGAGAAGAAACGCGGTACTCTAAAAGCCAATGATAATTTGAAGAAAAGAGGCGCAGCCGACACCATGAATGCCGACCCCCAAACGGTGATCCAGCAAGCCCTGGGTCTTGCTGAGAAAGACCGGGCCATCCTGGCCGGGTTGCTCCTGGAGAGCCTGGAAGTCGAACCGGATGCTGATCATGAAGCCCGATGGCAGGCGGAAGTTTCCCGCAGAGTGGCAGAACTGGATACGGGGGGCATCCCGGTTGTTCCCTGGGAGGAAGTGAAAGTCCGGCTTCGGCAGCAGCGCCATGGCCCGCCGGAAGATTGAGTTTCACCCGGCGGCGTTGGCGGAAGCGGAGGCAGCCCGTGATTGGTATGCTGAGCGCAGCCTGTCGGTGGCCCGCGCCTTCATCGCCGAACTGTCGCAAGCCGTGGACCGAGTGGCCGCGGCTCCCCAACGATGGCCTCTTTTCACCCCAGACACCCGCCGCTTTGTCTTCCCCCGCTTCCCCTTCAGCCTGATTTACCGCCTCACCGGGACCAGCCTCCAGATTATTGCGATAGCCCATACCAAACGTCGGCCCGGCTACTGGCAGGAGCGGTAGCCCGGCGGGGGGTAATCCCCTTCCAGACCGGCCGACCCGCGCTGCTGCCATCCGAGCAGGAGTTCTCATGAATGAGAAAAATGGCACTGAGTCAATGAATGAATCCGAGTTCCCGGATACTTATTACCTCTCTGTCAGCGACCGGGTCATAGTGGATGCGGCAATTCAACTGCTGGATAAGATTGCGCATGCAGCATTTACCCGCCCAGCCCAATTGGTCTCGGTGGCCAAAGCCCTTTATGTCTTGAGCAAGATCCCACAGGTAACTCAGGCGGAGGTTACGTTTCATATCAGCCTTAACGGCCCGAGGCGATGGTTCGGTGAGCACGAGATCTGGCACTGGTGGACCGTCGAGATCGACAGCCGATTCATCGAAATCGGGGCCAACGGTCATTTCTACCGGGAGTCCACAGGCGGGGACTCGTTTACCAGCCTTATTTGGAGCGCCTGGCCCGGGGAGCAAGCCACCTGTTTGGACTACCTCGACAAATTGTGGATGGTGGACGACGCGCAACCGTTTCCGGAAGAAATTGCCAGCCTGGACCTCACCGAACCTGGTTTTTCTTTGGAGGTTAGAGATGAAGACAATCTCTTGCTCGATGAGATGGAGGTCAATGATGAGGATGAGGAGGCTGAATCAGAGATGAAACCGAAATATGAACCGGTTGATGAGTCCGAAAGGCGGTTGCAGGCCCACGAAAATATAGTCGAAGGTGTCCGGCGCAATGATACGTACGCCGGGGCTTCTGAAGAATGTGACATCTGCGGCAAGCCGTTTTCCTCACGCCGTTTCATGGTTGACGGCAACCGGCGCGGACGGGGGATTGAATGGGCTTGCATGTGCAGCGCCTGTTTCTTGCGCGAAGGCGAGGGTATCGGCTACGGCAAAGGGCAGCTATACACCCACATGGACAATGACGAATGGTTGATGACCGGAGGATTTCCACCACAGGAAATGGACTCCGAACTATGAGGGTGATTGGGCCTGACTAGATGTTCAATATGCCCGAGTTGATTCAAATGAATCATGCTCAAATAGAACTCGAAGCCGAGTCGGTGGCATTCTTAGTGTGTGCGCGAAGCGGAGTGACATCGAAGTCCGAGACGTACCTTGCAAATTACGTCAAGGAGAATACAACGATCGATCGCATCGACAGTTACCAGGTCATGTGTGCAGCCGGTCAAGTAGAAACCTTGCTCGGCCTGACTGCGCAAACCCAATGCGATAAGCCTAAGAAGAAAGGGCATTGATTGTATAGTTCCCTTGGCTAACCTCGGCTGACCGCCCCACCGCTGCCACCCGCCGAGGGAACCACGACAAGTTGAGATATAGACAACAAGCTGCAACAAAACCACTGATATAAGAGGTCAGGAGCAAGCAGGTTGAAGAATAGGTTTGAGCCAAAATTCAATATTACCAATCGGATAACCGCCTGTCTTACCCGCATTGAGCGAGCCCGGGGTTTCTTAGAGGCCGCTACTTTGTCCGAAGCCTGGGTGCGCGAGATGGGCCGTCGAGCGCTGATCCTGGAAGCCCACCACACTACGCATATTGAGGGAACTCGGCTGAGCCTTGAGCAGGCCGAGCGTTTGTTGGAAGGCAAACCGGTTCCCGAGGCCGATCCCGACGATGTGCGGGAGCTATTGAACTACCGGAGAGCCTTCGATTTCGTCTCCGAATACCTGGAGATCGGCGGCCCGATTACCCAGGGACTGATACGTGAAATCCACCAGCGGCTGGTCGAAGGTGTCCGGGGAGGGAGCGCAGCTCCCGGCGAGTACCGGAAAGTCCAGAACTACGTGGTCAACTCCGTCACCGGCGAGATTGTTTACACGCCACCACCGGCGCACGATGTCCCGATCATGATGGCAGAGCTGGTGGACTGGCTCAACACCGAACCGGAGGTCCATCCCGTACTGGTGAGCGGCGTCGCCCAGTTCCAGTTCGTGCATGTCCACCCGTTCTTGGACGGCAACGGCCGCACCTCCCGGCTGCTTTCAACGCTATGCCTCTACCGGGCGGGGTATGATTTCAAGCGGCTGTTCACGATCAGCGAGTATTACGACCGGGATCGGCCGGCCTTTTACCGGGCAATTCAGAGCGTCCGGGAAAGCGGCATGGATATGACCGGATGGCTTGAGTACTATGTCGAGGGCCTGACCACCCAGCTTGCCGAGGTCAGACAGCGGGGGGAGCAAGCCATTCGGGGAGACGTGCTCGTTAAGCAGTATGGCCTTTCAGATCGCCAGGCCAGGGTGATAAAGCATATCCTTGAGCATGGCAGTCTGACCATCCAGGAGTTCGAACGCCTATGTCCGGACGTCAACCGCCGGACGCTGCAGCGGGATCTGAAAGCCATGGTCAATGGGGGGGTGCTGCTCTCGGAAGGCGCTACCAATCAGTTGGTTTACCGGATCAAGGGGCAACCTTAACTTGCGACAATCTTGCGACACAACTTGCGACAGGCTCACGACATGGCTTGCGACATCCGGCCTGGCGGGGTAGCAACTTTCGCAGGGGGCACGTCTAAATTTTCACCCATCACAGCCTACCTCTTTTTGCGCAATCCCATAAAAACTGACTTATCAAACCTTGAGCTTTGATGATTTCCTGCCCGGGTGTTGGGGATAGTGTTGGGGAAAAATAATTGAGGGTTAGGCTGTTTGACTTAACCCTTTGATTTCATTTGGCGTCCCCACGGGGATTTGAACCCCGGTCGCCGGCGTGAAAGGCCGGTGTCCTGGACCAGGCTAGACGATGGGGACGCATTTTATGGGCCGTGTTGGATTCGAACCAACGACTCTCTGCTTAAAAGGCAGATACTCTACCGACTGAGTTAACGGCCCGAACAGAGTATTATTAACCCCTGGAGA
>Ga0172375_10009098_pt1 | contig 13169 bp, 14 predicted proteins | sample LakKiv1m_FD_114537 | JGI IMG/M metagenome (GOLD analysis project Ga0172375, IMG submission 114537) | Freshwater microbial communities from Kabuno Bay, South-Kivu, Congo - kab_092012_11.1m | ecosystem: Environmental > Aquatic > Freshwater > Lake | place: Democratic Republic of the Congo...
CTCGAACAAGGTTTTCACCGTTTGGATAATAACGCTCGATATTTTTGAGATGCAGCAGCGGTTTTGTCATAAACGCGACCCGTATGACGGACGGTCTTTGCGTGAATTTTTCTCATCACTTTTTGATTGCTGTTGCACGTTGCTACCGACTGAAACGCCGTCACGAATTTCAACCAAACGCCGATTTTTCAAACCAACATGAACAATTTTTTCTTCTGTACCCGTCGCGGTAATTTCTTTGATGCGATACGCCATGCCTTGCGCGTTATCTTCTTTGGGCAAGCGTTCACCTAATGCGGTTACAGGCAACATCGGCACGTTTTCGGCTTTTCCTAAAACAAAGAAAATTTGCGCGCTCATGCCCGTCATCAATTGGCGGTCTTGATTATCGACATCAATCAAAACATCGTACAAAACCACATTATTGATAACTTGCGGAGTGGGTAAAATTTGCCGAACTACGCCTTGCCAACGACGTTCACCCGCACCAAGCGTTGAAAAATAAACAGGCAAATCAGGTTTTAAACGCATTACATCCGCTTCCGCCACTTGAGCGCGAACCGTCATTAAATCTAATTTCGCTAATTGCAAAATCATCGGGGTTTGTTGATTGGCGTTAAGCGTTTGACCTGCTCTGGCTTTTTGGTCAACGACTGTGCCATCCATCGACGCAAAAATCTTCGTATAACCTAAATTGGTTCTATCGCCGTTCAAAGTCGAATGTACTTGCTCAATTTGCGCTTCAATTGCAGCGACAGTGGCTTGGGCTTTTTTTAGCGTAAATTCGCTATTTTGAAAATCTTGCTCACTGACGCTGTGAGTTTTGAGTAATTCTTTATTGCGTTCATATTGCTGATTTGCAAATACCATTTCGGCGCGTTGCCCGATTAACTGGGCTTGCAAATTTTTGATATTCGCTTCATCGGCTTGCACGCGAGCGGCATAAATTCGCGGGTCAATTTGCGCGAGTAAATCGCCTTCTTTGACGTTGTCGCCAATTTTGACGTAAATCTTTTGCAATTGTCCCGTGACTTGTGCGCCGACATCGACATATTCTTTAGCTTCTAACTTGCCTTGTGCAGTGACATTTTCTTCAATGTTGCCTAATGAAACGGTGACATTTGCATGACGTTTGTTGTCGATATTTTGTGGTTTTTGCCAGAAAAAATAACCGCCGCCAGCACTTAACGACAAAATAACCACTAGCCCTAAAAAACGACGACTTTTCATTAAAACTCTGCCCACATTCGTAATAAATTGTGATAACAACCTGTTAAGTTGATAACCGCTTGTGTATCACCTTGCGTACTGCGTAATTCTAAAATCGACATATCCATTTCAAATAATAATCGACGACGTTCTGTTTCTCGAATCATACTTTCCATCCAAAAAAAAGAAGACACACGACTACCTTTTGTTACAGGTTCAACACGATGCAAACTTGAACTTGGATATAACACCATATTTCCAGCAGGTAGTTTTACCGCGTGTGTGCCGTAAGTATCTTCAATAACTAATTCGCCGCCTTCATAATTGTCAGGGTTTGTTAAAAAAACCGTTGCCGATAAATCAGTGCGAATGCGTTGCCCAGTCACTGAACAATGCCGCACCGCATTATCAATGTGATTGCCAAACGCATTGTGTTCCCCTTCGTAACGATTAAACAGCGGCGGAAAAATACGTTTTGGCAATGCGGCTGATAAAAACAACGCATTTTGATTTAAGGCTTCTAAAATAATTGCTCGAACGGCTTGGCATTGCGGCGTATTTTCAGGCAGTTGCAAATTATTTTTTACTTTTGCTGATTGTGTACCAGCCGTAATAATCCCGTCTGCCCATTGCGCCGTAGCGAGATGTTCCTTACATTTTTGCAAGGCTTGCTCATCTAATACATCTGAAATTTCAATCAGCATGGCTAAATCCCAATCGCTTGTAGAGTGAAAAATATCATTAAACCCAATGAACCTAAACCTAATCCCGCGCCAGCTAATCGTGTACCGTGCAAGCGTGTCCAAAGTAGCGTACCAGTTAAGCTCAGAATAATTAAACCACCTGCTAACGTATCGACCAACAACACCCAACCCACGCCCATTCCGACACCTTTATGCAAATTGGTGAGCAAATTCAAAAACGAACCTTCACCTTTTTTAACGGTCACAAAAGCGTTGCCTTGCCAGTATTCAGCTTGCATCATGAATTTCGGATTACGAACGGTGATTTGCCATTGCGCGGGTTGTTGAACGGGAACATTATTCCATGTCACGGTTTTTTCTTTTTCATTGCGAATTTTTGCCTTAGACGTATCTATTTCCAATTTTGCCCCTAACCATTCCGCCATCGCTTTCGCATCGACGGGTGGCGGCTCAGGTAATTGTAATTGAATTTCTTTTTGCGGCATTCGACCTGTCGGGATTTTCATAATTTCACGATGATTTAGCAAAATCCCCGACAAACCAAATAACAATCCTAACGTTGCGCCCCAAAGTCCAAACCAAGCGTGCGTGCGGCGTAACCATTTTAAAAATGCGCCGCGCGAAAGTTTATGCGGTAAAAATAAATAGCCACCGTTCATTTTAGGCGGACGCGACGGCGTTTTTAATTCGTCAGAAGTGTTCATAGCGTTTTTAAAAATACAGATCGAATGGAAAATGTTAATACTTGAAATTCACAGAAAGTTGCCCTGAAATAGGAATACCTGGTAATGCTGAATTGGTTTGTCCTGATTCATAATAAACCGTGTCTGCCAAATTAAAGACGTTCATTTGCACATCAAAATGTTTTTGATGATAAGCCACAACTGCATCTAATCTTGCATAACCTGGTAAAACGGCTTCATTCACGCTATCTGCATAACGGTCAGAAGCATAATAAACTCCGCCGCCCACTTCCCAATTTGGCGTAATGTGATAGGTTGACCAAACAACACCGCTATGTTCAGGAACGTTGACCGAAGTCATGCCTTGAAACGATTTTGTTAAACCGCTCACTGTTCCAATAGCCGTATTATTCGATTTCACAATTTCAGCATCTAAATACGCATACGTCATCGATACATCCCAATTCGGTAAAATTTCACCTGCTAAACCTAATTCAATACCGTCTGTGCGTTGTTCACCTGCTAAAACTTGCAATGCGGTATTGTTAGGGTCAGTAGTTCGGGCGTTTTCTTTTTCTAATCTAAAAATTGCGCCCGTTGCAGATAAACGTCCATCGAGAAAATCTAATTTCGCGCCCACTTCAAAATTGTTATTAGTTTCGGGCGGTAAATTTGAGGTGTTGGCATTCAAACTCAAACTTTCTGCTGACGGGTTAAACGAATTGCCATAACTGAAATAATACGATTGTGATTTGGTCGGTTGCCAAACTAAACCGCCTCGTGGACTCCATGCAGTATCAGTGCGGCTAAAATTGCCTGTTTTCGGATTTAAATAATTTTCAAGTTGCGCTTCAAATACGTTGTAGCGTGTACCAAAAAGTAATTTCCATTCAGGTGTAATTTCAAATTGGTCTAATACATAACCCGCGTAGTATTGCGCTTGCGTGAAAGTGTCTGTGCCAAGTTTTGTATTGCCATCAAAGCGGGTTGCAAGTCCTGCCGTGCGCGTTAAAACAGGATTAAATACTGAAACGCGCGAAACGGTTGTTTGTGTGGTGGCTTTAAATGCGTAATCTTCCCAACCAAATTCACTGCCGAACATAAACGTATTCCCAAAACCAAAAATCGGTTTTTTCAACACAAAATCGGTTTGGTTATAAACATTTTCTTGGTTGTTGAAACGTAAGGCTTGAGAACGTGCAATAGTTCCTGCATCTTTGCCAGTATAAGCTGGTGCGCCAGAAAACAAATGCGTGAGATATTCACGTTCATAACCGCCGTAACGCACGGTATTTTTAACCGAAAAATCAGAATTGAAACGATGCGTTAATGCGACGGTTGCAACATTCACATCGGTGTCCATCATGCGGTCATCGGTGAAACCGTAGAATGTGTTAATAGGCACGTCAGCGGGTTTTCCTTTCCACATAGGAACGCCATAATCAAACATTCCCTCTTCTTCTTGATGCAAAAGATTGAGCGTTAAATCCGTATCGGGCGTGATTTTGAATGCAAAGGATGGCGCGATTCCCCAGCGAGTTGTTTGATTGTAATCGCGAAATGAATCAGCATCTTGATACATAAAATTTAAGCGTGAAGACAAATCTTGATAAGCTGTTTCAGCATCAATTGTGGTGCGTTTGAAATCATATAAACCGTAAGTAAAACCGCCTGAAAGATTGGTTTTTCCAGTCGGTTTTTTCTCAACTTGATTGATGACACCGCCTGTTGCGCCGCGACCGAATAAAACCGATGACGCACCTTTTAACACTTCGGCTTTATCAATAAAAAACGTGTCACGGTTGTATTGCCCATTGTCTTTTACGCCGTCGATATAATTATCAGAATTTGCCGCAAAACCACGCAAGGTAATGGAATCGCCTGTACGTCCGCCTTCACCAGCGGCAATAGTTAAGCCGCTAACGTTTCGCAAAGCGTCGCGCAAATTGAACGCATTTTGTGATTCCATGAGTTTTTTAGGAACAACTGTGACTGATTGAGGAATATCACGAATTGCCATATCGGTTTTGCTTCCCACACTCGACGAGTCAGCTTTGAAATTATTTTCTTTTTTTTGACTTTTTTCGCGGGTGGCTTCGACTTTGACATCTTCTAAAACAACGTCTTTAGATTCGGTGTCGGATAATTCTGGCTCGGCTGCCATGACCATGCCGCTAAGTAATGCGCCTAACGGAACGAATGCGCCAAGTTGCCATTTTGATTTTGAGCGTATGTTTAACATAGCTTCCCCTTTTCATTTTTCAGTTTGTGATTACAAAAAACACATGGCTGCCTTGCGAAAAATGCTGGGTGGCTAGTTTTGTTTGAGAGATTTTTAAAGTATTTAAATACGAATGATTCTTAAATTTAGATTAACTGGATTTTGAAAAGAAAGCAAGAGTGAATGTTGTTTTTTGATGTTAAGTGTTGCTTTTTAGCAAAAAACTAATTCAGACGATGAGATGAATTTTTGACAACAGTCAAAAAAGGTTGTTTTTTCTGTTTCGCAGTTTGCGTATCTGCTCTTAATTTATTTGCCGCTATGCTTAACGTGTCGGCAATTTCTAAAAACTCGTCCACTTTGAAATGCAACGACAGATTTTGTACTCGCCAATGAACTAATTGGCATTCGTAACACACAAACGCATTGGTGAGTGTTGACGATGCTAAATGATGATGTTGACAGGGATTTTTCATCGTTTTTCCTTAGCGTGATTTTTCAAGTAGCAATTGATTTGTAGTCATTTGCCAATGTTCGAGTAATTGCATGTACATTTCTTGATTGGTTGTAATGCGAAGTGATTGCGCGTAAGAAATGAGTTGCCCTAATTGGTTCACGATTAAATGAGAAAGTTTTGGACATTGATAACCATCAATAAATTTTGTCATCAACGCACATGTTCTAGCATGTAAGGTTTGCAGTTGCCTTAATTGTTCTTGTTGTATTTCAAGTTGTGACATGACACAGCCTCCAAATTTACTTTTAAAAAAGACGTACCTAAAAAGAAACGAATCCCCATTTGATTTTTTTAGGTACGCAGAAGAGTTTAGAAAAGAAAGACAGTGAGAGGTCACTCAACCGTCGAATCAAATGATAATGATTCTTATTTGAAATGTAAAGGGCTATTTTTTGTTTAAAAAAAACAACATTTAAGGCTTGCTATTCGAGATTTATTTTTCTATATTAAGAATCATTCTTATTTGTAATAATAGTTTTTTGTAATAACAAAATGAAAAATCAAACTAAAAAAAATCTACCCAATTCAGACGAACTACATTTGAAAATAGACACCACAGAATTATTTAAAACAAAAAATGAAATCATCATTATTCATCGCGGCGAAGATTACCGTTTGAGAATTACCAGTAACGATAAATTGATTTTGACGAAATAATTATGAAAACTCTTGATTCTACAACTGCCAACAGCACACACTTTCTAGGTATTTCAGTCGCAGTTGCGTTGCACGTTGCAGGCTTATCCTTGTTGGATTTGAATGCCACCAAAATACCTGAACCTGAAATCATCACGCCACAACCGATTATGGTGGAATGGGTAAGTAATACGCCACAAAAAGAAACGCAACTTATTCAATTCAAAGCAGAAACTGTGCAGCCGAAAGTAGAACAAAGTAAGCCAAAAACGCCGCCTAAACCCGTAAAAAAAACACAACCCAAAGTTCAAAAAATCGTTACAAAAACCGAACCGTTGATTGCCAACAACACCTCGTCAGTTTCGAAAATACACGCTGAAACACAAGAAAAAATAGAACCTATTTTAGAAAAAACATTGCTCAAAGCAGAACCAATTAGTCAATCAGCAAGCAACATCAGTTCAAACAACAGTGCGCCGTTAAATCAATCTGAAAAAATGCCTGTCACGTTGCCGAGTTTGAACGCTAGTTATTTACAAAATCCTGCGCCAACGTATCCTGCAACCGCTCGCCAAAATGGCGAAGAAGGCAAAGTGTTATTGCGTGTTTTTGTCAATGAAGCTGGAACAGTTGAAAAGCTCACTTTGAAAAAATCTAGCGGTTACGAACTCTTAGATGATGCCGCAAAAGAAACGGTTGGAAAATGGCAATTTGTGCCAGCAAAACAAGGCGATAAAACCGTTTCAGCATGGGTCGTTGTGCCAATTTCATTTAATCTTGAAGGATAAATTTTTATGGAAATTTCAGAAAACATCAGCCATTTTTTGGCGCAAAGTGACACTGTTGGACAAGCCTTATTTTGGATTTTGCTGACGATGTCTGTGACCAGTTGGTATTTTATTATTGTAAAGGCATGGCAAAGTTTTCAAACTCGCCAACGTAGTCAGCAATTTTTAAACACCTTTTGGGAAGCCAATTCACTCGATTCGGTAGCGAAATTACTCACCGAACATACTGCAAAAGAACCGTTTTCGCATTTAACGTATCACGCGATTAACGCGAATCGTCATCACACATTGCATCGTACTAATAAGTTATATGAAGCTGGTTCAGGAAGTGAATTTTTAACGCGAGCCATGCGTCGCGTGATGGATGAAGAAACGGCAAAATTAGAATGGGGGCTAACGATTTTAGCGTCAGTTGCTAGCACCGCGCCATTTGTCGGTTTATTCGGAACCGTTTGGGGTGTTTATCGCGCATTACTGAGTATTGGACAAAATGGACAAGCCTCGCTTGACCAAATTGCCGCACCTGTTGGCGAAGCGTTAATCATGACGGGATTCGGTTTAGCGGTTGCGATTCCTGCCGTGCTGGCTTATAACGCTTGCGTGCGTTCTAATCGGATGTTACTCGCTCAACTCGATTCATTCGCGCATGATTTATTTGCTTTTCTCACTACAGGCAGTGCGATTCCCTCAACGCTTGAAGCGCAATCAAACGGTTACAATGTAACAATGGCTGGAGGTTGAAATGGCATTTGGCAGTTTTGAGCAAAAATCAGGTGGTCACGCAATGGCAGAAATTAACATGATTCCGCTCATTGATGTGATGTTGGTGTTGTTAGTAATTTTTATGATTACTGCGCCACTCGTAACGAATTCGGTGAGAATTGATTTACCGAAAGCCAGTAGTGAAGTGCAACCACCTGATAAAGAAGCCATCAATTTATCGATTGATACCACAGGGCAATTATTTTGGAATGAAGAAACGGTCACGCGCGAATTGTTAAATCAGCGATTGAATCAACTTTTTCAAGAGCGCGGCGAATTATCGGAATTACACGTTCGCGCTGATAAAGAAGTACCTTATCATTTTGTGGCTGAAACGCTCGCCGATGCGTCGAAAATTGGCATTACCAAAATAGGTTTTATTTCAGAGCCTGAACAATAATTTTTTAAAAGGAAATGTTATGAAGATGTTACAAAAAACGGGTGTTGCTTGTTTATTTGCATTGGCTTTCGTTCAAGTTGCAAAAGCAGAAGAATCGCCGCGTGTTGAACGCCGTGTTCAGTACATGACTAAACAATTAACTTTAACGCCAGAGCAACAAATCAAACTCAAAGCGGTGTTTGAAGATGATGAAAAACAACGTGAATTACATCGTGCTGAATTCAAAAAACAGCTTGACGCGATTTTAACGCCAGAGCAAAAAGCGAAAATGGAAGAAAATTGGCAAAAACGCAAAGATAAACGTAAGTCTAAAAAAGGTGAGCCGCCTGTTGATGATCTTGATCGTGTTGAAGACGACAAAAAATAATCAAAAAAAACCGCGTGTGAAAACGCGGTTTTTTTATGTTTGTTGCTTGAAAAATTACATACTCAAACGCACACCAATCCAACCAGCTCGTGGCGCACCTGGTGAAACAAAACGACCATCGTTGTATTTATCTCCCAATACTTCATCGGCTTGTCCATAAACGCCAAACGTGTTGTAACGCACATCAAAAATGTTATTGACTTTGCCAAACAGAGCGAAGTTTTTGGTGATTTTATATTCAGCAGTACCGTTGAACAACCAATAACCAGAAAGTGGTTTTGTCATGTTGGTTTCGTCGCCGCGAAAGAATTGTTGCCCGCTGTATTGTCCGTTAATGCCTAAAGAAACTTTTTTCCACAAATCAACACTCAATGCCGCTTTAAAGATATGTTCAGGAATCGATGCAATTTTATCACCTTTTTGAACTTGCACAATTTCATCGGCATTCAACGGATTTTGAATGTCAAAACCGTCTAAATAACGTGCATTTAAATAAGTGTAATTCGTCGAAAAATGCCAATCATCAATCGCGCTAAATAAACTTTTTTTATCAATCGAAGTTCCCGCTTCAATCCCATAACGGCGCGTTTGTCCAACGTTGCTGAAATAACCTTGGCTCGCCAATCCGCCAGCGCGATGAAAAATAATATCGTCATGATTGATGGCATGAAAAAAACCTAAATTCCAATTCATTTTTCCATCAACGAGTTTATTCAAATTGCCACGAAAACCACCTTCCCAAGTTTTGGCAACGACTTGATTTAGCGGTGGGTCAGCAACAAACGAATTCGGCAATTTACAAGGCGCGTCAGGGTCGGCACAACTGAGTTCCATTGGCGTTGGCGCACGCGCTGATTCTGAATAGTTGCCGTACATATTTACGTTATCAACGATTTGATAAGTCAAACCAGCAGACGGATTTAGACGCTCAAAAATATGATGCCCGTTTAAATTTTTATCGGCATCGTTGATATATTGGTCTTTCATATCAACCGTAATGTGGTTGTAGCGTCCTGCAATCGTCGCCGCGAGTTTGTCAGTAATCGAAAACGTATCGGTTAAAAATACGCCGACGGTTTCTGTGCCTGCTTTTAAACGTACTTTTGATTCATCAACAAAAATGCCACTTCCCACTGTGCCACGGTCTGCGGTTAATGAGCCTAATTCGGTATTTGCCGAATAATTGATTTCTGACACGTCGTAAGTTGTGCCAACGGTTAAATTATTTTCATGTTTGAACAAATCGCCCGTGAAAGCTGTTTGCAAACTTCCACCTTTTCCACGCATAAAGGTTGCACTGGAATTGCGTGTTGCACCTTCAACTGCGTCACTTGCAGGCACTAAATTTCCGTTTACATCAATGACTTCTTCGTGACCGTCTTCACACAAAAGACTGCCATCGTGTTCACAATCATCATAATCACTGTCGTCACCATTAAAAGTACGCATTCTATTTTGTCGAAAATAACCATTACCGCTTATTTCAATGTTATCCGTAACATCATAACTGCCCGAAAGTTCTGAAAAGAACATGCGGGTCACAGTTTCATCAGGATGCGTGAAAATCGCTTTTCGGTTTTCGTTTAACAGTTGAATCGGTGTTGCCCCGTTGCCGCGCATGTTGTTGTCGTTTGCGCCTAAAGTTAAATCGAGTGAACCTTTATCACCGCGCCAACTTAACGTTCCGAAAACTCTATCTGCTTTTGTCGGTGAAAAATCGCGCCAGCCTTCTTCTTCAAAATGATTCAAATCGATGAAATAACCCCAAGTGCCGTTATTCCAACCACTGGTGAGTTCTTCTGAGTGCCTATCCCACGAACCGCCGATGACTTCGAGTTGATGTTTTGGCGAGGAAAAACCTGTTTTTGTTTTAATGGCAATCGCGCCACCTAAGGTATTTAAACCATAAACAGGATTCGACGAATACAACGCCATCGAATCAATCGCGCCTTGTGGCAATAAATCCCAATTCACCGTATCACCAAACGGTTCGTTAAAACGCACGCCATTCACATACGTTGATAAACCTTGCGGCAAACCCATCAGCGGTGAAGCCACAAAACCGCGATATTGAATATCAGGTTGCAACGGATTATTTTGCGCTTCGTTGACGTGTGCGCTACCTAAATAACGGTTGATGTAATCAGCAAGTGAAATCGATTGCGCGTTTTGTAACTGTTCATCTGAAACCGTTTGCACAGGCGTTGGTAATTTCATCGCTTCAATACTACTACCAGAAATGGGCGACGTTCCGACGATATTCATAATGCCTAAATCTTGCGGAACATCTTCAGCAAAAATCGGCAGACTAACTAAACTTAATCCCAATGTGTAATAAAAAAATTTGCTCATAATTCAAAATCATCAATGTTTAGAATGTTGCAAATAATAAACAGCTTGATGCTTCAAAACTACATAACACGATAAAAAAGGAATTTTTCCCGACATGAAAAAGCCGCGTATCTTTTTATTTAAAGAACGTGGCTAGTTCAATAGTCGTTTATAGATAATACGCCCAGTTTTTTATTCTGGCAGATTGAAAACGTCAGGGTATTTCCTTGCTAGTGCTTCAGCTTGTGCATGCAATTCGGTTCCATGTGTGACTCTACCTTCATCCCACATGGTGTGTAAATATCGATCACCACGGTTTTCGGCTTCATTTAAATGTAGCTTATAAATGTCTAAAAATAATTGTTCTAAATATTTTGCTATTCTGTTCTCGCACTCAAAGAAACTTACATAAATTGTTTCATCAATTTCTTTATCTTCAGAGAATTTTTTTGATAAATGATCTTTTACTCTCTTTTTTACATAGCCTTTACCAACATATATGCACAACATTTTGTGGTCGAAATGATCGCTACAATACTCTTGATCAATCCATAAATGATAAATCCCCATTTTTTGTTCAAAACTAGAAAGAATTTCGTTTGTTTCAAGTGCATGTTCTATTGATTCGTCAGGCTTTAATTCTATAGAAACGCATTGACTTTCGTTAACAATTTTTTCGATGGTAAGAGATATTTTTAACTCCTCGGAAAGAATCAAATTGAAATGAGAATTCTCGACTGAATGACATATACATTGCATAATTTGCTCTCAAAAATGTTGGGTTGTGTGTTTACAAAATACAGTAAAGTACGCTAATTCAACAATCAATAAAATCACGAATCAAAAAATTTCTCAAAAAAAAGCCACCCGATTTTTGCAATCGTGTGGCGAAAGAAGATAGATAAAACTTAGTTCAAAACATTTTAGCGGCTAAATTCATGCACCGCATCGACCATTGCTTTGACATGATCAGGATTGATGTCGGGCAAAATGCCGTGACCTAAATTGAAAACGTGACCACTACCTTGACCATATTTTTCCAGTACAATTTTCACTTTTTCTCGAATCACTTCAGGGTTCGCGTAAAGCGTGAGTGGGTCTAAATTGCCTTGCAACGCAACTTTTTCGCCAACTCTTGCGCGAGCTTGTCCAATATCAGTTTGCCAATCTAAACCGAGCGCGTCATAACCAGCGTTTGCCATGTCTTCAAGCCATAAACCGCCACCTTTAGTAAATAAAATCGTGGGGATTTTTACGCCATCAACTTCTGTTTTTAACAATGCGCGAACTTGCTGTGCATAACGCAAAGAAAATTCTTTGTAATCATCGCCACTGAGCATTCCACCCCAAGTATCGAAAAGCATCACGGTTTGTGCGCCTGCGGCAATTTGCGCGTTTAAATATGCTGCGACTGATTGCGCGAGCTTGTCGAGTAATTTATGTAGCAGCGCGGGTTCGTTGAACATCATTTTTTTGATTTTAGCGAAATTTTTACTGCTGCCGCCTTCAATCATATAGGTTGCGAGTGTCCAAGGACTGCCTGAAAAACCGATGAGTGGCACTTTCCCTTCTAAATTTTTACGAATCAAACGCACCGCGTCCATTACATAACGCAATTCTGTTTCGGGGTCAGGAATGGGTAATTTCTCAATATCTGCCGCAGTTTGAATGGGATTTTTAAATTTAGGACCTTCGCCTTCGGTGAAATAAAGCCCTAAACCCATTGCGTCAGGAATGGTCAAAATATCAGAAAACAAAATCGCCGCATCAAAATCAAAACGTCGCAGCGGCTGCAAAGTTACTTCACATGCCAGTTCAGGATTCGTGCAAAGAGCCATAAAACTGCCGGCTTGTTCACGCACAGCGCGGTATTCAGGCAAATAGCGTCCCGCTTGGCGCATCATCCAAATCGGCGTGTAATCGGTCGGTTGTTTTAAAAGAGCTTTGATGAAAGTATCGTTTTTTAATGTGGTCATGGATATTTTTGAGTTAATTGGATTTTCGGGGCAGGGCATCTGCAAATTCAGCAGGTAATTTTTGTTTGGCTTTTGTGGCTTCTTCAACATTTGAAAAGCCGCCATACATCAAACCAAAACGTGGTTTTTCTTCTGTGCCTGATTTGATAACGCGAACATTATCGCCGAGAGCAGCGTGTTTTTTCTTGAAATTTTCAACAGCCGCTTCGCTAGAAAGCGTGATAAGTTGCAAACTGTAACGCCCCCCCGTAACATTTTGCGTGCTAACAGATTGTTTTTCAGTTGTTTTTTCTTTTTCAATTTTCTTTTCTTCAGCTTTTTTCTTTTCTTCAGCTTTCTTTTTTTCTTCGGCTTTCTTTTCTTTCAAAATTTGTTTTTCTTTTTCAGCTTCAGCGGCTTTTTCTTTTGCAAGTTTAGCGGCGGCTTTTTTTTCAGCTAATTCATCTTTAAGTGCTTTTTTCACGTCTTCAACGTTTTGTACTTCTACAACGGGTTTTTCTTCAACTTTTGTTTCCGTCACTTTTGCTACTTGTGGTTTGATTTCTTTCACCATAGGCGCAGAAATTGGCTCATCA